>Ga0180009_10007481_pt1 | contig 11133 bp, 10 predicted proteins | sample OS_PC_MetaG_FD_123537 | JGI IMG/M metagenome (GOLD analysis project Ga0180009, IMG submission 123537) | Groundwater microbial communities from the Aspo Hard Rock Laboratory (HRL) deep subsurface site, Sweden - OS_PC_MetaG | ecosystem: Environmental > Aquatic > Deep subsurface > Groundwater...
ACCCTCAGTTCCTATTGTAATCTCGGTGGCGGTAACCGTATTAGTTTTGGGAATATACAGGCCATCCCCTTTAACCAGTTCTGATTCATAGGAATGGTTTATAACTGGCACTGCTACCAATTTGCTTTTGACAGCCTTCAGTACACTCTTACTCCATAAATCAGGGATGAACCTGTTAGTGTCAAGCCCGCTTGGTATTCTAGCTGAAATAGCCAAAGTCTTTCTCCTTTATTTTATTTTACCCTGCTTCATCATTTTACTGACTTCAGCAGCATATTTATCCTCATATTCACTTTGAGGAATACCAGCAATCCATTTCTTGAATTGCTCTATATTAGTCGGAATTCCCAGACCCGTTCCAAAGGGTGCTCCAGTATCCGTTCTGAGCTTGCCTTCCTCTTTGAGTATCTCCTCTCTGATGCGTTCTCTCATCTCTTCCTCAGTTTCCTTTGGCTTAGATGATGTTCTAGCTTTGGCTATTCTGGCTTGTGCTCTTTCGAGCTTGCCAGCATAGAGATAATCCTCAATTCTTTCCAGTTGGTCTTCATCATCCTTGAATATCGCTTTAGCCTCCGCATAAATAGCATCAGCAGCCTTGTTGTACTCTGCCCTCTTAACTTCACCTTCGGCTTGTTTACGCCTTGCTTCTTGCTGTGTCTGTAACTCCTCAAATTTCTTGAGGTAGCCCTGTTTTGCTTGGGGTTGCAACTCATTGATGTCTTCAGTTGTGTCTCCCCTTTCAGCAATCATAGCAGCAAAAATCTTTTGGGTTTCTTGCAAGTCTGAGATTTGTTGGCTGAGGTCAACCTGCTCCTTTAATTTCCTGTCTTTTTCTGTTAGAGAACCTCGGAGTCCTTGTAAACTGCTCTCGGCTTTTGCGAGCTCATCACTCTTAGCCTTTACTTCAGTTCTCAGCGTCTCCATTTGCTGTTCCAGGGTTGGTGCTTCAAGCTCTGGGGATTGCTCTGGGATTTGTTCTAGTAAGTTCTCCCCAATCTTTATTTCCTTCCCTTCCTTCATTTCTTCCTCCTTTTGTTAATGTGCGGGGCGGGCAACCTTACTTCACAAGCAAGGGGCGAGCCAAAACTTGTTAGTTCTGGTTGCCCGCCCCTTTCACAGTATCTAATCCTATTATGGATTAGCTCTTACTTATATTATACCATACTATATATTGTGCCTTACATTGTCCTAACCACTCTATCTGGTATAGAACATCGCTAATGCCTTTCTTATCTCTGGATTTCTTATCTTCTTTACATTCCTGAGCCTCGTTATAAGCCTCTGTCCTGCCTTGCTTTCAGCGAAACGCTTACTCTTAAATATTCTCGCCACATCATCTGCAACTTGCCAATATGGTTTCAGTATTAACTTGGCTTTCTGGAGTTCCTTGGCTAATGGAGGTAGCTCAGCATCTCTCTCGGCTTTTCTTGCAAGGACATACTGGTAGTTCTCCTCTCCATACTTAGCCCTGAATTCCTCTATGAAAGCGTTATATTTATCGAACTGAAAAATACCGTACTGGTCTTCAAAGATTGACCTTCCATTCTTACCAGTTTGGTACATCATAGACATAAATTCAGAATAGGCTATATCTTCGAGGTGCTTATCTTTTATATCACGGGGTTTTTTGAATACCTCCATAACATCTTTATACTCAGGTTGTGCATCGATGTGGTCATAGGTTGTACCTAACCCATAACCCTCATTAGACATTAACTCCTTGAAATCAAACCCGTTTATTTCACCAGCATCATACGCTTTCTGATACCCCCATAACTTTTCCTCATAAACCTGTCGGGCGGCATCCCTCTCTCTTTGCCTGTTAAGGAAGCCAACGCTAACAGCATCTCCACGGGTTACTGATTGAGCGTCAACATCTTTCTGGAGAGAACGTATAGTATCAAATTTATCCACCTTGGTTTGCTCAAGGTCATTCAGGTTCTCATACGGTTGCCCGAATTCCCTGATGGCAACCCTGTCTCTTTCTTCATCCATAAGTTCCCAAGGGCTTTTAGGGAATACTCTCAACCCTGCAAACTCCGTAAACGCTACGTGAGGTTGTGGGTCATCTATCACACCTTGAACAGCAATAGGGGTTACTTTATCTGCCATGAACTTTGCCCAATCCCCAACGTTCTCAAAAGGTTCACCAAAGTAGTTTGCCTGTTCTACCACTGTCCCCATAACAGTTGAGGTAAGAGGTGCTGTTCTTGTGTATAAGAACCTTATAAACGGGTTATCCCACCTGTTCAAATGCCCTTCGCTTAAAGGCTTTACCAGATTTATAGGGTCTTCCACAACTGTAGCAGCAACATCGTAGCCGAACCTCATTAACGCTACCATAATCCCGCCGATACCAACATGGGAGTCTCCTATCTTAATGGTCATAAACCTGCCTGAATTGGGGTTTAGATTGGGTTGCTGCCCTAAGGCAGTCGCTACTCCATAATACATGGACATTCCACCAGCCATTAAAGCACCCAGTGATTTGCGGGCTTCAGCCCCTGCCATACCGCCTTTCAAAGTATCCTTTACAAATGACAGTCCTGCCCTCGTATATCTGGGGGCAAAGAATACAAACGCATTTTCAAAGTCCATCTGTGTCCTGCCAATAGTTAACGCTTCTGTGGACATTACGCCTGTCATGCGGTCAATAGTGCGAGCTAAATTCATAGCCTTTGCTTTATCCAATACACCCTCTGGAGTTAAGACATTTTTTCTCAACGCCTGCCACATATAGTTTCTCGCAGCTTCACCACCACCTGTAAAAGCCGCCTCCGCTCTACCATAAGTTTGTCCAATGGCTCGTCTCAGTGGTGAACCAACTTTAGGTATCTTCCCTAATACTCTTTGTGTCGGGCCAAGTGCCTTGAAGAACTCGAATGTTGAACCTGACCCGCCTGATGAAATCCTCTCCGCTGCGATAGCCATGACCTTGGGGTCAGTCATATACTTGTAGAAATTAGCTGGTTTTATAAAGAACTCTAGGTTCTTCTTAACCATACCCACCCAAGCGACGGGGTTCCTGCCTGCGACAGCGAGTCCCTGTATAAATGGTGCTGATAAATCCATCGCTGCTACCAGCATACGAGATGTGCCAGATAAACCCGCCGCAGCAGTCAACCACTTCTGCCCGTCATCCCCTAATAGTTTCTCGACAGTTTTAACTACCTGCGTAGGAAAGAGTTTATTCTTGAATGACGGGTGCATAACGAACTTGGCTAAGTCTTCGCCAATAACCTGTCTCCCCGCATAATGCTTTAATATATCCGCCTCTTCATTTATGAGTTTCGTGTATCTTGCGGGGTTTTCAATCTTACCGCCAGCCTTTTGCAGTATGCGCATTGATGTAAGTTCTGCACCCTCTTCCCCCATCGCCTCCAACGCTTTAGCCTTGGGTGTCTTACCTAACGGATGTAACGCTTTATTAAAACGCTTCTTGGCTATCTCCCTCATATAATGGTTTATGGTAGATGTAACGCTTTCTGAAATATCCAGACCATATTCTAATCTTGAACCTATCTTCTCAGCAGCTTCAACGCCTTCCCTCATCGTCTTGTGGACACGGGTCTTCTCAAAAAGAGAACCAAACTCGGTTGCCTCAAATTTTTTAGTATCAGGATTTAACTTCCCCTTAACTATCCTATGAAGGAGTCTTTCTTTGGGCATCCTTAACCCTTCCTGTTTCCCCAACTTCCATATATCGTCAATCACTTCACTTAATGTTTCGACATACCGTTTAACCTCATCATTTAAGAACTTATATTTTTTAGGGTCTTTCATCGCCCCTTCAAGAACATCATAGAGGTAAGGACTCCCACCCTTTGCTTTAGGGACTATTTTAGAGATAACCCCTTTAGAGTCCATCCCCAGTAACCTTGCTATTCCCTTACCAGCGGCTTCTATAACCTGTAATTTAGGGACAAGTAATCTGGACACGCCATCCCTCATATTATTTACCCAACCCATCTTTACCAATTCCATCTTAGTCCAGGTAAGATTATCGGCTTTAACTAATTTCTCACCAGCTTTCACGGCAAGGGATACCCTTCCCGCTGTCTTAGCATCGATGAAAACACCTGGTCCCCCAACCATCTCAACTATTTTATTAACTACGGGGATATGCTCCATTGCCTTCGTAAGCCTGCCTGCTTTGAATAATGTTTCACCAAGTATTTCACTGGAAGCGAGGAAACCTGCATCGCTAACTCGTATTGTATTCCCTATCTTTGCCATCTGAGCAGCGGCCTTTGAGCCAACACCCAGTGATTTAGCCCCCCTTGCAGCCCATCCGAACCAAGGCATCCACCATAGAGGCATGGCAAATTCAGCTATCCCTTTAACGTATGTAGGAGCTTCCCACGATTGGTATTCCCTTTTCTTATGTTCTATCCATGTTTCACCAGCACGCCAAGGCAAGTCTGGAGAGAACGGAGATGTAATAAAACTAGCAAATGGCAACTCTAGCTTCTCATGTATCCATCCAAAGACTGGGGCTACGGCTTCCAATGCTTTCGGTAAGATTGGGACTTTGGATATACCAGTACCAACTGCTTCCATAGCTTGCTCAGTCCAAACTTTAGGCATCTCATAACCTTTAGTTTCTGGTGCAGCAACAGGAACTTCAGGGATTACGGGAGCAGCAACACCCATCTGTTGTGTGGAAGGTATATTCACAGTAATTGCCTGAGTTTGAGGAGGCATCCACTCAGGAGTTTTAGATGGAGTTGCTACAGGATAAGGTGAAGGTTCTCCAGTCATCCCAACTTCACTAGGTTGCCATTGAGGGACATATAGCGTTGCTGCCTGAACCCTCTTTGCCTGCAAATCCTTTAATCTAGTCTGCTCTTCAATTAAACTTTCTTGCAGCGTATTTATCTTAGGTCTCCAATCTATTGGTGACATAATACTCCTTAAACAGCTGTGCGTTGTCTGGATGGTGTCCATCTACTGGGGAGAGTGGTTGGCTTTGGTGCCATCATAGCCGCCCTGCTCATGAGGTCTTCAAAGGGCGTTCCCCCTGCCCAATCCGCATATCCAGCATACATTTGTCTTTGGCTTTCAGGTGTTTTCATCCACAGTTGCCCGCTAGGAGTAGGTAAAGCCTGCTTGGTTATCGGTTGACCCGCTGTAAGCCCAGGAACAAAGTTGATAAGCCACGCAGGGGCATCTAGAGAGGTTGGTCTTGGGGCATCAGGAGAGCCGCCAATCGTTTCTGCTCCCACCCACTCTAATGCCTGTCTTGTTCCAAGGTCCATAGCCTGTAATTGCGCAAGTTCTCCTTCTTTTAACATTCCCCCACCGCCTGCTACAAAGCCACCACCCAACCGTGCTGCTTCTTGCACTGGTATTCCGTGCTCTTCAGCAAATTCTTGAGCAAACATTCCAGGTTCACCTTGGGGCTCCAGTGGTTCATAAGGATTGGGCATATTCTCTATTTCCCATCTCTTAATCCAAGCTCTTGGCGAATCAAGCCCCTCCAAGGCTTCTATTCTTCCTAACTCAAAACCTCTCCTCAGGGCTTCCCGATACTCGCTCATGGGTCTGGATTGAGGCATCCCCTCTGCTTGACGTGCAGCTAACATATTCTGCCATTGTCGAGTTGATATACGCTCATTTTTCAGTCTCTCTTGTTCTGCCTGCCATTGAGGTATCCCGTATTCCCAATACTCCATGGGATAACCAGCTAATAGCCCTTCTCCAGTGGTAGGAGGAGCACCTGCTGGAGGAGTCCAAGTAACATTATACCCACCTTGCGGGGCGAGTTCTATATTACCAATGGTATATCCCTCTCCTGGCTTACTAGCTACTATGCGTTCTGCCTCTTCACGAGACAGACCCCAACTCATTATAGTCTTTATATCAGCTTCCCTAGCTTCTAGTGTTCCAGGTTTTACTGGCACTGTAGGTGAAGGAGGTTGTTGTTCCTGATACCAGGGCCATTGCCCGTATCCAATTCCAGGTAAATCTTGTTGCCACCAAGGAATATCTTTAGGTAACCTCTTTGATAAATCTTCAGCCATTTTATTGCCTCCTTGTGTATTTCTCTTTTTCCACTTCCATTACCTGTTGCCACATCACAGCTGCCTCTATTCCTTGTGTATTAGCTATGACTTTGAATGTATCGTATCCTTGAGTTTCATAGTTATAGATTTGCTCTCTCATTGATACGGGTTCTTTATCAAAGGGTTTCGTTCCTTTGAATTCCTTAGCTAATTTACCAGATACCCGTTCTATACGATTGAGCATCTTCCCTAAAACACGGTCGTATCTTCCTTCTCGTATCATTTAATACCTCCGCTTCACCTCGGTGTACTTCTCAAGCCACTCTGGGTTCTGGATATATCGGCTTCATTAAATCCCCTCTCTGTTTTAATATTCGCAATTCGAGGTTCACCGCCCTGTGAGCCGATTTGGCTACCCAATGGGAATGACTTGAGTTTTTTCTCTAACTGCTCTCTCTTTTGTCTTAGGGCTTCAATATCTTCTGCCATACCCGACTTCTCAGCGGCTCTTACCTGCATCAGTTCAGCAATATCAGGGCTTTGGAACATATACCTCTCTGTTAATATATTATCTATCTCATCGTCAGCTTCTTCCTCAGTATAACCCTGATATTTAATTAGATTACTTCTAAGACTTAATTGCCCTGCCTGCACCATTGCCCTTCCCCCCAGAGACAACCTGTCCCTGTTTATCGGGTCTTCCGTCTTGAGCTTAACCTCACAATTATAATCACCACCAATATCAGCCTTAGTCATACCAGATGGAAGTAAGCTGGGTAACTTAGACATCATCTTCAACCCCATGCCCAACGCTGCTGCCGATGCCCTTTCTACATTATGAAGTAATGGTTCATACTGCTTTCTCCAATCGCCACGCAGAATATCCTCCTGCCTGCCGCTGGAACCAAAAGCCCCCATTGCCAGAGGGTTTTCCATAGCAAGCCTTCCCTGTATATTAGCATAATACTGGAAAACCTGCGGGTCATAAATAAGCGTGTCCTGGACAGTTATATCCGCCCCCTGCGGAAGCATAACCTCTTGAATAATCCCAGGGCTGGTATCATACTCTTGTACCACCTGGTCTCCTATTGATTCCCCACTCTTGTTTATGATGTCGTAATGCTTATGGGCAAATTTATGAATAATGAAACTAACATCACTACCTATCTGGCAATCCTCTTTGAATAAATCACGTGTCTTCCTCAGGCGGCTAACCGCAAGGGAAGCAGGGTCTCCGTCTGGTGAATCCTTCCCAAAACCAGCATAGGAGTGGACAAAGGGAACAAAGCCATAAACATTCTCCTGCAACCCATCCCCATTAGAGAGCTTGCCCTCAGCATCAGTTAAAAGTGGCTGCTCATCAGCTTCAAAATACCTTACCTCATTATCCCAATACATCAGGAACGAGGTTTTAACTTCCCCTTTTGCATTGTCTTTGGGAACATATGTGGGATAAAATGCTTTAATGCTATTAACAGACCTCTCAAAGAGCATTATCAACCTGTTAACCCTGCCTTCTTCCCCCACTTCCCCAGGGTCAAGGAATACCACCAGAGGGTCGGGTGCAAGTATTCTAAATGGAACACTATTAGGGTCGTTCTTGTCGAATTTCTCATTATGAACGACATAATACCAGAACTCACCCCTCACAAGCCCGTTCTTAAAAGCTTCTTCGTATCTATTGGGAGTCTCCCTCGTTTGCCTCAGAGCAACATTGTTGAGGAATGAGGCAACCTTACTTGCTGACTCCTTAGATGACGCAGTATCTTTAACGGGATTCCTGAATACCTGGGGGATAGGGGATATTAACTGTTGCGTAATACCATCCACCAACTTAGCAGCCGCACCAGTCCTTATGATATACTTTGCATCCTTAATCAGGGGTAAGGGGAAGGTATCATCATAATAGGATTGGTCTATCAACTGCTCTGCCCTCTTTCTCTCATGCACCACAGTAATTAGGTGCGTCTTAATATCTTTAATCTCGGCACGAGTAACTGTCATAATACTTACTCCTTATACTTAAAACTTCTCACTTTATATTCACCATGTGTCATGGAATTCCTGATTGCCCATAATTGAGCAAGCATCATTACCCAGTCATCATGTGACCCTTTTTGAGCTCTCGGTTGCTTTGCGGGTTCTTGTATAAAAGAGTAATGCTCCTCAATCGCCTGTTTATCATATATCCTTACCTGTCTTTTGTATATCGCTTCCTCTTTATATTTAAGTAGTACAACAGGGCGATTATCCGAACCCATATAAAATCCCAACACATCAGAGTGCTTTATCGGGTCTTTCCTATACCAGTTTGTAATATTACCCTTGACTTTATCCCTTAAGTTAACGCCACCTGCATTTCTCTCCAGTGAGAAAAAGGGTTTATTATACTCCTCGTAAAGTTCCAGTATAATCTTCGCCTGCTCATCGCTGTCAGTCCTGCCATGCACAGTAACTACAACCTCACACGATTGCCAATCCATAATTCCCATCGCAAATGGGTCTCCCCCTTCCGTAGGGTCAACCGCCATGCAGTATTTTCTCCCGACTATTGCTGGCTTGTATATCCTTATTATACCATTACGACGGATTTCTATTGGAGGGAAGCAATCCTCTGCTTTCATTTTATCAAGTGTCTTGGTATCGAAATAGCAAAGAGCCTTAGCTGGCGCGAGTGCTTCCTCCTCCGTCTTAGGGTATCGAGCCTCGACTACCCACGGCTCCATATCTATAAATTGCCCTTCATACCATTTCTCATCACGATAAGGCATAACATTATAAGGAATAAAATGAGGGAAAAACTGGCTTTCCCCTGTCCTTGCTGACCTGAATAAGGTCTTGAAACGGCTATTATCGGCCGACTCAAGGTTTCTAGCTGATAGAATGGCCAGCTGCCTTTTACCCCCTGCATCAATCATGGGTTTAATTTCAGAGAAGTTCTGGTCGGCATAAGGGTGAAAATCAAACTCATCAGGGATAATAAGAGAAGCACCTCCAAAACCGATACCCGAAGATTCAGTTGACGGCAACGCCCTGATTTTAGAGTTAAGAGATGGGAAGGTTAATAGCCTGAACTGGTCTCTCCCCATCACAGGCTGAAGATGAACAGGCAGCCTGGAATGAATAAACTTGCAATATCCCAATACCTCGGCAGCGGCATCCTCCCCTTTAGATAATATTATAACATGAGCACCCTGATAAAACAGGGCACGGTGCAACGCATAGTGAGCCATTAACCATGTAACCCCAATCTGGCGGGCTTTGAGAATAATAACCAGCTTATGAGAAACAAGGATATGAAGAAGCTCTGTCAGGTGAGGCCAAGGCTCAAAGCGTATCTCCCCTCTGTCAGGGTCTAAAATACTTCCGTATTCCCTGCAGAAATACTCAGGACTCTGACGGCACTTCCACCATTCCTTTGTCTTCCAGAACTGCGAATCCTGAGTCTCGGAGTTCTCTTTCAGCTTTAAAGTTTGCTTTAGCGATGTCGTCAGCAGTAAGGACAAGTAGCTTTACCTCCTCTTTCTTTACACGCCATCCCATTAAATCGGCATATAACTCCCTTTCCTTGGTGGGCGTCTTGGGAGAAAATGCCCTCTGTCTTACCATATCAATAAACTTATCAAACTCACTGAGAGGTGTCGAGCTTTGCAACTTAGCGAGCTTTTTATCCCAGTTATAAATTGTCTCAATATGCACACCCAGGTGCTTCGCCATATCCTTTTTGTGTTTAGGGACTCTCTCTTCTTGAGGCAACCTTACCCAGAGAATATACTTTTCTAATTCCTTATTATGACGAGTTTTTATCATTTCTTTTTCTTCATAGGGAGACCTTTAGGGCTTTGTCCCTTTATGAACTCACAGGCCACTTTCTTCTTTGGTCTCTTACCCCCAGCAGGAATAGAACCCTCGCAAATTCCCTTCATTAATTTGAATTGTTTTTTAGATACCGCAGGAGACATAATATTCCTCCTTAATTCATACTGCTATACTCAAACCATCCCACAAGAAGTAATCTACTGAATCGCTCCTTATAACCATAGCCAAATATGCCTTCCATTTGCCTGCTTACCTCTGCCTTTAAAAGGTTATTTATCCGTATGTAATCAACCAGGACTACTTCATTTATCCTGTCCTCAACTCTTTTCATATCGTCATCACAGGTATCTTCCTACCATCTAAATCCATATCAGGGACTACCGCTTCAATTATCTGCCTCCCTTGCCTTACAAGTACCCTATCCCCCGCCTTATGGGTCTTGCTATCATAAAGTATTAATGATGGCGTAGCAGTCATCGTAGTGCTTGTCATGGCGGGTGTAGTCCCGTTCTGCTTACTGATGTATACAAGGCAAGATGTTAAGTATTCGGATAGGGATTGACCTTTTACGGATGCTCTAGCTTTTAGTATTGTATACAACTCAGTCTTTACCCTGACTGATATTACCGCTGTACCATTTTCGTGCTGTATACAGCGTGGTTTCTTTCTCATATCTTATTATACCATACTCTGTATACAGCGTGAATAGGCTCAATCCGTGCTGTATACAACGTGGTTTGTGTTGTATACACTAATGATTAACCATCCAACCCTATTCTATATCCCTTCTAACACACCATGCCCCGTGCCTAGAACCTGTATGGGGTAATTGTAATTTGAGGGTTAAATACCATAGAGCTAGCTTTCCCGTTTCGGTCCTTCGCATCTGGCTTACTTGACAATAACAAGCCTAAACGGGATGATTTGAGCCTAGCATTGGCGACATAACACATATAGTGCGCCCCAAAGGGGTGTCCATAGGCGTGAAATGAGCGTGGCGTGTGAGTTTAATCAATTTGAGTTTAATCAATTTGAGTTCAATCAATCTGAGTTCAATCCAAACAAAACGAGGCTAATCAAATTGAGCCTTTCAATAACCAGGCGAGGCTGCACTGGCTGTAGCAGTCAGTGCCTTTATACTAATGTACCATTATAGTAATACCTACTTAGTAAGCATAAGCCCACGACTTGAACCTTCACTCTAGAAGGTAGCGCCCGTAGTGGCCACATAGGTCGGCCAAGGAGCCTGTCCCCCCCAAGGCTCGCCTCGGAAAGCGTTCATTGCCTTTACAAAGGTTTCTATATGTAA
>Ga0180009_10007482_pt1 | contig 11131 bp, 7 predicted proteins | sample OS_PC_MetaG_FD_123537 | JGI IMG/M metagenome (GOLD analysis project Ga0180009, IMG submission 123537) | Groundwater microbial communities from the Aspo Hard Rock Laboratory (HRL) deep subsurface site, Sweden - OS_PC_MetaG | ecosystem: Environmental > Aquatic > Deep subsurface > Groundwater...
CAACTGAGTCAAAATTAACGATTTTCAATTCTTTCTCAAAATTGAATTAAAAACCTTTTTGCAGTAGACTCTCAAATTGTTCAATTATTCGGCGAAACAGAGTTTCGCCCTACATTTTTGCGTAAGGTCAGTTAAGTAAGATTTTACCAAACACATCAAATAGTTTACTATAAATTTACAACAGACTGAAAGAAACAGTTAATCCTGCCATAACAATTGCAACCATACTCATAAGTTTGATAAGAATATTCAAGCTTGGTCCGGAAGTATCTTTAAACGGATCGCCGACGGTATCGCCAATTACCGTAGCTTTATGGCTTTCTGAACCTTTGCCACCCAAATTTCCTTCTTCAACATATTTTTTAGCATTATCCCAAGCGCCGCCGGAATTACTCATGAACACTGCCAAGACAAATCCGGAACCCAATCCGCCAACTAATAAACCCATAACACCCGGAACTCCAAAAATAATTCCAGTCAATATTGGAGTCATAATTGCTAAAAGCGAAGGAATAATCATTTCCCTCTGCGCGCCAATTGTAGATATCTCAACACACTTAGCGTAGTCTGGATCGGTTTTCCCTTCCAGAATTCCAGCAATGTCACGAAACTGCCGTCTCACTTCTTCAACCATTTTTTGAGCTGCTCTGCCGACTGCATTCATAGTCAATCCGCAGAAAACAAATGCTATCATTGAGCCGGTAAAAATTCCAACAATAACTTTCGGATTCATCAAATTCACTTCGTAGAAATCCATAAAATTATTGAAAGATGCATCTTCAGTTTTAATAAAAACTCCGTTTCCAAAATCTAAAATTTCCTTTCCAATTCTCAGCATTCCTATTTTTAATTCTTCAATGTACGAAGCCAGCAGAGCAAGCGAAGTCAATGCTGCCGAACCTATTGCAAATCCTTTTCCGGTCGCTGCTGTAGTATTTCCCAAAGAATCTAGCGCATCCGTTCTCTTTCTAACTTCCGGACCCAAGCCGCTCATCTCTGCATTTCCGCCGGCATTATCTGCAATAGGACCGTATGCGTCTGTTGCAAGCGTAATTCCCAACGTAGACAACATTCCAACCGACGCCATTCCAATTCCGTATAAACCCATTCCCATATTTGCAAAATCGAAACCGGATGCGAACAAAAAAGATAGAGTTAAACCAATTATTACTGAGATTACCGGAATCGCTGTTGAGATCATACCGATTCCAAGTCCGGAAATTATTACCGTTGCAGCCCCGCTTCTTGAACTCTCTGCAATTTTTCTTGTTGGGTTATAGCTGGAAGAAGTATAGTATTCAGTTGATCTTCCAATCACAATTCCAGTAAGAAGCCCGGTAGCAATTGCACCCCAAACGCCAAAAGCATTTTCGAGTTTCAAAAGATTAACCAACGGAAAAGAAACGATCAAAATTAATACCGAACTCAGATTAATACCTCTTGATAGAGCTTTTAACAACTGCATTTGGTTTGCATCCTCCCTGGTTCTTACGGCAAAAATCCCAAGAATTGAAAAGATAATTCCCATTGCAGCTATTATCATGGGTGCAATTACCGCATTGAATTGTAAATCAGGAATTCTAAAATATGCCGATGCTCCCAAAGCAGCGGTTGCCAGTATTGATCCGCAATAAGATTCATAAAGGTCTGCTCCCATTCCCGCAACGTCGCCGACGTTATCGCCTACGTTATCTGCAATAGTTGCAGGATTTCTGGGATCATCTTCAGGAATACCGGCTTCAACTTTGCCTACTAAATCACCGCCCACATCGGCAGCTTTTGTGAAAATTCCACCACCAACTCTGGCAAAAAGCGCTTGTGCAGATGCTCCCATTCCAAAAGTGAGCATTGTCGTTGAAATTATTATTAACGCATGCCCGCCGTTTGTTTCAATAGGATAAAAATAACTCAAGACAATAAACCAAACTGATATATCCAAAAGACCTAATCCCACAACAACCAAGCCTAAAACTGCTCCGCTTCTAAAAGAAATTTGTAGTGCTCTGTTCAGTGAATATCTTGCAGCATTTGCAGTTCTTGCAGAAGCATAAGTGGCGGTTTTCATTCCAAAGAAGCCTGCCAATCCGGAAAAAAATCCGCCGCTAATAAACGCAAATGGTACCCACGGATTTTGAACATTAATTACGTAAGCCATAAAAGAAAACAGAAGAGTAATCACAATAAAAAAAACAGCAACAACTTTATATTGCTGTTTCAAATATGCCATTGCGCCTTCCCTAACGTGCTGCGCTATTTTTTTCATCGTAGCTGTGCCTTCCTCTTCCTTTTTCATTTGATTATAAAAATAGAAGGCGAATGAAAGAGCTAATAATGCACAAAGAGGAACAAGGCTGAATATCGAAGTAAACATAGAATTCTCCAAAACATTAATAACCAATCCGGGTTAATATTTTATTTAAAGCTGATCACGTGAGCAGACTTCCACCAAGTATAATATTTTTCATTCAAGTCATCAATTGAGGGGAAAGGATAAAACACCATTGATTTTTGATCACCCACAAAAAATCCGCTTTTGCATACTCTGTAAGGAAGTTCTCCCTGAAAAAACCGGATCACAGTTTTTGTGGCTTTCCCCGGATCATTTTTTAAACCGATTAGACAATCCCGAAGATGATCAATATTTTGATAAGGTAAATTATCATAACTGCCTGATTTGGGATCAGTCGCTAAATCATCAAGTTTCAATTCAACAAAAATTAATTTGGGAACCGAAACGGGACGCGTTGTATCGGTAACAATTTGCATAAATTCTTTGGGAGAATGTGCACTTGCAATTCTGGGAGTAACTGGGCATAACTGCTGATAAAGATGCAGAGTGACTTCCTTTTCTTCGGTGTACTCACCTCTTTGGAGGGTTAGAACGCGCCCGTCATCTGTTACGAGGTGGAGTTCTTGCAGCGCGTTGATGGGAAGCAATTCAAGCACCCGGTAAATTGAGATATAAACTGAACGCTTCGGTGAGCCGTCATCATGCGCTATGCACCGCTTATCAATGTCCGAAAGTTTGAAATGATTTACAATTTTTGATTTGTCTATGCTGAAATAAATTGCCTGTCCGCGCGTTCTTTTTTTCGTTCCAACAGCAAGATAATTTCCAAAATCTTCCGGTGGAAGCATAGAAGCAATAAGCGCTTCCGGTGTAAGGGTAAAATAAATATACTTATCCATGCCCTACCTCTAACTTCAAGTTGTTAAAAATTGTAAAATAAATAAAATACTTGGGAGAAATATAAGATTTTTTAAATCGATGTAGACGTTTTAGAATTATTTTTCATTAAACGCTCAAAAAGTTGATGATTCAGTATGATTTTTAAAGGCAGAATAGTATTTTAACACAATCTCAATAATCATTTTTAGAATGTACTCATCAATGAAATACTTCAATTATTTTCTTACACTTGTTGTAATCTCATCACTCTCTTTGAATTGCAGCCAAGAAACAAAGCATTCTCTCGACTATTCTAATTTCAAAGTCGATACAACTTTTGGAGACTGCAGCAATGCCTGCCTTAAATTGAATATTGAGTATGCTCTAATACAATCTACCGACAGTGTTCTATCAGAAAAAATTAACAGTGAGATTTTATACTTTTCTCTTTGCAGCCTTGAGGGTGATTCTGTTTATTATTACCCCCAGGATTTTGGTGAAGATTTGATGAAGGATTTGAACGAAATTTCTTCTATTTACCCCGGCAGCAGTTATGAATGGTTTGTTGAAAGAAAAGCGGAAATCATTTTTAGTTCTGAAGAATATTTGAGTATTAAGTTTGATGAAATATTGTTTACCGGCGGAGCGCACCCAAACAGAGTTATCTCACTTCGGACTTATAGACTTCACAACAGCGAAGCGCTGATTTTTGACACGCTCTTCTCGGGAAGTAATCTTGATTCAGTTGCAAGAATTGGCGCAAAAATTTTCGCAAAAAAGTATCAATTGGCAGAGAGTAGATGGGCAGAACAAAGTTTATGGATTGAAGAGGAATCATTTCAATTACCGGATGAATTTGCCGTTGTTGGCGACTCGGTAAAATTTATTTTTAACACTTACGAAATTGCGCCCTATTACCGCGGTTCGTTCGAGTTTGCAATTCCATTGGAATCAATACAAAAGTTTACGGACAAATTATAGAAAGAGAATGTCAAAAGATTATTTCCCGCCGATGCACTCGGCTGAGCATATATTAAATCAAGTTATGGTAAGACATTTTACCGGAAGGCGTTCTTACAGTAATCACATTGAACGAAAAAAATCTAAATGTGATTATCATTTTGATAGAAATCTTAACGCTGAGGAAATTACATTTATTGAAGAAAATGTAAATGAAGCCATTCAACAAAATTTAGATGTTACGGAAGAGTTTCTTACTAAAGACTACGATTTGAGCAAATTTAATTTAGAAAAAATTCCCGATGATTCGGGCGATACAATTAGGATTATTCGAATAGGCAATTATGATAGCTGTCCATGCAGCGGCTTGCATGTAATGAACACTTCTGAAATCGGAAAATTTAAAATTGTTTCTACAAGTCATGAGGATGGCGTTCTCAGAATTCGATTTAAATTAGACCGCTCGGAAATCGAGCAAAATAATTATTGGTCTTTATAATTTGTTTAATAGATTATTTTATATTAGATCCTCGTTTAAGGATTTTTATTTAAAAAGTATCTAAAATTGCCTAAATTAGCGAGTCAACAAAAGTAAGTTAAATTTTAAGTAAGAAAAGAGTCGATAATAGCCTATGGTACCTTCATCAAAATTTGATTTATTGGATAATTACAATCATCTTATAAAACTTGCATTGCAGGGAAAAGAAAACTTCCCGGATGAAGTTTGCAATTTTCTTGTATCCGATTTTGAATTCCAATCTGCTGTTCTGTTCAAAATTGTTGAATCAAAAAGTCTCCTTGTTCTAGGAAGATCATCAAACGCAAGAAAAAATTATCTGCGCGGTTCAGAATTTACTTGTTCGGTATGTAAGCTATTCAAAAATCCTAATTATTTTTCAATTCACACCGACTCAAGCTGCGAGCTGCAGATCTCTGAATTTGTGATATATGAAAGTTGTATCTCGTTTGATCTCGACGGCAGCGAAAGAGCATTCTTAAAAATTGCCAAGAAAAATCCTTTCTCCCAAAACGATACCGAATCATTAAAGAAAATATCTGAATACATAAAATACATTTTAGTTAATTGGAGCAATGCCCGCGGCGGTAATACCAATCTTTCGGAAAAGCCATTCGGCAGTTTAGTAGTTGAGATAGCTAATGAATTGAGAAGCGGTGCAAATTCAATCATCGGTTCTTCTTCAATTTTAGCTGAAGACAATTTAACTTCATCCCAGCATGATTATATAAGTTCGATTAAGAAGAACGCACAAAGTCTTTTAATTAATCTTAAGGATTTTATCGACATCTCTAAATTGGAAACATCTTCTGCTGATGACAACAAGAAGAATGTAAATCTGCAATCAATTATTGATGATGCAATAAATATTTGTAAAACAAAATACCCGGGCGGCAAACAAAATTATTCTGTTAAAGTTGATTCCAATCTTCCCCCTACTTTGAACATTGACGATTCTCGCCTGCGTTTTATATTAGGCAATTTGCTTTTAGTATCGACAAGCCTAACTGAGAAAGGTGAAATTAGTATTAAAGTAAATCAGCTTTCTGCCGACAAAGTACAGTTTATTATTAGTGATTCAGGTAGAGGGCTGAGCGAATCTTCGCAGAAATATTTATTTGAAGCTTTTGGATTGAGCAAAATTGAAGAACTTAAAAAGATCGGTTTATCAGGACTAACCCTTGTTCTCTTAAAACGGTACATTTCTTTAATGCATGGCGAGTTAAGAATTATCAGCAATCCTGGTAAAGGTTCTTCATTTAATTTTTCTGTTAATGCAGACCTGCACGAAGGTTCAATGTCTCCGATAGCAGTTAAACTACCAAAGCCAACAACCCAGAATAATATCTTAGTTATTGAAGACGATTATGCGACTTCGAAATTGCTGAGTAATTATTTGAATAAGTGGGGTTACAATCCTACGATTGTTAATACTGAAGATCAAACTTTCAGTCAATTGGAAAAGGAAAAGTATCTCGCTATAATTCTAGATATTGAACTTCCAAATATTAACGGGTTAGAACTCCTTAAAAAAATCCATGAACATAAGAATGCAAAAAACATTCCTGTAATAGTTTGTTCTGTTGAAGCTGCCCAGCAAAAAGCATTCATGATGGGAGCGGTGGAATACTTTGTTAAGCCTATTAATTATAATTTCCTTGTTGAAGTTCTAACAAGTTATAAACTTAGAAAGAATTCCAATATCTTATGCGTAGACGATGACGTTCCGACATTGAATTTAGTAAAACAAGCTATTGAAACCGCGGGTTTCAATGCAATCGCCGAAAATGTTAGCGCTAAAGTGATGGACCTTATCAGCGACAAGCAAATTGACTTAGCGATTGTTGACCTTGACATGCCGGCGCCTAATGGATTTGAACTTATAAAACTTATTAAATCTAATTCAAAGTTTACTAATCTCCCTATCATCATTTATACCGGTAAAGAAAATTATCAAGAAGACCTTAAAAAGATTGACGGACTTTTTGAAGAATTGCTCGATAAGAAAAGTACTAACCTCGAAGACTTGGCAGGCACAATTAGCGCTATGATCAATCGTTACGAAGAGCCAACTCCGGTTGAAAAAGTAATGGGACAAAGTAAGACAGAAGAAAAGAAAGACGTCGTAAAAATTCTGTTCGCGGAAGATTATAAGCATTCTCAAATAATTGTTACTCGTTTGTTAAAGAAAAATAATTTTGAAAATGTTGTAGTTGTGGAAAACGGCGAAGAAGCATTAAACATGGCAAAAAAAGATCAGTTCGATTTAATTCTGATGGATATGCAGATGCCGATTATGAACGGATTTGAAGCGACGGAAAACATACGCAAACTGCCCAATTATAAAGATACTACGATTATTGCACTGACTGCATTCGCTATGAAAGGCGATAAAGAAAAATGCCTTGAAGCTGGCGCAACGGATTATATTCCCAAACCGATTGACAGCAAAGAATTTATTGAAAAGGTTAAGTATTACACGAATGCTTCAAAATAATTTGTATGTACTTCTTTCATTAATTTAATTTTCAGAACATGCATCCCATGCAGGAAATTATTCATTTCTAAAATTATTAATACGAAGGAAACATGATTAACGAAACACCAAGAGTGCGATTCGCTCCCAGCCCCACAGGTTATTTACACGTTGGGGGATTAAGAACCGCATTATACAATTATCTCTTCGCAAAAAAGAATAACGGCAAGTTCATATTAAGAATTGAAGACACAGACCAAAACCGGTTCGTTGAAGGAGCTTTTGAAAATTTAATTGAAACCCTAAACTGGGTCGGGCTTACGTCTGATGAAGGACCAAAGACCGGCGGCGAATTCGGTCCATACCTGCAATCGAAACGACTTGATATTTATATGAAACATGCTCTTCAATTAATTGAAGAAGGAAAAGCATATTACGCGTTTGATACTCCCGAAAGGCTTCAAACATTGCGTGAAGAGCAGTATAAAAATAAACTGCAGCCAATATATGATAAACTTGCGCTGCAATTATCTAAAAAAGAAGTTGAGAAAAAACTTGCTGCGGGAGAACCATTCGTAATAAGAATGAATATTCAGCCCGGTACTAAGGTTGTTATAAACGACATAATTAGAGGAAGAGTTGAGTTCGATAGAGAGGTAATTGACGATCAAATTTTAATTAAAAGCGATGGCTACCCAACTTATCATTTAGCAAATGTAGTTGATGATCATTTAATGAAAATCACTCGCGTAATTCGCGGAGAGGAATGGCTAAGTTCCACGCCGAAGCATATTCTGTTATATAATTTTTTTGGCTGGGAACTTCCCGAATTTGCACACCTCCCTCTTTTGCTCAATCAAGATAAATCTAAATTGAGTAAGCGACAGGGCGATGTTGCGGTTGAGGATTATAAATCGAAAGGTTACTTCAAAGAAGCGCTTATTAATTTTGTTGCCCTACTTGGATGGAGCGCCGGAGACGATAAAGAATTTTATAACATTGACGAGCTGATCGAAAAGTTTTCCTTGGAACGCGTACAAAAATCTGGCGCAGTATTTAACGTAGAAAAATTAAATTGGATCAATTCCGAGCATTTAAAAAATAAACCGCTTGAGGAATTGCTGATTCTGTTAAAAGAGGAATTAAGGATATCTGATTTTTCGGAAAACGATTACTCGGACGATTATTTGAAACGCGTAATCAATTCTATGAAGGAGCGCGTGACTTTTGTATCGGAATATCTTGTGAAGAGCGATTATTTTTTCCGTCCTCCAGTTTCTTACGATGAAAATATTATTCAGAAAAGGTGGGATATTTCTACTCCGGATAATCTTAATAATTTGATTGAGGAATTCGAAAAACTAGAAAATCCAAATCATTCAGATTACGAGGCTGCGCTCAAATCCGTTGCAGAAAAACTTCAGATCGGATCAGGTAAATTAATTCATCCCGTTCGCTTAGCAGTTTCGGGTGTTGGCGTTGGACCAGGCATTTTTGAACTTTTGGAAATTGTGGGCAAAGATGAGGTAATCGAGAGAATTAAAACAGCAATTAATAAAATTAGATAATTATTTTTTCACGGAAGTAAAATGGAATCGAACGAAAATACTCGGGAAACAAATGTACAAAGCAATTTCATCAGAGAAATAATTGATGAAGATCTGAAAGCCGCTAAAAATGCAAGCAGAGTTCATACTCGATTTCCTCCGGAGCCGAATGGATATCTTCACATCGGTCATGCGAAATCTATCTGCCTGAACTTTGGAATTGCAACAGACTATAAAGGATTGTGCAATCTTCGTTTCGATGACACCAACCCAAGCGCTGAAGATGTGGAATATGTTAATTCTATTAAGGAAGATATTAAGTGGCTTGGTTTCGATTGGGAAGACAGAGAATATTATGCTTCCAATTATTTTGACCAATTATATGAATATGCTGTAAAGCTCATAAACAAAGGCAAGGCTTATGTTGATTCTTCTTCATCCGATGAAATAAAAAATATGCGCGGAACTCCAACTGTTGCGGGCCAGCTTAGTCCATACCGCGGAAGAAGTATTGAAGAAAATTTGGACATTTTCACCAAAATGAAAGCCGGTGAATTTAAAGACGGTGAACATGTTTTAAGATCAAAGTTTGATATGTCCTCGCCCAATATGAATCTGCGCGATCCGATCATGTACAGAATTAGACATGCAGAGCACCATCGAACCGGCGATAAGTGGTGCATTTATCCAATGTACGATTGGGCGCACGGTCAATCTGATTCGATTGAGGGAATTACTCATTCTATCTGCACACTAGAATTTGAGAACCACAGACCTCTATACGATTGGTACATAAAAGAATTAGAAATTTTTCACCCACAGCAAATTGAGTTTGCGCGTTTAAATCTTAATTACACAGTTATGAGTAAACGTAAACTCCTTCAATTGGTTGAAGATGGAATCGTGAACGGATGGGATGACCCAAGAATGCCCACCATTTCCGGCTACCGCAGACGCGGTTACACTCCGGAATCTATTAGGAGTTTTGCAGAGAAAGTTGGAGTTGCAAAAAGAGATAATGTAATTGATGTTTCTCTACTTGAGTTCAGCATACGCGAAGATTTGAACAAGCGCTCTCAAAGAGTAATGGCTGTGTTGAATCCGTTGAAAATTACAATTTCAAATTATCCTGCAGACAAAGTTGAAATGCTCGAAGCGGTGAATAATCCCGAAGATGAAACTATGGGTAAACGGCTCGTTCCCTTCTCAAGAGAAATTTATATTGAAAAAGATGATTTCATGGAAATTCCAGCGAAGAAATTTTTCAGATTATCTCCCGGCAATGAAGTCCGGTTACGATATGCTTACATCATCAAGTGTGAGGAAGTTGTAAAAGATCCCTCCACCGGAGAAGTTATCGAACTGATTTGCACTTACGATGTTGAAACAAAAAGCGGATCGGATAAAACCGGTAAAAAAGTAAAAGGCACTTTACACTGGGTTTCTGCAAAAGAAGCAATTGATGCAGAGATTAGATTATATGAAAGACTGTTTAGTGAGGAAGATCCATTAGGCGATAAAGAGAAAGATTTTAAGAGTTTTATTAATCCTGAATCGCTGCGAGTTCTTCATAACAGCAAATTGGAGCCGTTCCTCAAAGATGCAAAATCGGGAGACCGTTTTCAATTTGAGCGGCAGGGGTACTTCTGCGTTGATTCAATCGATTCAACTCCGGAAAATCTTGTATTTAATAGAACGGTGACACTTAGAGATTCGTGGGCAAAAATTCAAAAGAACTCGTAAGAATTTTTCTGATTATATTTTTCTAACAATCAGATTTTAGCGATAAGAGTATTTAATCGATTTGAAATCGGATAGAAATTATTTATTTTTGTCACCCTAAAGTAGCAGTATTGGTTGACCTGCCGGCATAACTTAGGGTATGTAAACCGGCAGTCGCGCTTGAAATATTTTTTGTACTGCCGAAGTGGCGAAATTGGTAGACGCGCTAGACTCAAAATCTAGTCTGGTTTACACCAGGTGCCGGTTCGAGTCCGGCCTTCGGTACAAAGGGGATGATTCTAATCCCCTTTTTTATTTGTGACATTCTATGGTTAAAGTGGAGTTCTAAAAATCCAAAATCTCAAAAAGCAAATCACAAATAAATCTCAATGACTAAAATTTCAATGACCAAAACAAAGCAAAATCTGTATTCTTTTGGAATTTGGTTCTTTGTCCCGACAAGTCGGGATATTTGTCATTTGGCGCTTGTTGTTTGAATTTTTGGAACCGCCCTAAAGTATGTTCACTGTTTATGCCATCAAGAGCACTTCACGAAATTTTATCTGCGTTGGATTTACGAATAATTTGCACCGAAGATTCTACGACCACACAAACGGATATATTAAAACTACTAAACCCCAACCCGGATAAACCGGAAAAACCAAAACCCAAATTTCAAAACCTGTCCCGATTATTTTGTCGGGATAAATCACAATCTTCAATAAACAATCACAAATCTC
>Ga0180009_10007483_pt1 | contig 11126 bp, 11 predicted proteins | sample OS_PC_MetaG_FD_123537 | JGI IMG/M metagenome (GOLD analysis project Ga0180009, IMG submission 123537) | Groundwater microbial communities from the Aspo Hard Rock Laboratory (HRL) deep subsurface site, Sweden - OS_PC_MetaG | ecosystem: Environmental > Aquatic > Deep subsurface > Groundwater...
CTACCAACGCCACGATACCATCCGGGCTCTGGGCGAAGAGCTGGCGGAAAAATACGGGATTCACTTCCTGTATGAGGACTTCCGGGTCGGCTGGCAGGAGGGAATTGATGCGAGCATCGAGATGGAACTGTATCGGCAGCCTTACTGCGGCTGCATCTACAGCGAACAGGAACGCTACGACAAGAAGTTTAAAAAGACGCGGGACGTTAGGAACAAATAACAATGGGCCTTTCCCGCAAACAGGAAAGGCCCATCAAGATATAGCTGAAACAGTGTGCCGGGCGCGCTGCTTACTGGCTCGGAGTTCCGCTGCCACTGCCGCTGCCGCCGGGCAAAATCCCGAAGGCAGAGGTAAAGGACTGCCAATCCGGAAGAGAAACCTTGGGCACGAACCGCTGCCAGGTTTTTTCAATGCCCTTGCCGGACTTCAACTGGGCCAGCAGATCCGTGGCCTGAGGCTTGACGCTGGCCTCGGGAAAGTTGGCAAGCAGATACTCAAGCCGCCCTTGCGCCTGCGTGTATTCATCGCTCCGCACATAGAAGGTGGCGACATAAAACTCGTGCTGGGCCAGAAAATCTCGGGCAGCCCGAATCCGGGCCGAGGCTTCAACAAGATAGGGTGACTGGGGATAGGAGCGGTTCAATCTTCCGAATGCCTGCACCGCGTTCAAGGCGCTGCCCGGGTCCCGGTCATGGGTTCCGATCTGATTATAATAACACATACCGACTTGGAACAGGACATAGGGGACGGCCTCGTTGGTCGGATGGTTGGCCTCAAATTCTTCATACAGGGTTTTGGCCTCGCTGAACTTCTCCTTGTAATAATTGGAGTCGGCAGCCTTCAATTCGGCCAGCAAAGCCACCTCGCTGAAAGGGAAGCGGTCTTTTATTTCCACGAAACGCTTCAGGGCCGCGCTGTATTTCCCGCGATTGAAGTCGTTCATCCCTTCCATGGCCAGAGCTTCCGGGGTTTCCGGCGTGGAGCCTTCGCCGAAACCAACCCAGCCCAGCATGGTATCAAGGGTCGCGCAGCCGCTGAGGCCGGTGGCTGCGGTCATCAAGGCAAGAGCCAAGGCACAGGTTCGAAAAAACCGCCGATTTTGTTTTGAAAAAATCATGTCCCGCTCATCCGTTTCAACAAAAAGAGAAAAGGCCCGGCACACAAGAACCGGACCCCCGAAGCCTTACCAATGCGAAGCGAAACTACAGAGCCTTTTCGATCATGGCCTTGAGCTGCTGTTTGCCCACTGCGCCGGTTACCTGATCGGCAACCTCCCCGCCCTTGAAAAGAATCAGGGTAGGAATGGCCCGAATCCCATACTTACCAGGGGTGACCGGGTTATCATCAACATTCATCTTGCCGATCTTGATCTTGCCGTCAAACTCGGCAGCCAATTCATCGATAACCGGGCCGATTGCCTTGCAGGGTCCGCACCAGGGCGCCCAAAAATCTAAGAGAAAAGGAACATCGGATTGCAGGGCAGTTGCGCCGAAATCGCCGTCGGAAACCTGAATAACTTTATCGCTCGCCATAATTTTCTCCTTGTATTTCATAGGGATAATTGTAATCAGAGTGTAGTTGGTTCATCTTACAAAGGGAACCCTGCGCTGACAAGGAAAATCTTGACCAAGCCCCCTTGAATCAAGACGGAAGGGCAAAAGAGAAGGACGACTGCACCTCTTTCTTGACAACCAACAACCAGTCGCTATATGGTAATCACCATGCGTACACGAATCTGCCCGTTCTGCAAGGAAGATATTCATAGTCAGGCGTTGGTCTGCCGGTACTGCACCCGCGACCTGCCGCCGCCCGCTCATCAGCAAATCCGAAAGCAAACCTCCTACTACTGGCTGGCTGCGATCACCGCGGCAGGAATCATCGTGAGCGGCGCAGCCTTTCTCGCTTCCGAATTTCTGCGCGAACGGAAAAACTGGCTCACGGAACCACCCCGGCGACCAAAACCGCAAAACCCGCCTGACTGATCAACCCGGCTCGGGAGCGCTCCATTTCCGAGAGCGCTTCCGGCTGCTGCAGCAGGCTGGAACGTCTCTCCTTCACGACAAAACCGCATCCAACCAGGGCTTGTTCCACCTCGCTCGGTTCATAAAAACGGGCCTGCCGGTAAAACGGATGTCCCTCTTGCTTTTTTCTCTGAAGCATCCTCCCCCAAGGGCTGTCAGCCACAATAATTCCCAGCACCAGGTTTCCGCCGGGGGCAAGAACCCTTCGGCACTCCTCCAGCACCGGGTGGGGATCAGCAAGAAAACAATAGGTAAAAAGCAACAGCACCGTGCCCATACTCTGTCCGGCAAAAGGCAGCGCCTCCCCTGCCGCCCGGCTCACCTGCACACCCCGTTTTTTTGCGAAAACCAAAGGGGCAAACGCCGGGTCGATCCCAAATTCTGCCCCCAAAGCCTCAGCAAAACGTCCAGGACCAACACCTATCTCAAGCTTCGGTCCCGACAACGGGGTGGTCAATTCCTGCAAAGCGGCAAGTTCAATGCCGAAAAGCAGGCTTCCCTCAAACCAGGCGTCATATTCCGCAGCCCGCTCATCAAAAACACGGGCCGCCTGTCGCCAGGACGTCTCCTTCCGCATACTTTCCCCCGATCATTTCCTTTGAGCTCGCAGCCCGGCTGTTCCCTTTTCCCGAAATAATGGTTATGGTTACTAACATTCGCTCCTGTTGAGCAATAAAAAAATACGTCAAATCCTCACTGCGGACACCCCTTCCCATGCAGGCTGAAAAAAAATCCCCTTTCCGGCAATCGCTCCGCAATCCGGGGCAATTCACCATCACCCTTGAACTGGTGCCCAGCCGGGGGGGGCACAGCCGCGAACATGACCGCACCCTGGATTTAGCTGCAAAGCTTGCGTACGACCCGCGTATCCAGGCGGTGAGCATCACTGAAAACGCCGGAGGCCAGGCAGCCTTGTCCCCGGAAGTCCTGGGCCGCGAGATCCAGCAGACAGGGCTTGACGTTATTGTCCATTTTTCCAGCAAGGACAAAAACCGCAACCAGATGGAAAGCCTGCTCTTTGCCTGGGACCGCCTGGGCATTCGCGATCTGCTGGTGATCACCGGAGACTATCCCCAGGAAGGCTACCAGGGCTTTCCAAAACCGGTCTTTGATCTCGGTTCGGTGCATGTCCTGGACCTTATCTCCCGGATGAACAAGGGGAACTACGGGCCGGACCGGGGGAAAGGCGCGATCCAACCCACCTCGTTTCTCATGGGTGTGGCTCTTTCCCCCTTCAAAAGGCTTGAAGCGGAGCTGCTGATGCAGTACGCCAAGCTTCACCGCAAGGCAGAGCGGGGCGCGGACTATATCATTACCCAGGTCGGCTACGATGCCCGCAAATTCCACGAGGTTATCGTCCACCTGCAGCAGAACGGGCTGGACCTGCCCGTGCTTGGCAATGTCTTTGTTCCCAACCTCACGGTCGCCAGCCTCATGCACTCCGGAAAAATTCCCGGCTGCATCATCACCGATGAGTTGTATGCCGAAATCCGCCGCGAAGCAACAAGTCCGGACAAGGGAAAACAGTCCCGGCTCCTGCGGGCAGCGAAACTGCTGGCCATTCTCAAGGGACTTGGCTATGCAGGCGCCCATCTCGGCGGGCCGGGCCTCACTTATGAAAATATCGATTTTCTCCTTTCCACCGCCGATTCTTATGCCGGAAACTGGCAGGAACTGGTGGCGGAAATGGATTACTGGCATAAAGACGGTTTTTATCTTTATAAAAAAGATGCAACAACCGGCCTCAACACCACCGAACCCGCACCCTGCGAAGAGCCACGATCCGGGCTGCAAGTCAACTACCGTTTGGCCCGGCTCGTCCACAACCTGGCCTTTACCCAGGAGGCGCCGCTCTACCCGATGTGCAAAAAAGCCTGTCTCGCCCTTGAAGGCGGCAGGATTGACAACGTTCTCACCCACCTGGAGCACGTCACCAAGTTCCTTCTCTTCGGCTGCCAGAACTGCGGGGACTGCACCCTGGGCGAGTTGGCCTTTGTCTGCCCGCAGTCCGGTTGCGCAAAATACCTTTTAAACGGCCCCTGCGGCGGCAGCCGCGACGGCTGGTGCGAGGTGTACCCGGGCAAAAAACGCTGCCTTTATGTCCGGGTCTACGAACGCCTTGCCGCACACGGCCTGCCGGAGTCCATGCGGAAAGGCTTTGTTCCCCCCCGCAACTGGGCGCTCAATAACACCTCATCCTGGCTCAATTTTTTCCGGGGGCTGGACCACGCCGGGGAAAGCCGCGAAGTCAGGAGCCAGGGACCAGAATAAAAAACCATTCCGCCGAATTTTGAATTCCACCATCATCCTTCCGTATTCCCCGCCAGGACCCGGATATCATCCTTTGAAAAAATCCGGCGGCAAAAAAACATTTCCCATCCATATAATAAGGGGGTATATTTTCTCCTTTTTTCCGGGTGAACCGGATGCGGGAACATTACAATAATGTAGCGGCGATGCTATTCCGCAACGACTCCTAAGTACATCACGAGGGACAAAACGCCATGACAAACTCAAACGCATCACGCCCCATGGACGAATGCGGCGTTTGTGGAATTTTCGGCCATGAAGACGCAGCCAAACTCACCTACTTCGGCCTGTACGCCCTCCAGCACAGGGGCCAGGAGAGCGCCGGCATCGTGGCAAGCGATGGTAGTCAGGTTTCCCAGCACAAGGGAATGGGGCTGGTACACGAAGTTTTCAGCGAAACCACCCTGCAGGATCTGAAAGGCCACCTCACCGTGGGCCATGTCCGCTATTCAACCACCGGTGCCTCCAATATCATCAATGCCCAGCCGTTCACCGCAACTCACCAGGGCTGCACCGTAGCTGTGGCCCACAACGGCAATCTGGTCAATATTCGCAGCCTGCGCAACGAGCTGGAGAAAAAGGGCTCCATCTTCCAATCCACCATGGACAGCGAAGTGGTGGTCCACCTTCTTGCCCGCTGCTCCCACCTTGGCCTTGAAAAAGCGCTCATCGACACCTTCGAGAGCATCAAGGGCGCCTATTCCATCCTGCTCATGACCGAAGACAAGCTCATCGCCGTACGCGATCCCGGCGGCTTCAGGCCGCTGTGTCTCGGTAAACTCAACAACGGCGGCTTCATCGTCGCCTCGGAAACCTGTGCCCTCGATCTGGTCGAAGCCCAGTATGTTCGCGACATCGAGCCCGGAGAAATCCTGATTATCGACCGCGACGGCCAGCATTCCCTTCACCTTGACACCAGCCAGCGCCGCAGCTTGTGCATCTTCGAACAGGTGTATTTCGCCAGGCCGGACAGCGACATCTTCGGCAAGAACGTCTATCAGAGCCGCAAACGCATGGGGGAAATCCTCGCCCGTGAATGCAAGATCGACGCGGACTTCGTCATGCCCTTTCCCGACTCCGGCAACTACGCTGCCATCGGCTTTTCCCAAGCCTCCGGCATCCCGCTCGAAATGGGAGTCATCCGCAACCACTACGTGGGCAGGACCTTTATCCAACCCACCCAGTCCATGCGCGACTTTTCGGTACGGGTCAAACTGAACCCCATCCGCTCCTTTTTGAAAGACAAACGGGTCATCATTCTGGACGACTCCATCATCCGGGGCACCACCGGCCGTTCCAGGGTCAAATCCCTGCGCGGCGCCGGGGTAAAAGAGGTGCACATGCTGATCAGCTGTCCGCCTACCCGGAATCCCTGCTACTACGGAATTGATTTTCCCTCAGGCGGAGAATTGATCGCCAACAAAAAAACCGTTGAAGAAATCCGCGACTATCTGGGACTTGACTCACTGTACTACCTCAGCCTTGAAGGATTGATCGAAGCCTGCGGCGGTCCGTCTGAAAACTATTGCAAGGCTTGTTTTGACGGCAATTATCCTGTGGAACCGGATCAGGATTTCTGCAAGCTTCTCCTTGGAACACGAGATGCCTGTAAACCCACGGATAAAAAATAAGAATCCCTCAACACAGCCGAGTCGGATGACCAATGAGCATTGAACAGGCCAAGGAAGTTCTCAAGATTGAAGCAGAAGGCATCACCGCACTGCTTGACCAGATCGACACCGATTTTGAAAAAGCGGTGACCATGATCATGGAATGCCCTGCCAGGGTTGTGATCACCGGCATCGGCAAGTCGGGAATCATCGGACAGAAGATCGCCGCCACCATGAACAGCACCGGCACTCCGGCTTTGTTTCTCCATCCGGTGGAAGCCATGCACGGCGACCTCGGCATGGTCGATGCCCAGGACGTCATCCTTGCCATCTCCTACAGCGGCGAAACCGCCGAACTCAGCCTCCTGCTCTCCAGTCTCAAAAAACGCGGGGCCAGAATCATTGCCATGACCGGAAACCCCTCATCCAGCCTGGCTTTAAACGCCGACGCAGTACTCAAGGTCGCTGTACCCAGGGAGGCCTGCCCCTTGGGTCTAGCCCCTACAGCCAGCACCACTGCCGCCTTGGCCATGGGTGATGCTCTTGCCGTTGTTCTCTTGAACCTCAAAAAATTCAAGGAGAGCGATTTCCGCCGGAATCATCCGGCCGGCAGCCTTGGCGAACGGCTCAAGGTAAATGTGGCCGAAGTTATGCTCACAGGTAAGGCTGTCCCCAAAGTCTCCCGGGACACTGCGCTTCCCGATGCCATTACCGAACTGAACGCAAAAAATCTTGGCGCTGTCCTGATCATGCAGGAAGACAAAATCATCGGCATCCTTACCGATGGCGATCTGCGTCGCTTTATCAGCCAGAAAGGCGGCAACCTCAACGGTCTTACCCTGGAGGACACCATCACAGCCGCCCCAAAAACCATTACCACGGATCTTCTGGCCGCCGACGCCCTCAGCATAATGCAGCGTCACGAAATCACCGTTCTGCCGGTGACCGATCACAGCGGAAAGTTGGCGGGCGTACTCCATCTTCAAGATCTGCTGGGCAAGGGAGAATTTCGTTTTCTGGTGTAGAACATTGAAACGGTTCTTACCCCGCAGACCCCCTAAAAACCGCTTATTCTGGTAGATATACCTATTGGGCAGTGGTTTTTTTTATGCTAAAGTACACGACGCTTCAAGGTGTCCAGGGGTAAGGCCCGGCCCAACCATAGAAAAATTTACCCGGCGTCCTCTGCCGGGTTTCATATCTTCATATGAGGCATTGTTATGGCAATCTCCAGCAAGGATATCAATTCGGCATTCAGCGCCGAGGTTACCGCGATTCAGGGTGGCGAATTCCTGAACCGCTGTTTTTCCTGCGGCGCCTGTAGCGGCATCTGCCCGGTCAGTCAGGCAATCCCGGATTTCGACCCCCGGAAAATCATTCACATGATCCGGATGGGGCTGAAAGATGCGTTGCTTAAATCCGATTTACTCTGGTTCTGTTCCAGATGCCGCAGTTGCATCTTTGTCTGCCCCCAGGACGTTCGTTTTGCCGAAATCATGGTCGCCCTGCGCCAGCTGGCCATGAAGGGTGGGTATATCACCGAGCAGGACCTGCTTGATAAAGGAAAGGCTGCCTGGGTTGAACGCGATCTCTGCGTATCCTGCCTTACCTGTGTACGCATCTGCCCCTGGCGGATACCAAAAATCGACGACCAGGGCAAGGCTGCCATAGATCCTCAGGAATGCCGAGGCTGCGGAATCTGCCCCTCCGAATGTCCGGCCCAGGCCATCCAATTAAACGAGTCCGAGGACGAGCGTTTGATCGCCGCCTGCGGCGCAAATCAGTAGTATGGTGACCCCCATGCCCTTTATCCCGAAGATCCAAGCATTCTGTTGCCATTACACCTCCCAGCAGACCCTGGCCGAAGGCCCGGAAGGGTTGCTGGCCGATGGTTTTCCTAAAAATGTGACTATCCACCGGCTGATCTGCACCGGCAAACTCGAGGTCAGCACCCTGCTGAAAGCCTTTGAAGATGGTGCGGACGGCGTGTATGTAGCAGGATGCCCGGTTGACCAATGCCACAACCTCATGGGTAGCCAACGGGCTGCGAAGCGGGTTGGCGCCATCAAAAAAGCCCTGACTGAACTCGGGGTTGAACCGGAGCGCATTGAGATGTATCACCTGGAACGCGGCTTCCACCCCGAATTTGTGAAGGTTGCCCAGGAGATGCATGAACGGATTACGACTTTGGGCCCGAGCCCGTTTCAGGGAGGCACGAAATGATTATTGCCGAGAGAAAACCATTCAACGAAATCATGGAAATGGTGCGGGATGCCAAGCGTATACTGGTGCTTGGCTGCCGCGGCTGCGTCACCATCTGTTCCGCCGGTGGCGAACGCGAGGTTGAAATCCTTGCCTCTCTTATCCGGTTGGGCAAACAAAAGGCTGGTCAGGAGGTTACAACCATCGAGGCCACCCTGGTCCGCCAGTGCGACAAGGAATATATCGACTCCATCGACCAGTGGGACGGCCAGTACGATGCCATCGTTTCCATGGCCTGCGGAGTCGGGGTTAACTTTATCGCCAACCTGCGCCCCATGGCCAAGGTGTATCCGGGAGTGAACACCTCATCCTTCGGCGGCTCCGCCGAACAGGGCGTATGGAGCGAACAATGCGCCGGGTGCGGCAACTGCATTCTCCACCTCACCGGTGGTCTTTGCCCGGTGGCCCGCTGCGCCAAGAGCCTGTTCAACGGCCCCTGCGGCGGTTCGGTTGACGGACGCTGTGAAATACACAAGGATGTTCCCTGCATCTGGCAGTCCATCCACGACAAAATGGTCCGCACCGATAACGCAGATGGCCTCGCAGTCATCGCCCCGATTCGGGATTGGAGCACGGCCGGACACGGCGGCCCCCGCAAAACCATTCGCCCTGATTTGACTGTCTGATCTTTTTTTGGCTTACTGACCAAAAAAGGCGGAGCGCTAACAGCGCTCCGCCTTTTTTTATGGACTATCATTGAGTCGAAACAAAGAGTCCCGGCCCGCAACTGAGCACCAGAAGTTGGGGGTAGTGTACAAAGCAGCAAGGAATGACGCTCACCGTGGACCGGGACTCCTTGTTATGATGCGTTACTTGTACGCGGGACACAATACTGAAAAAATACGGGGTTCCTGCTTCCAAAACCTGTAACATCCTATTCCGTTCATCTCCGCTCCCTGTTTTTTATTCCCTTTATTAATCGGCAAGCCAGTCGAACAATCACCCATAAAGTGATCTTGGCGTTGATATCCTAACGGGAAATTTCGCTAGACATTTTTTTCCGGCTCTGCGAGCATAATAAACAGTTGCAGCCTCACTCGTCCCGATGTGAAGAACATCCTATAGTGTCAGGCACGAATTGTCGGAATTGTTTTCTGCACAGTGTTTTTTTATCAAAGGGGTATTTGCCATGAATTTGCTGAATAAAATGAAGGTTGGGAGCCGCGTTTTCCTGATTGTTATCGTTTTACTCTCTCTTACCGGCATTGTAGGGGCGGTGGGAATCATCAAAATGAACCTGATCGGAAGTGAACTGAAATCCATTGCCGAAAAAGACCTTCCGCTCACTTCCCTCATCACCAAAATTGCCGAGAATCACCTCGAAATCAGTGTCTCATTTGAACGTGGGTTCCGTTTTGGCTCAACAGGCAATAGGACCGGCCTCCAGCAAGCCATGGATGAAATCAAAACAAAAAGCGTTGCAACCAGCGAAAAAATTCGTGAGGCGGAAAAGCTGGCGGAAGAAGCAATGCAGCAGGCTCACAGTCAGGACGAACGCCGCGAGTTCGAAGGAATATTGAATGAACTCAAGCTGGTGGAAAAGGACAATGTTGATATTGAGGCCGCCACGGCCAACTGCTTTGGACTGCTGACAGCCGGCAATCTCCGCGAGGCGGAATTGCAATGCGACAAGGTTTCCAAGGAAGGCAAGGACATGGATAACAAAATCGCCGGCATCCTGACCGAAGTGGGAACATTCACTGAAGCAGCAGCGCTCCAGGCGGAAAAAGATGAGCAGTCCGCACTGAAAATTATCCTGACAGTTTCCCTCATCGGCATCGGCATCGGTTTTACGCTGAGCATGCTGGTTACCAAGAGCGTTACCAGTTCCCTGACCAACGTGAGGACCATTGCCGATAATGTGACTGCCGCAAGCCAGGAACTGAGTTCCACGGCCCAGGAAGTTTCACAGGGCTCCAGCGAGCAGGCTGCGGCAGTGGAGGAATCAACCGCCGCCGTAGAAGAGATGAGTGCCACCATCCGCCAGAATCGCGACAACGCCCAACAGACTGAGCAAATCGCGGTACAGGCAACCAAAGATACTGAGGAAAGCGGCAAAGCGGTTGTGCAGGCGGTTGGCGCCATGAAACAGATTGCCGACAAGATTTCGATCATCGAGGAAATCGCCCGTCAGACCAACCTGCTTGCCTTGAACGCAGCCATCGAGGCCGCCCGCGCCGGAGAGCACGGCAAGGGCTTTGCCGTAGTCGCCGCCGAAGTCCGCAAACTTGCCGAACGCAGCCAGCGAGCAGCAGCGGAAATCAGCGAACTTTCCTCCTCAAGCGTGGCTGTGGCAGACAAGGCCGGGAACATGCTGGTCAAGATCATGCCGGATATCCAGAAGACCTCTACTCTCGTACAGGAAATCGCCGCAGCCAGCGTTGAACAGCATGCCGGCATAGACCAGATCAGCCAGGGCATGCAGCAGCTTGACTCCGTGGTGCAGCAGAACTCCAGCGCCTCAGAGGAAATGGCCGCGACAGCAGAAGAACTCTCCGCCCAGGCCGATGAGTTGCAGGGCTTGATTGCCGCACTCATCGACACCAAGGGCAGTGGCCCTGTCCAACCCCATCGGCAGGTGCGCCGCATCACCTCTGTTGCCCATCTCAACGGCCAAAAACTCAGTGGGCCGCAAACAACCACTGGCGGAGCACGCCTTCAGCTCGGACAGCGGTCCAAAGGCGACGACCTGGATCAGAATTTCGAACGGATGTAAACACGCCAACCGCTGGCCGCCACCGGACGCAAAAAAGCCCGCTTTCCTTTTCAGGAGCGGGCTTTTTGTTCTTCTCCGGACAATGCCGGTTTACTAAATGGTACCGAAGGCCGGACTCGAACCGGCATGGGTCGCCCCACAGACACCTCAAGCCTGCGTGTCTACCAATTCCACCACTCCGGCAATCCTTTTTAGATCAAACACCA
>Ga0180009_10007484_pt1 | contig 11125 bp, 10 predicted proteins | sample OS_PC_MetaG_FD_123537 | JGI IMG/M metagenome (GOLD analysis project Ga0180009, IMG submission 123537) | Groundwater microbial communities from the Aspo Hard Rock Laboratory (HRL) deep subsurface site, Sweden - OS_PC_MetaG | ecosystem: Environmental > Aquatic > Deep subsurface > Groundwater...
GAATTTAGGAATTGAAATATGAATCTTTTCCTTATCTTAATCCCTCAATCCCTAAATTCACAATTCCTCAATTTGGCTCCATATAGCCATTATGATGAGGATGGTGTCCAAAAATCGGACCTAATTCTTAGATCAAATAACGAGGTCTGAAATAACATCTACCAGTTGGAATTACCGAAAAACCCAAAGCTTTTGAAATCACGGACAACGGAAACACTGGGCTCGATACCGATCGGTATACCCAACAAAAAAACGTAAGCGACGATATGCTGATTCCTTCTTTGTTTGTCCTTTGTGTAACCTCCTAAGCCGGATACAAGACTATAGGATATAATTCTCTTTATTATGGGATGCGTCAGTGCTAAATTGACCGAATCTCGGTTACAATAAAAATTATCGGAAGGCCAAGCAGATTTAATTTTGTCCTAATTTGTCCTAAAAAATTAGGACAATTTGACATTTTTTGATGAAATTTGACTCTTGAGATCTTCTGATAAAACATAAGGAAAGGGATTAAGAATAATTCTTAACAACTTGATTTTATTGATGGCGGAAGTGCATGGGAATCGAACCCACCTGCCGAGGTTTTAGCCCGGCACACCGGATTTGAAGTCCGGGAGCCCCACCAGTGAGCTTTCCACTTCCGAATTGAGCATATTAATAATGATGTTATTTTATTCACGCAATGTGTTTTGTCAATATTTAAACCGAAACAGATCACGATAGATGTTCAATGATGATCCTCAAAACCCTGCGAAGAGGCTCTGCTGCTCCCCACAAAAGTTGGTCACCTACGGTAAATGCAGTGATGTATTCAGGTCCCATGAGCATTTTCCTGAGCCTGCCAACTGCAATGGTCAGGGTCCCGTTAACCGCGGCCGGGGTTAAAGATTGAAGGGTTGATTCCCGGTCATTTGGGATTAGTGCCACCCAATTGTTTCCCTCTTGTATTATCTCAGAGATCTCTTCAAGAGGCATATCTTTGTTTAGTTTAATGGTCAGCCCCTGGCTGTGGCAGCGCATAGCACCCACACGAACACACAGCCCATCCACAGGAATTGGTTTCTCTGTTTTCAGGATTTTGTTGGTTTCCACGAGACCTTTCCATTCCTCTCTGGTCTGGCCCGATTCCATTTGAGAGTCAATCCAGGGAATAAGGCTGCCTGCAAGGGGGGCTCCAAAATTTTCAGCAGGGAAGGTATCGCTCCTCAGTTCACCGGATATCCTGTCATCAATGGCTATCGCTGTGGATGCGGGATCATCGAGCAAGGCCCTTGAGGCATCACCAAGGACTTGCATCTGGGCAATCAGCTCTTTCATGTGTTTGGCTCCCGCTCCAGAGGCGGCCTGGTAAGTCATGGAAGAGATCCACTCAATATGACCGGAAGAAAAAAGGCCGGAAAGTGCCATAAGCATCAGACTGACAGTGCAGTTTCCTCCCACATAGGTCCTGATACCCGAAGACAATCCCTGGTTAATTACGGATCTGTTTACGGGATCTAAAACGATAATGCTCTCATCGTCCATTCTGAGGCTGGATGCCGAATCAATCCAATACCCGTTCCAACCTTGCTTGAGTAAATCAGGATAGACTTTTTTAGTATAGTCACCGCCCTGGCAGGTCAAAACTATATTTAGTGATGAGAGGAGCTCGATATCGTATGCATCCTTCAGTGGTTGAGTGTCTAATCCTACATCAGGACTTTCTCCGCCGATATTTGACGTTGTGAAAAAAAACGGCTCAAAGCCCTTAAAGTCCTGTTCTTCTCTCATACGTCCCATAAGAACCGAGCCAACCATACCTCGCCACCCAACAAAACCGATTCGCAACATGATTTCCCCCTAGAGGTTGCTTTATATTTTTTTGACAGGATTAACAGGATAGACATGATTTTTTTGTAACCTCTCAAAAACTAACGCCTACCCCCCTCCGGCCTTTAAGCCCTACTGGCAGGCCTGGTATCCAGACCATCCTGTTATTCCTGTCAAGGGTTTAAACCTCTCCCACCATCTGTCCCAGGGCCTCGGAGACTGAATCGTGACTGACCAGATCGGCCTCTGCATCAAGGGGCGTTTCGTCTCGATTGATGATGATCAGCCTGGCACCGTTTTGAACAGCGTGTACGGGCACAGAAGCAGCAGGATAGACCACTAAGGAAGAACCCAGAACAATGCAGAGGTCACATTCGCGGGCATACATAAGCGCATCCGCCATTTTATCCTCGGGCATAGCCTGACCAAAGGAGATGGTGTCCGGTTTCAGAATACCTGCGCAGTCGTCACAATAGGGTACTTTCACCCCCGAATTCAAGCGTTCCTGTATGTCATCCCGGTCATACTTTTTCCCGCAACTCAGGCAGGAAACTGAAAATGCCGTGCCGTGGATCTCAATAATTCTCTCCGGCGAATTCCCAGCCTTGTGGTGCAGATTGTCTATGTTCTGCGTGACAATGGCCAGAAGCTTTCCGCTCTCTTCAATGGCCCTGATAGCCAGATGGGCACGGTTTGGGACGGCATCTTTCATGGTATCGTAAAATTCAGTGCTCATCTCCCAGTATCTTTCCCTGGCCTTTTCACTGGAAATAATCTTGTCAAAGTAAAAGTCTGAAGGGTCATATTTACTCCAGACACCTCCAGGACTCCTGAAGTCAGGAATGCCGGATTCTGTGCTCATGCCTGCACCGCTGAATATCAATATTTTTTTGGCTTCCTTTATTATCTGTGCACCTTTTGCGATCAAATTGTCCATACCGCTTTTCCTGCCTCAAACCTTCTTGCATTTAATCTTCATCACCCTCGCATCCGCCTAAGGCGAAAACCCTGAACCCCTGAACCTGAGTGCCTCAATTGAGTCAAACTCAATTGAGGTGGTACTTGGTATCCGGTACTGGGTACTGGTTTAAAATATTATTTTTCATTTTTTATATCTCTATCAGGGAAGAAGTAAAAAATAAGACGTAAAATACCTTAAAACCAATACCAGATAGCCAATACCCAATACCACCTAATTGAGCATCACTCAATTAGGGAAGTAATTACTATCCAACTATATCTTTTCTACCTTAAATCCCATTTTAGAAGCAAAGTCGGAAAGGAAATTGTCCGCAGAAAGAAACATCGCATCATAGACGTCAAATGCAGCAACGAGCTGCAGGGAATCAAGTGTTCTAATCCCCTCTTTGTGACCGTAACCTCTAATAATCTCCGAGGCTTTACGGTAGTGTCTTTCATCAAGAGGGATAAGCTGCATCTGCCTTGAGTCAAGATCATCCAGAAAAGTGTTCCATATGAGAACTTGCGCCTCCACCTCAAGGTTTCCAGTCCTGATCTTCTTCATGAGAGCGGATGCAAACTCTGTTGTCGCTACCTGGCAAAGATAGACGCCCTCAGCCTTCAGAATGATGGATTCTACCCTTTCACTTCCTTCTTCAGGATAGTAATATTTGACAAGTGCACTGGTATCGACAAAGATCGAACCCACCTAAAAACGCTCCTCCCTTGATTCAAGAATAACTTCCGAGAGCGGTTTCCCCATTGGCTTAATAGCCTTCCGTAATTCTTTGTGAGTCTTGAGTGTCCTCGGAATCTTCTTTTCAACTGGAACCAGTTTGGCAACAGGTTCATCCCTTTTAGTTATTATAACCTCTTCGCCTTTCTGTACCCTGTTGATATACTCAGAAAAGTTTTTACGCATCTCCTTGATGCCGGTCTTTATCATTTTCCTTGGTACCTCCAAAAAATATTGTTCTTAAGTGTACACAGGTGATCACATTATATCAAGGGAATATAATGCGTGACAAACTCTTTCCTCTACGGCTGCCAGACTGCATCTATTTGAGGCTAATCCCTTCCTTTTTTGAAAAAGGTGCCCGTTTCGTCTATGGAGGAGGTTATAGGTGCTTCAACCGGATTTCCATCATCAGATTAAGACACGGCTTCTTTTTCACCGGCTTCCTTGCGCCAGTCAATGCCCTTTATCTCGAGATGTCTCATCAAGACAGTGATAACATAGTTACTTAATGACCTGTTTTCTTTTTTGGCAAGCTTCAGGATGGCATCCTTAATTGCAGGGTCGATTTTAAAGGAAAGTGTCTCTTTCATGACTGCAATTATACTAAAATGTATCGATAAGTAAAGTACAAAAAGGATTTTGTTAATAAGGTAAGCAATAATAAGTAATTATATTATTAATAATTATAAATAATTAAAAACTAATTAAACGTAGAACTTAGGGGCTTCGCCCCAATTGGAATATTGGATGTTTGTTTAGTAAAATGGTGGGCGGTGGGGGATTTGAACCCCCGGCTTCCACCGTGTGAGGATGGCACTCTCCCGCTGAGTTAACCGCCCAGTCTATGCTGGTTGAGTTGTTGAATTGAGAGGTCTAAAATACCGATTTACACATACAACACTAATATACGGCCTGTAAATAAAAAAAATGAAAAATATTCCTTTAAACCAGTACCCAGTACCGGATATCAAATACCACTTCAATTGAGTTTGACTCAATTGAGGTTAAACCATGCCCACTAATTTTTTCATTGATTCTACCTCTACTGTTTCGAGGTGGCGGTATTCGCCAATTTTTAGATCGCCCAAAGTGATTTTACCGAAGCCGGTTCGTATCAGGTGCACCACACTATGCCCCACAGCTTCCACCATTCTCCGCACCTGGCGAGACTTTCCCTCAGTAATGGTCATCCTGAGTATGCTCTGTGTTGCACTGCGAGTAATCACGCTTGTCTTGGATCGAACCGTGCTCCCGTCCGGTAGTTGAACGCCTTGCCTCAAAAGGGCTACGGATTCATCTTTTATAATGCCGGGTACAGTCACTTTGTAAGTGCGCGGGACCTGGAAGCGCGGATGGGTCATACGATGTGCCCATTCACCATCATTGGTAAAAAATAACAGTCCGAGTGTATCAAAATCGAGACGTCCTACAGGATAAACCCGCTGGAGAACATCCTTTAAGAGATCGGTTACCAAAGGCCTGCCTTGCGGATCACTAAGGGAGGACATATAGCCAAAGGGCTTATTGAGCAGTAAATAGAGCCTTTCAGATGGTTTTGGGATTTCCTGACCATCCACGCAAATACGATCAATACCCCAGATTGCCCGGGTACCAGGCTCATTCAGCAAATGGCCATTGACCATAACCCGGCCCGATCTGATCCAGTCGTCTGCCTTGCGCCTGGAAGTAATGCCTGCGAGGGACAGTATTCGGTTGATCCTCTGGGCCTGTTCGCCATGCGCATGCCCGTTTCCTGGTGATAGTTCAGTCATTTTTTTCCTCAGATGTACCCATCTGAGCTTCTTCCTCGGAGATTGGTACCGTCTCCTCTTCATCGGATCCGAATTCCCTGATTTCTTTTAACTTTGGGAGTGACCCAAGGTCCTTAAGATCAAAGACAGCAAGAAACTTCTTTGTTGTTCCATAGATGAGCGGTCTGCCAGGGAGATTTTTCCGGCCCATGATTCTGACCAAATCTTTTTCCAGGAGTGTTCTTAAAATTCCCCCAACATCAACTCCCCTTAATCTTTCGATTTCCTGACGGAGGATCGGTTGCTTATAGGCGATGATGGCCAAAGTCTCTAAAGCAGCACGTGACAAGCGGGTGGGGGATGTCTTTAGCATTCTAAGAACATAAGGTGCGTACTCGGACCGTGTCCGAAGTTGAAAACCTTGAGCGACCTCCTTAAGGACAAAACTCCTTTTAAGGCCGTCGTATTCGGTTTGAAGTTCATTTAACGCCTGGGTGATTTTTGATCCGGTCTCATCTGGCAAACAGGCATTGATCTCACGGACATTGAGTGGCCTGTCCGATGCAAACAACAATGCTTCTATGATCAATTTCATTGATTTGCTCATGATACAATAGCCTATGTATTAGACGGGATAACAGGTTTTACAAGATAATTAACCGGATTTATTTCATGTTCATCATGTTATCGTGTCAACTATTTATCCTCTGGTGAATTACGATCCGTTACCGTTTCCGCCGTTTTCATCAAAAGAGGGGATCAATCGAATGTCACCTTCTGATGTGGCCTGAAATACCCTCACGAGACCCATGTGAACCAGTTCCAAAAGGGCCAGGAAGGTTACAATAAATTCCGAAACCGTTCGATCTTTACTGAAGATTTCACGAAAGAACATAGCCCCTTTTTCTTTGAGTCGGGCTATGATAAGTTCGGTTTTTTCTTTGACAGACCATTGTTCAGGTTGGACTGTAAGTTTAGCACCGGGCAACCTTTGATCAACTATCCGTTTGAAGGCATCTATCAATTGGAAGAGGCTTACATCCAACTCAGGTTCTTCGCCGTTTACCCCATCCTGGAAATATGGGATTACCGTACGGGCAAAGACATCTCTGTCCAGAATTTCCCTTTCAGAAAAAGCTTCGGCGATTTCTTTAAATTGCATGTACTCCAGAAGTGGCCGCATAATCTCAGTACGGGGATCTTCCTCATCATCCTCTTCGTGTGAACCCGGTAGCAGCATCTTTGATTTTATGTGAATCAGTGTGGAGGCCATTATTAGAAAATCACCAGCCACATTAATGTTAAGGGTCTTCATCAACTCCATATATCCCAGGTACTGGTCGGTAATCGTAGCTATGGGTATGTCGAAAATATCCACTTCATTCTTGTTGATAAGGTGGAGTAACAGATCCAGCGGGCCTTCGAATATTTCCAGTTTAACTTCGTAATCCATAAGTGGTTTCTAAGATAAAGTTTTTGGAGTAATCAGGTATATAATCTTTAAAGTTATTCTATCGTTGTTGATGAGAGAAACTTGAAATTTGATACTTGAAACTCCAGAACCTCAAATAGCACAATAAACCTCCAAGTTTCCAGTTTCAAGTATCAGTGGTACCAAACGCATTACCCTTTAACCAATACGTGCAACTAAACCCCAGATTGTTTTCTATATTGTGTATAATCATATCTTTACCGCGTCTCTCACCTCTGCCATGGTCTCCCTGGCAACGGCCCTGGCCCGTATATTGCCTTGCTCTATGATTTCCCTGATCTTATTGATATCAGTCTCCAGTTCTTTCCTTTTGGCCCTCATCGGTTCGAGGCCTGTTTTTAGACTGGCGGCCATTAATTTTTTGCATTCCACACACCCGATACCGGCGGATCGGCATTCTTTATCAATCTTTGAAACTGTTTCAGGATCAGTATATATTTCATGAAACGAGAACACATTACAGATCTCCGGACGACCAGGATCATTTCTTCTGGCCCGCTGTGGGTCTGTGATCATCTGCCCAACCTTCGTGTCAATAACTCCATCAGTGTCTGTGAGGAATATGGCGTTATCATAACTCTTGCTCATTTTACGCCTGTCAATGCCGAGGATCTTTGATGTGGGAGTAAGCAGGAGATCAGGTATGGGGAAAACCTCTCCATAGAAGTGATTGAATCTACGGGCTATCTCCCTGGTCAATTCCACATGGGGGGCCTGGTCTTCGCCGACAGGAACTCCGTTGGCCTTGTACATGAGGATGTCAGCGGCCTGGAGAACAGGGTAGCCCAGAAAACCATAAGTATAGATGTCCCTCTGGGTGAGTTCACGGAGTTGCTCCTTATAGGTAGGATTTCTCTCCAGCCATGAAAGGGGTGTAATCATGGACAAAATTAAGTGAAGCTCTGCGTGCTCTTTTATGTGGGATTGAATGAAAAAAGGGGATATTTCCGGATCAAGCCCAACGGAAATCCAGTCCATTGCAATGTCATAGATGCTTTCCCCAATAATCTCCGGATTAGCGTATTCACTGGTCAGGGCATGCCAGTCTACTATGGCATAGAAGCATTCATATTCGTCCTGGAGCTTTTTCCAATTCAGGAGAGCCCCATGTACATGTCCAAGATGCATGCTTCCTGTGGGCCTCATTCCGCTCAAGATTCTCTTTTTTTTCATACCCTTCAACACCCCTTTGTATTGACGATTTTTGATTAATGTTCAAATGTTTCCTCTACAAACCTTATCTCATCCTCCTTTGTTTTTACCAAATCATTCAGCCGGGCTTCCAGCAGGCGATCAAATATTTCCTTGAAAAATGGTCCGGGTGAGAAACCCATTTTCAACAGATCTTTTCCCTTTAATTGAATGGCCGTTCCTTTGAGGTTTGTGAAATAGCTCGAAATAAGCCGTCTCACTTTTTCGCTGCCGGCTTTTGCCATGAGATATAGTAATGTCTCTGTATCATGTGGGTGAAGCAATGTATACAAATGATAATTGTCTCCATCAAATTTGTATAGGATGTCCAGCAGGTCATTTGCATTTAACCTTTGGGATAGCATTGTGCGGTTTTCCAGTCCGACCATCCCCATCTTATCAGCCAGAGCGCTAAGGGTTTTCTTGTCAAGGGGCGAAGTAAGGCCGTGCCAATAAACCTTCCAGGGTTCAAAGGACTCCTCCAGGTAAAGCAGGTTGTACCAGACAATTACCTTTCTAACTTCTTCCAACAGGCCTTTAACGTCCCTGGTGAGTTGTACCTCGGGGAAGACAAACTGAAGCAAATCAAGTTCATCCATCCGTTCGATAGCCTTGATAGGGTCGGGCTCCCTGAGGATGAGTTTTAGTTCCAGAAAAAGCCTTCGGCCAGAAAGGTCTTTGAAACTATTGATTTTCACTGCATTCTTAATCAAGGCAAGGGTAAGCTTTCCGATTTTAAAACCGAATCGCTGTTCAAACCTGATAGCCCGGAGCACCCGTGTGGGATCTTCAACAAAGCTCAGGTTATGGAGGACTCGCAGTACCTTTTCCTTGATATCTCTTTGTCCACCAAAATAATCGATCAGTGTCCCGTAAAGCCGCTTGTTTAGCTTGATTGCGAGGGTGTTAATAGTAAAATCACGCCTGTAAAGATCCAGTTTCAGGGAGCTTGTTTCCACGTTGGGCGGTGCACCTGGGGATTCGTAATATTCCATTCTGGCAGTGGCCACATCCACCTTGAAACCATCAGGGAAAATAAGTACGGCAGTTCCGAACTTCCTGTGGCTCCTCACTCGCGCGCCATAATGCTCGGCAAATTCGTGGGCAAATTCAATGCCGTCGCCTTCAATGACAATGTCTACATCCAGATTTTCATGTTTCAGGAATACATCTCTCACAAGTCCACCAACGAGGTATGCGTTGTATCCTAACATATCGGCCACATGTCCAAGGTCTTTCAGAACACTAATGATCTTTCTCGGCAACCGTTCCTTTAGCAGGGCGGACATATTTTTCTTTCTCATAAATTGAGACGTGTCTATGGAATCATAGAGGAATTCTGGAATCAGGGGATCGCCTACCAGGATATTGAGGAGGTCTGTTCGGGTAATCACTCCCAAAACTTTCCCATTATCTAAAACGGGAAGTATCCTCAGTTTATTTCTGATTATCAATTCCTGAACTTCATGGAGGGAGGCGTCCGGGCCGATAGCAGAAAATTCAATATTCATGTATTCTTTTACTTTGATGTCTCCAAGCCCAAAAAACACCGCTTTTTCTACGACTTGCCGTGTAATATAACCTTTAAGGACATCTGCGCCGTCCAGGACCAGCAGCACATTAATGTTGTACCTTGTCATCATATTGGCAGCTTCTTTGACGCTCTCCCCGGGAGAGATGTGAAGCACAGGGGAAGACATCATATCCATGGCTCTTTTTTTGTGATCTACCCGGCTCCGCAAAAGGGCCTGCAAAGACCTTTCTACCTGAATCAGGGTCCTGTTCTTTATGGTGGCGGATGCTGCCTGTGGATGCCCCCCTCCACCGAGGGCAAATGCTATCTCGGCCACATTTACATCCTTTATCCGGCTACGTGCCACAAGGTAGATCCTGCTCTCCATCTGGGCCAGGGCGAAAACAAGATTCAAATTCTCCATTTCCATGAATTTGTGTACAAGGACGGCAAAATCTCCCACATATTCGTCTCTAATAACCTTTGCAAAAACTACCTCAACACCATTGATAACCCGTTTTGTGGCCGATTGAGTGAGATCATTAAGTAGCCAAACCTGTTCGGTTGTAAGTTCTCTGGTGAGCATATCAGCGATGATATTATGATTCGCTCCCTGTTCGGTAAGCCATGCGGCCGCCTCATAATCTTCACCAGTAGTGGAAGAAAACGTGAAGGACCCTGTATCCTCATGGATCCCCAAACACATGACAGTGGCTTCATCAGGGGAAATGGCAATATTTTTTTCTCTGATCAGGCTGGTGAGCAGGGCGGTAGTAGAGCCGGTTTTACGGATAATCTCCATATCACCAGCAATATCATCCTCGGAATCGGGGTGATGGTCATAGATATGTATCTCTACATCATCCCTGTCAACCAGTTCAGCAAATTTACCGATGCGGTTCTTCTGCCGGGTGTCTACGAGGATCAGCCTCTTGATCCGGTCAAATTTGATTTGTTTCATCTTGGAGAAGTTGAAGAGGTATGATGTGGAGTGAAGAAAGAAATTTCGGAGGTTTTTTTCCTGGGACCCTGGAAATACAAGGCTCGCTTCGGGATAGAGTTTGCTTGCAGCAACCAAAGATGCGAGGGCGTCAAAATCTGCATTAATATGGGTTGTTATAACCTCCACAGATTCCTGCACGGGAAGTTTTTTTGTTGTATGTTTTCTCTTTTGTTTTTTGTCCATAAACAAAAAAAGCCGGGCATTCCATCTGCGCCGGCTGGATCACAGTAATGAAGTAAGAAGTTCCGCCTGCAGCGGATCGATTATAACCCCTTGACTTTTTCCTGGTTTTCTTGCTTTTTCTTGCAGTCAATGCACAGGGTGGTGACAGGTCTGGCCTTTAACCTTTCATCCGAGATGTTTTCACTGCATTCCTCACAAACGCCGTAGGTTCCCGCCTCAATCCTGTCCAGGCCATCTTTGATTTTTGATATCAGTTTTCTCTCCCTGTCTCGAATCCTGAGCTCAAAATTTCTGTCCGACTCCATAGACGCTCGATCTGTGGGATCAGGAAAATTTTGATTCTGATCAGTCATTACACTGAGAGTCTTATTGGCGTCTTCCAAAAGCTCATTTAGTCTTTGGGTCAGTAAGTTTTTGAAATATTCTTGTTTCTTTTTACTTAGCATGGTTTTGCCCTATGTTTCTGAATAAAATTTGATGA
>Ga0180009_10007485_pt1 | contig 11125 bp, 13 predicted proteins | sample OS_PC_MetaG_FD_123537 | JGI IMG/M metagenome (GOLD analysis project Ga0180009, IMG submission 123537) | Groundwater microbial communities from the Aspo Hard Rock Laboratory (HRL) deep subsurface site, Sweden - OS_PC_MetaG | ecosystem: Environmental > Aquatic > Deep subsurface > Groundwater...
AAGGATTATTTATGTAAAGAAACTCTTACTTCAGAATTAGTATTTTCAAGCACACTTTCAGGTAATATAGAGGAATTTGATATTGAAAAAACAAAAATCAGAGTAGGTATATCTATATCTGGTCCTATTACATAAAATTAAAAATTTGATTTTAAGAGGTAGACAGAATAATTAAATTAATGATAAGTAGAAAAAATGGTATAAGAATAACCTGGTTTTTATGGATTATAGTTCTATTATTTGACCAGATAACAAAATATTTAATAAGAAAGAACTTGCTTTTAGGAGATTCAATTCCAGTAATACCAAATATTTTTCACATAACTCATGTAAGTAACACTGGAGCTGCATTTGGAATATTTCCAAATGCCAAATATTTTTTTATTATTGCTTCTATTATTACTATAGCTTTTTTCCTTTACTTTTTGTATATGTATAAGCAAAAGAATCCTGCTTTTTATATATCGATTGGCTTGATTTTAGGAGGAGCAACAGGTAATAATCTGTTGGATAGAATTATTTTTGGAGAAATAACAGATTTTTTAGATTTTGGAATAAATTCAAAACTTAGATGGCCTGCGTTCAATATTGCAGATTCATGTGTAGTAATTGGTTTTTTTATACTTGCCTTATTAGTAGTAAAAGGAGATCTATTTTTTTTGAAAAAGAAAAATAATGTTTTGAAAGGAGTAAGTTAAATGTATCCCACTCTATTTAAGATTGGCAATATAACAATTCATTCATATGGATTTATGGTTGCCTTAGGTTTTTTAATGGCAATTTTTATAATTTATCTTGAATCTAAAAGAAAAGGATTAGATCCTAACCTTGCATTAGACTTGGGATTGACAGCTATGATATGTGGTACACTGGGTAGTAAATTACTTTTTGTTATAAGAAACTGGAGTTACTATTCAGAAAATCCAATTGAAATATTATTAGGATTTGGACAGGGTTTTATATTCTATGGAGGATTAGTCTTAGGAGTACTTGGAGTTGTATTAGTTAGTTACTTTAAAAAGATATCAATTAAAACAGTCGCTGATATGTGTACACCAGCACTTCCACTGGGTCATGCTATAGGTAGAATAGGCTGTCTTTTAAGGGGATGTTGTTATGGAAAAATAACTGATTTACCCTGGGCAATTTATCTTGAGGGAGCATTTAGACATCCAACTCAGATTTATCATTTTTCTCACAATTTATTAATTTTTATTTTTTTATGGTTCATTAGAAAAAGAATTAAAGTTGAAGGGAATTTGATATTAATCTATTTTATGCTTTATGGTTTAGCTCGTTTTATAACAGAGTTTTTTAGAGATAACTCCATATTTGCATGGAATCTTACTGGTTCTCAAATATTTTCTATAGTCATATTTTTTACCTCATTTATATTTTTAATGTATCGATATCGTATTTATAAAAAAATTTAATTTTAAAAGTGCAAAAAACATATAAAAAGTTAAAAATCTTTCCCGTGAAAATTTAGGTTTTAATGTTTTGGTATATTACCCTATGGAAAAACATATAAGAAAGATAAAACTCACATCCTCTTATAAAGATATTGGTAAAAGACTGGACCTTTTTATTTGTGAGAGAATACCAAAACTATCAAGGTCTAGAGTTCAAAAGTTAATTTCACAAGGAAATGTTTTTGTAAATAGTCAAAAAAAATCAAAGAGCCATTTTGTAAAAAGGGGAGATGATATTGAGGTAAATATTCCCCCTTTGTTAAAATTAGAAGCAAAACCTGAAGATATTAAAATAAATATCATATATGAAGATGAGGATATAATAGTTTTATCAAAACCTGCTGGTATCGTTGTTCATCCATCTCCCGGTCATCCTGACAAAACAATTGTTAATGCACTACTTTTTCATACAAAATTTTTATCCGATATTGGTGGAGTACTCAGGCCAGGTATTGTCCACAGATTGGATAAGCAAACATCTGGTTTGATGATAGTAGCAAAGAATGATGATGCTCATAAAAATCTTTCCCAACAATTTAAAAAGAAGAGTGTTAAAAAAATTTATTTAGCATTAGTACATGGTAGAATAGAGGAGGATGAAGGTAAAATTGATGCTCCGATAGGAAGAAGTAGAAGGAATAGAAAGAAAATGTCTGTAATTCCTGAAGGGAGGGAGTCAGTAACTGAATTTGAAGTTCTTAAACGGTTTAATAATTTTACTCTGATTAAGGTAAGGCCTATAACAGGGAGAACTCACCAAATAAGAGTACATCTATCTTATATAGGAAAACCAGTAGTTGGAGATGTTCAGTATAGAAAGAGAAGAAGAATTGAAGATTATTTAAAACTGAAGAGGCATTTTTTGCATGCATCAAAATTGGAGTTTAAACACCCAAGAGATGGAAAAGAAATGAGTTTTGAAGATAAGCTGCCAGAAGAATTAAAAAATTCATTAAATATGTTAGAAACTAAAAATATTGATTTTTAAGAATAGCAATTGTAATATTACATACTAATTAATATAAAATAGTAATAGGATATCAAAAAATATTTGGGAGTGATTAAAAATTGAGTAATATAAGGCGTTTGGTATTAGATGTATTAAAACCACTATCACCATCTATTGTAGATTTAGCTAAGCAATTGGCTGACATTAAAGGAGTTGATGGAGTTGATGTTAGCTTGGTTGAGATGGATGCAAAATCTGAAAGTGTGAAAATTACTTGTGAAGGAGAAGACATAATTTTTAAAGAGGTTGAAGCTATAATCATTGATAATGGAGGTTCAGTTCATAGTGTTGATAAGGTCTCAACTGGTAGTACTATTATTGAAGAAGTTCCAACTCATCAAGATACAGAATCAACCCTTGCTTAATATTATAATATTCAAAAGAACCCATGAACTTTCTTTATAAATTTACAAAGAAATTAAAAGAATATAGGAAAATTTCAGAAGTAGATGAAATTGCAAGGCGCTATTTTGCCATGAATGGTTTTGATGGCTCTCTTACAATGTTAGGACTATTAATTGGTTATTATTTGTCGGGTTTTAATAATCCAGCAGTAATTTTTGTAACCGGAATTTCAACCTGCGTTGCTATGGGAGTGTCAGGTTTATGGGGAACTTACTTAACTGAGAGATCTGAAAGAATAAGTAGTTTAAGGGAGTTAGAAAAAGCAACAATTTCAGATCTTTCTAACACAAAAATAGAAAGCGCGCATAAATTTGCGATGATAGTTGTAACAGTTGCAGATGTTGTTGCTTCCTCTATTACTGCTTTTTTTTCATTACTTCCATTTTTGTTTACCAGGTTTTTTAATATAAGAATTTGTTACTATATTTCATTTGCTCTATCATTTGTTACTCTATTTTTATTAGGAATATTTTTAGGAAGAATTTCTAAGGAAAATATTATTATCTCTGGAGCAAAGATGGTTGTTGCTGGAATAGTAAGTGTTTTAATAAGTGTCTTATTAATAAGGAATTTTTAGATTAAATTATGAATATCAATAAAGATAAAACTTTAAAGGTTAAAGAGCAAAAATCAAATTCGATACTGGCTTTTCTAATAATAATAATAATATCCATTATAATATTTGCTTTTCTATTTTTTACAATTTTGAGACCATTCTTTTCAGGATTTTTTACAGGAGAGCAAACATTAAAAAAACCAATTTTTGAGGTTGCTATCTCTTCACCTACGGATGGTGAAAAGATCCCCACTCTTCAAGGAAAAGCAGAATCTAACATTGAGGTTGTTGTTTCAAGTAATCGACCAATTAATAAAGTAAATATATTCATCAATGGTGTATTAGTTGAGGGTCTTAATAAAGAACCTTATATTTTTAAATGGGAAACAACAACTACTGGAGTATATTCCATATATGCTGAAGCAGTAAATGATCAGAATGAAAAGAAAGAGTCATTACCAATTGAAGTAACAGTTTATTCTCCAGAGGAGGAGGAAATTAAAGAAACTCTGCTTGAAAAGATAAACAGGGTAATAAGTGAAATAGAATATAGAAAGACCAATGGATTTCCTAAAATTTGTTTAGAAACTGAAAATGTCATAGAAATAGATGGGATTACTGAAAAATGGGAAGATTTCGATTCTTTTTCAGCATTTAAAGTAACTTATAATTCAAAGGCTCTTACAAGTCCTTCTGACCTTTCTGGAAGATTTTATTCCGTCTGGGATGATAAATATCTTTACATAATTATAGATGTTACTGATGATGTTTTAACTCCATTAGGGAAGGAAGATGATATTTTAAAGGGAGATGGTCTGTTATTATCTATAGATAGCAATTTATACGGAGATTTAAATGAAAGGATACTTGATGCTGATGATTATCAACTATTTATTTCACCTGGTAATTTCTCAAATATACCTGCTCAGGTAAAAACAATCGTTCCTGAACAGTATGAATTATCCGGGATTAATATTGCTTCATCAAAGAAAGTCGGGGAATATTATATTGAATTAAAGATACCCTGGATTCAAATAGGAATACAGAACCCACAGGATAAGACACCATTTGGATTCAACCTTGATATTTTAGATACAGATCATTTAGGTGAATGTGAGCTTATTATATCTTCTTCTCCTCGAGCTAATTCACAGGATGCTTTGACTTTTGGAACTTTAATTTTAATTAAACCTCCATAAAAAGGGAATCAAGAAATAATATTTCTTATTTTTTAAAGATTTTTTGAGATTTAAATATAAATTTAATTTCATCTGATAAAATAATAAATATTATTTGTATTTTAGGATTATTCTGGTATAATATTAAAACGAAAAAAAATACTTTAAATCTATAAAATTTTGAGGGAAAGGAGTAAATTATAATGTATCCTCCAAAATTAACACCAGAGCAAAGGAAAGAAGGTCTTGAAAAAGCACTTAAACTGAGAAGAGAGAGAGCTGAGTTGAAGAAAAATTTAAAGAGAGGAAAAATTAGTCTTAAGGAAGTTCTAGAGATGAGTGGACAAACAGCTGAAAGAATAAAAGCAAAAGATATTTTAACATCATTACCTGGGGTTGGAAAAATAACAGCTGATAAGATAATGAACGAAGTCAAAATAGCAGCCTCTCGTAGAGTTAAAGGATTAGGAGTAAGACAGACAAAGGAGATTCTTTCTCGCTTTAGTTAGAAGATTGAATACTGTAAAAAAACATCCAATTGGTATAAGCCAAAGTGAACCTGAGAAAGTAAAAAATATAAAGAAACTTGGCAAGTTAATTGTTATATCAGGTCCATCAGGAGCAGGTAAAACTACTCTGATTAGAAAAGTCATGCAAAAAATTCCCACTCTAACCTTCTCTGTTTCAGCTACTACAAGAGCTATAAGAGAAGGTGAGATAGAGAGCGTTGACTACTTCTTTGTGTCTCCAGAAGAATTTAATGATTTAATAAGAAATGATGCATTTATTGAGTGGGCTAAGGTTCATGGAAATCTATATGGTACGTTAAAAAAACAGGTAAAAGAACTTAGAGAAAAAAGAAAAAATGTAATACTCGATATAGATGAACAAGGAGCTAATCAGATTAAAAAGAAAAAAATTCCTGCTCTCTTCATATATATACTTCCCCCATCACTTGAAGAATTAGAAAAAAGGCTCAAAGAAAGGGATACTGAACGTATAAGAGAGATGACCAGAAGATTACAATCTGCAAAAGAACAGATTACCTCAAAAGGTTTTTATGATCATGTTATTATAAATGATGATATCAAAAAAGTTGTAAAAAAATTAAAAATAATTATAGAAGGTTATATTGAAAAATAAAAAATTGGGTAATAAATTTATCGATAAATTAAAAAATAAAGTTGAAAATAGGTATATATTGTCAATAATTGCTGCTAAAAGAGCAAGGCATATACAATCTTATATAAATGCTCAAAAATATATGAGAAAAACAAAGTACCCCAAACCATTAATAGAGACTAATTCAACAAATCCTCTAACTATAGCATTTAAAGAAATTGCTAATGGAAAAATCTCATATAAAAAACCTGAGGAGAAAGAATAAATAATTAAATATAATAGCAGGATCTATTGCTGAATATGGAGAAGTAATAGTGGCAAATAAATTTACTCTAGCCAAAGTGCTAGTGGATCTCCCAATAAAAGAATTAAGTAAATTTTATGTTTATGAAATACCCCCTCACTTAAGAAGTAAAATAAATATTGGTTCTTTAGTAAAAATCCCATTTTCTCATGGTCTACAACTTGGATTTGTTGTTGGATTTACTAATAAAAAACCTGTAAAAAAGATAAAAAAAATTCAAGTTATTTTAGAAGAAAAACCCCAGTTTTCTCCAGTAATGTTTGAACTTTGTAGATGGATGTCCAACTACTATTTAGCACCTCTTTCAAATTGTATAAAGCACATTATTAAACCTGGAGGCGCTGGTGCAATTATTACTCTTGTTAAACTTACCCAAAGCAAGAAAAGATGTTTTGATAAATTATCTAAGAAAGCTTTTTTACAGAGAAAAATTGTTGAGATAATCTCAAACAAAGGAAAACCAGTAAAAATCACAAGATTACAAAAGCTTTTATCTAGAAAAAATTTATTTAATTCTGTTATTTCACTTGAAAAAAGAGGACTAATAAAAAGAATTTACAGTGTTAAGCATGAGCCCATTTCTTATCGTTTTAAAGAAATAGTTAAACTAAAAATATCTCAAAGTGAGGTTAAAGCAACATTAAAACAATTAGAAAATGCTCCTAAACAGAAGGAAATACTTAAAAAATTATCTTTGAAGGTTGAAATTGAACAAAACGAACTTTTAAAAAGTACAAAATCATCTCACTCAAGTATCTCATCACTGGAAAAGAAGGGATACATCGAAATAGTTTCAGAAAGGGTGAAAAGGAAGTTCCCAACTTCTTATAGTGATGAGAGTTTGATTCCTAAAAAGTTAACCTCTTATCAAAAAAAGGCTATTAAGTATGTTGTTGACCAGATAAAAAAGGGAAAATCAGCTACATTCTTATTACAGGGAGTATCTGGAAGTGGAAAGACAGAGGTTTATCTTAGAGTAATATCGTTTATACTTTCTATAGGTAAAACAGCTTTGGTTTTAGTTCCAGAGATTGCATTAACACCACAAATGGTAACTCGTTTTAAAAATAGATTAGGTGATGTTGTTGGAGTTTTTCATAGCAAAATGAGTAAAGGAGAAAGATTTGATCAGTGGATGGATATAAATGAAAATAGATGTCAGGTAGTTATTGGAACTCGTTCTGCAATTTTTTCACCATTAAAGAATTTGGGTGTGATCATTATAGATGAGGAGCATGAAAATAGCTACAAAGAAACAACCTCCCCTCAATATAATGTTAGAGAAGTTGCTCAGAAATTAGCCAAGCTACAAAATTCAGTTGTTATACTTGGAAGTGCTACTCCATGTATTGAAACTAGATACAAAGCAGAGATTGGTGAATATAACTTTCTTACTCTTCCAGAAAGAGTTACAGAGGGAGGATTACCAGAGGTTGAAGTTGTTGATATGAGAAATGAACCAATTGTTCCAGGTGTTTTGGGAATGAGCAATACATTAATATATGAGATTGAAAAAACACTAAATAATAAAGAAGGAGTTATATTATTTATAAATAGAAGAGGATTTGCCACATTTTTACTCTGCACAAGTTGTGGATATGTATTTAAATGTCCAAATTGTGACCTATCCTTAAAATATCACAGAGCAAATCTCTCGCTCATTTGTCACCATTGCAATTATACAACTGGAGCTACAGATGTATGTCCAAATTGTAAGGGTATAGCTCTAAAACCGATGGGGATGGGTACTCAAAGGATTGAAGAGCAATTATACAGATTATTTTCCAAAGTTGATATATATAGAATGGATACAGACAGTACAATAGGAAAGATTTCACATCAGACAATTCTTAACCAATTTAGCCAGAGCTCAGGGTCAATTCTTTTAGGTACACAGATGATTGCAAAAGGTCTGGATATAAAGAATGTGATATTAGTTGGAGTTGTAAATGCTGATACAGCTTTAAATCTTCCGGATTTTAGAGCTGCAGAAAGGACATTTCAACTTGTAACACAGGTTAGTGGAAGGTCCGGTAGGGGTAAAAAAGTGGGAAAGGTAATTATACAAACACACTTTCCAGAGCATTATGCTATAGATTGTGCAACAAAAGGCGACTATTTAACATTCTATAAAAAGGAGATTAAATTTAGAAAAGAACTAATGTATTCACCATATTCTTATCTTATAAATATATTAATTTCTGGTAAGTTTGAAGATGATGTTATTAATCTTAGTAATGAAATATTATCTTTTATTAAATCGAAAGAAATAGATAATTATGCTACTATCTTAGGTCCAGCACCAGCTCCTCTTTCAAGAATTAAGAATAAATATAGATGGCATATATTTATAAAAACAGAAAAACCTGATAAAACGAAAGAAATATTGACTCAAACAATGTTAGAGATTCCTAGATTAGGTAAGAAGGCTAAATATGTAGTAGATGTTGACCCTATATCAACAATGTAGATAACTTTTTTACATATCTAAATAAGACTGCTTTCATCAAGTAATAAAGTAAAAAATGATTAAACATAATTTCAAGGTATTAGATAAAATTTAAAAATAGACACCTTTAGAGTTTGAAAAGTTTTAAAATTTAGGTTAGTATTTTTCTCTTAATTATTTTTAGATAGATTTAAGTTTTAATATTAACTTTATGGTATATTTTTAAAGGAAATTTAGATTAGAAAATATATATAAAGTTTCCAATAATTTTTGGATATTGGTAAAAGTGTTAATATTTTTAAATGGTAATTTTTTAAATTTGGAAAGTTAAACATACAAGAGAAAATTGATAATGGCAAAAAAGATGATAAGGATATTTGGAGACCCCGTTTTAAGGGAAAAAAGTTCAGATGTCAAAGAGATAGATAGTGAGATTAAAAAATTAATTAAAGATTTAGTAGACACCATGAAAAACTCTTCTGGTGTAGGTATTGCAGCTAATCAAATAGGTGTTTTAAAAAAAGTGGCTGTTGTTGATATTGGGGATGGATTAATCGAACTCATAAATTCTAAAATTATAAAGAAGGAGGGAGAAATAGAACAACAAGAGAGTTGTTTAAGCTTTTACTCCTTAAGTTGTCCTGTAAAGCGAGCTGAAAAAATTTCTGTAATAACTAAAAATTCAAAAGGACAGAAAGTTAAAATAAAGGCTGAAGGTCTGTTGGCAAAAGCGATTCAACATGAGATTGATCATCTTAATGGTGTTTTAATTATTGATCATGCTTCAAATGAAGATAGAAGAAAAATACTTTTAGAAATGAATGAGTTAAGAAAACAATATCAGGAGGTAAAGATTTGAAACTCATCTTTTTGGGAACGCCTCAATTTTCTATTCCATTTTTAAGAACAATAAATTCATCACATCATAAAATTATTGCTGTTATAACAAATCCTGATAGAAAGAGTGGAAGGGGAATGAGAATAACATCACCTTCCATAAAGAAAGAAGCTATCAGATTGGGATTAAAAGTTCTTCAACCTCCAAATATTAATAACCCGGAATTTATTTCACAAATTAGTAAACTTAAAGCAGAAGTGGGAGTTGTTGTAGCATATGGAAGGATTTTGAAAAAAGAAACTATAAACATCATGAAAAAAGGATGGATTAATCTTCATCCTTCTTTACTTCCAAAATATAGAGGTCCATCACCAATTCAATGGGCAATATTAAATGGAGACCAAACAACAGGTATTACTACAACTTTTTTAGAGGAAAAGATAGACTCGGGTGATATCATTTTGCAAAAAAAAATCAAGATCAAAGAAAATGATACTTTGGGAAAGCTCAAGCGAATAATTGAAAATGAAGGCTGTAAAATATTAATGGATACCCTAGATTTAGTTGAAAAAGGGAATGTAAAGACTATCATACAAGATGATAGTTTGGCTACATATACTAAAAAAATCACGAAAAAAATTGCAACTATAAATTGGGATAGTCCATCAAAGAAAATACATGATCAAATAAGAGCTTTAAATCCTACCCCTGGTGCTCAAACATCCATTAAAGGTAAAAATCTTAAAATATTTATATCTCAGATAATTAATAGAAAATCAACTCTTCCTCCAGGATCAGTAGTGACATGTTCACCAAAAGAAGGGTTATTTATTGCAACATCAGATTATTTAATTCGTCCTTTTATATTGCAACCTCAGGATAGAAGGAAGATGAAAGATATCGAGTTCTTACGGGGTTATCGAGTAAACAGAGGAGACATCCTGAAATAGAATACTTTGAAATTTTGTAACAAACCTATAACAAAACTTAAATTTTATTATGGTTAATAAAAAAGATAAAACATATGAATTGTCAGTTTCAATACTGGATGCAGATTTTACACATTTAGAGGATGAGATCAGAAAAATAGAGCCTTATGCTGATTTTATCCAGATTGATGTAATGGATGGACATTTTGTACCAAATATTTCTTTTGGAATTCCAATTGTTAGAGCAATAAAAAATATTACTGATATTCCTTTAGAAGCTCACTTAATGATCCAAGAACCACAAAGATATATAAAAGATTTTATAGATGCTGGCTCCAGTTGCATAATTATTCATTATGAATCAGAATCATCAATAGAAATATTAAATATTATAAAGGAGATTAAAAAATATGGGGTTGAAGTGGGACTTGCTGTAAATCCTGATACCCCTATAAAAAATATAACTAATTTCCTAAAAAATATTGATCTTCTTCTTGTCATGTCTGTTTTTCCTGGTTTTGGAGGTCAAAAATTTATAAAAAAAACCTATGAAAGGATTAGAAAAATTAGGAGAATAATTGATTCAGAAGACATTAAAGTTAAAGTTGAAGTTGATGGCGGAATAAATTTAAATAATGCTCATAAATTATTAAAAGCCGGAACTGATATTTTAGTAGTTGGGTCAGCAATATATAAATCCAGTGATACAGAAGAAGCTGTAAAAAATTTCTCTTCAATTGAAATATAGAACATATTTTTTGGTAAAATATTGAAAAATAATAGCTTTTATAGTATATAATATCATTACATTTTTTAAAGATAAAAATCTTCAGGGCAGGGTGTAATTCCCTACCGGCGGTAAA
>Ga0180009_10007486_pt1 | contig 11125 bp, 12 predicted proteins | sample OS_PC_MetaG_FD_123537 | JGI IMG/M metagenome (GOLD analysis project Ga0180009, IMG submission 123537) | Groundwater microbial communities from the Aspo Hard Rock Laboratory (HRL) deep subsurface site, Sweden - OS_PC_MetaG | ecosystem: Environmental > Aquatic > Deep subsurface > Groundwater...
CCCGACCCCATGCCGCTGCCCCGCCAGTTCACCCTTAAGGACAATAAAATAGCGCAGGAGCCGTTCAAGATAGTCAAAACAGCTTCAAAAACCAAAAATGCCGCCGAAGAACCCACTGAGGCCGATCTGAAAAAACAAAAGATTGAATATCACCAAAACCAGATAAAGATCCTGCAAGAGGACATCACGCGCTACCAAGCCATACTGGCAAAGGCCAAGGACCCTGCTGGCCGGGCCCCCATCGAGAACCTGCTCTTGGGCAAAACAGCCGATATCCAGGGCCAACTTGATGCCATCGCCTTCATCCAGTCCGGCAACTACGTCAGGACCCGCACGGGCTGGGATGAGATGGTGGCGGGCCAGATGCGGGCCAACAGCCGCCAGGAGGCCGCCGAACTGATGAAGCCCTTCACTTCGATACAGACCATGGAGCGGGTTTTTACTTTGCTGCCCCCCAAAGACAGGCTCCAGAACCGGTCCTGGGCGGAGAAAAGCTGGCGGGAAGCCGGAGACGACCCGGCCAAGCGCAAGGCGGTGGTAAGGGCGATCGCCAAAAGGGCGGCCTCCCTGAATCAGGCCGAGGCCTACTTGGCCGAGGCCGAAGCGGCCAACGCCACCGGAGTCATCGACACCCTGGAAAGCTATCAGTACATGGCCCATTTAACCATGTACGCCGCACCCTTTGTGGTCGGGGCCTCTCCTGTGGCCATGGCCTACGGTTTTGCCTCCGGGGCTATCAGCGGGTATCACGGCCAGGACATGATCGGCGCAGGCTACAAGGGGGCCACCGGCGCAGCCATCAACTCCGTGGTCTCAGCGGCCAGCTATTTGGCGCCCAGCGTGGACTATGTGCTTTCCTTTTATCACGGGGCGACCCAGTTGGACGATAAGGGCAACCCCGCGGGTGTGTGGGGCGGCGTCAAGGCGGCGGGAATGACCTTCATTGAGCGCAAGGCCATGCAGTATGTCACCCTGGGGACCCAGCGTTTCATGGCCAGGAACCAGCTGGGCCGCAGCATGGCGGGCATGGCCAAACCAGCCCAGAACGCCAAGAGAAGCCAGGCCTTCAAGGCCCAGCGCCAGCAGGGCAAACGCCTGGTGGAGCAGCATCAGACGGTCTATCAGGAGTACAAGGCGCTCAAAAAAGCCGGCGGCAAGCCTTACAAGTTGAAGGCCCTGGAAAACAAGCTCATGGACCTGACCGCCGAGATCAAGCAACAGCCCCATGCCAAGGGCTATTTGAAGTTCGCCGCCACTCCCGAGCAACAATACGCCTACAACTCCACCAGCACCCTGCACACCAAGAGGGTGACCCAAGCCTTTAAAACCGAACTGATCCGCCAGGGAGTGGATACCGAGGGCTTCGATTTCAAGCCCATCCGCAACACGGGCAACACCTCCCCGGGCATGGATCTGGACCTTGCGGTGTTCACCAAGAACACCCACGTGCGGGTAAAAGACCCCAACTCCCCCGGCGGCTATAAAACGATTGACCTCTACCGGGGCAACAAGCTTTTCCAAAAGGTGTTCAACAAGGTCTATTCCCGTGAGTCTGGCGGGCGTTCGGCGGAAAAATCCTGGCAGATGGTCACTACCAACCAACATGTGGAGGCCTACTCAGACATGGCCTGGCTGAGCGTCAAGAAAAGGGGCCAATCCGGGAATGTTCCCACGGACCCCAGGCTGGCCAAACTCAGCGGCGTGAGCCAGACTTCCGGCGACTCTTTGTCCCAGATCAACCCGCAATACGCCGGGCAGGCGGCCAGGGTCACCGAGGTCAAGGCCCATGAGATGCGCCTGCAGGCCGAACGCAGCCGGGGCAACCAGAACTGGGAAATCTACCGGGGGACTTCCAAGGACATCAAAAGCAAGGTTCTGCCCAACATTCTGCAACGGATCAAAAACACCAACTCGGCCAGCACTCGCGCCAAGCTGCGCAGTAATTACGAGTACTACAAAAAGCTGAGCGCAGCCATGGATCTGCACAACCACGATCCGGTGGACAGTGAGCACTCGGTAAAGGAGATCACCGGCTTTGATGATCCGGTGGACGTCACCAGCATGGTTTCGGCCGGAATCGAGTCGCTGGGCAAATGGAAATAGGCGCGGCACTGCTTTGGCGCGCGGGCGAAAAAATTGGACCTGCTTAGCAGGAAAAGAGCTGAAGAATATGGTCGCCGTAATGCGGAGAATCTTGGGAGTGGGTTTGGTGCTGGCCGCCATCATATGCCTTTGCTGGCCTGCAATAGGAGTCTGGCGGCTGCAGATTGTGGACTATGGCACCAAGTACAAGGCTTTGGTGGAATATGCCAACGAGATGGCGGCCAAGCGGGTCAAAACCAACGGAAAACCCTTGGTGACTCAATTAGCCATTCCCCAGGGTTTGGACCAGTACGTGGGGAAAAAGGCGGGGTCGAGCATCCGCAAGGTGTCGGGACCGGCTTGGGAGAATCTCTTTGAGAAAACCGCGCAGAGCGGGCACGATCTGTACCTGTCCGCCGAAACGCCGCTTTTGAATGAGTTGTATCAAACGCACGAACGCAACGTTTTCAATCTGCAATTACCCGATAAATACCCGGTCTTCATCCACGTGGTGATGGACTCCATCGCTAGCTCATATCTGGGGCCAGAGGTTACCTGGGGCATGACCCATCCCTTATCCTGGCTGTTCCCGTGGCTGGCGGCAGCCGGACTGCTAATTTACATTTTTCTGCCCCGCCCGCGTCCAAAGCCGGATCATTTCCGCTACAACCTGGTTCGTTCCCAGATCGGCTTGGATCTTTTGGGAATATTCCTTGCGGGCATCTTCCTGGCCCTGCCCTTGTTCATTGTCATCAACTTCTCCGGTGACCCTCACCCCTTGAGCATGGATGGCGGAAAGGCGGTGCTCACCCTGATCTGTTGGTTTGTGGCCCTGCTTTCCTCAGCCATGTTTGTGATCTCTACCTGGTACGAGAAGTTATCCTTTCAAATTCTGCCAAACGGCATACGCAAGGTGAATCTGTTTGGGGCCAAGGAGTACCATTTTGATCAAATGGCCGAGATGAGCCCTGCCGTCTGGCGTCCACCGGCCTGGTTCCGCAAACTGTCCTGGATGATGATAATGTTCAGCCTGGGCCTAGCCGCGCCCATGATACTGGGAGCCCAGAGCAAGGCTCCCATGGTGAAGGTGCGCTGCAAGGACGGCCGCATTCTTTCGATCATGGTCAAGCATCTCATTGGTTGGGAAAAATTGGAGCAGGCACTGCTTGATGGGGGAGTCAATTACAAAGTTTTGCAGAATGAAAAGGAAAAGAGTGAATGAAGTTTCAACACTTCATTGCCACTTTCCAAGATCGATCGTTGCTAACAACTCGGAAGCGCAATAAGGGAGACGAGAAAAAACAAGTAAATTCATACATGCCCCAAACGATAAAAGCTAAACCAACCTTACGCGACCACCATTAAGGGCATCGCTCGTTTTCATGATTAACATTCTCGGCTACACCTTTAATGAGGCTGAAAGCTGGGTTTTTGTCTGTAGGATGTGCAAGCCTTCTCCCTACATGTGGACCGTTTAAATTTTCTAGGGTTGACAGCAGTGACTGGCGACCCAGAATAAATGTAAGCGAAACATGCGCGGCGAGGCTTGGTCGGCCGAAAACCGGGGCCTCCGCTTCCGGCCGCCGCCATGGGCTATACTCATTACAGATCAATGTGGAGGTGGCCATGGATGACAAGAGCAAGCCGATAGACCCCAAAACACTGGACTTGATTTTGCAGGGGATAACCCTGGCGGGCAATCAACTGGAGAGCGACGAGCCGCTTCTGGAGATGCCAGAGGACTAAGCCGCCGCCAGCCACATACCACATGGTGGGGCTTTTGTTGCCGCGCCCCACGACTTAACACCATTCAGCATTGATTCGGCGCAACCTGGCTGAGCCTGCCCCGGCTGAGAGGGTGTTGTGCGCTGGTTGTTGGCTATAGCTCTGGCACTGCTACTTGCGGCGCCGGTGTTCGCCCAGCAGTCCGAGGATGGTATCTCGCCCTCGGGGTTGGTGGCCCCTACAGCCGCGACGCCTATGGCCCAGGCGTTAACTCAGATGGTGCGGGCAGGCCATTCACCTACCAGCCGCGACCCGGATTCCAGTCGGGCCCGCAGACACCGGTCATGGGGCCGGTTGAGCGAGACGCCTACGGGCCAGGGGTACACATGGATCAATATGGTAGGCAGGTGAGGGATGTTCCGCTTCGGTAGGGGCGAGCCTCCACGCGGGATGCAGGGTGCATAGCCGCCCGAGATAGACATGGGGAGTGGCCCATATGACGGTCAAAACTGCTTGGTTTGTGTTGGTATTTATCCTGTGCCTCGGGCCAGCGGCCCATGCAGGATTTCTTGAAGGAGTTGCGGCGGCGAAGCGTGGTGACTATGCAACTGCCATACAGGAGCTAAGGCCAGTCGCCGAAGCAGGTAATGTTTATGCCCAATCTATCCTGGGAATGATGTATGGCACCGGGCAGGGGGTGCCTCGAAACAACAAACTATCTGCATATTGGTATCGGAAGGCTGCCGAGCAAGGGCTTGGTATAGCCCAAGCCACAATGGGGACCATGTATAGCACTGGTCAAGGTGTCCCTCTGGACCACAAAAGAGCGGCAGAATGGTACAAGAAGGCGGCCCAGCAAGGGCTTGCAAACGCCCAATACAACTTAGGGTGGAAGTACTCTCGCGGACAGGGTGTGGCCCGGGATTATGGCCGAGCACTATATTGGTGGCAGAAGGCGGCCAATCAGGATCTCGTAGGGGCTCAATACAATTTGGGCATACTTTACTACCGAGGATGGGGCACCCTTTTAGACTACAACCAAGCCGCCTATTGGTTTCAAAAAGCAGCCAACCAACTACACGCTGACGCACAATACAATTTGGGCACCATGTATGCCACTGCCCGTGGGGTGCCGCTTAATTATGTGAAAGCCTATATGTGGCTCGAATTATCAGCCCAAAATGCAAGCGGCGAGAAAAGCGCATTGGCAATTAAGCTCAAGGAGAGATTGGCCGCGCAAATGAATCGCCAGCAGATAATTCAAGCCAAACACCTTGCTGATACCTGGATGCCACCACCCCGTGGGGAGGGGCGCTAAGGCACTTCCGCCCCCACCCCTAGGGCGCACCATCTGGGCCTGCTGGTCGAACGCACCCAGGACATGGGTCAGCGCCCCTGCCAACCCACCCCTAGCGCCCGTGTCGGTCCAAACCTAGTAGATATTCCTGAACCTCTCGCCGCAACTCCGCATCCTTAATCATGTACGGGTCTTCACTTTCGCCGTTCGCCCGGGCTGGGCGGGTGTCGGCGGCAGCACCTTGGGGCCCCACCTCCTCGCCCACGCCGTCCTTGTCGACCAAGAGATCATGGACCTCGGCCAGCAAAAATGCTTCCCTTTGGCCGCAGTCGTCGCCCTTTTGGCCGATCCCTTCCAGGCGTTCAACCCTACGCTGCAATCCGCTCATCTCTGTCTGTCCTTTTCCAGGGCGGCAACTCGCCGCTCCAATTCCTCGGTTTCCAGTGATTTCCGACAACCATCGATTAAGGCGGAGATTGTTTTGCCCTCATCCGGGGTTAGTCCCCCGCTGGCAACTTGCTCCACCACTACGACATGGGCGGTACAGGCATCGGCTATATTATTGATAGGGGGCATCTCAAAGTTGACCGGGCTGTCCTTGCGCGGGGGGACCAGCCGCGCCATGCACAACTGCAAGGCCGAAGTATCGCCACTCAGGGCGAGCGCTACCGCTTTCCGGGTAAGGGCTTCGGCCTCGCCGTCAAGGAGCGCCTGGGCCGCCATGGTGGCCGCGTTGCGGGTGCCGGGGGCCCTCCCTCGGGGGTTGCCGGAGTGGCCCGGCTTGAAGCGGCCCCCCTTGTCTCTGCCCTGTTTCGGGCCTGCCTTGGCAGGATGAGACCCCTTCATCGGGACCCCTCGATGCCTACGAGCGTTAGGCTGATGACCCGCAGTTCGGCAAGTAACTCCGCCCGAAACTCGGCCAAGACCGCGCGTTCACAATAGTCCAGGCTCTCCGCTACTCGGCCCTGCTTAATTGAATCTGCACCAGCCTTCTTGAGCATCTTGGCTACCCGCAACAGGGCTTGGGAGGCGGCTGGCTTGCGGGGCGATTTGGCCTCGTCGGGCTGGGCGGGGGCCGGGGTCTCAATGGTGGCTGGGCTAACTTGCAAGTTGTCTCTCGTCGCGGTCATTAAAATCTCCTGTGAGTTTGAAGTTTGGGCAGGTATGCCGGGCTCCCGGCCACTGGCCCGTGTGCTTATCCCAAGGCTCGCCTTGGCATAGCCCCAGAGCGTTGGCGGGGTCGCCCGTGCCGGGTTCGAAGTCTCGGCAGTCCCGACAAAGGACCGTGTTGTCTTGTTGCGGTGGTTCGGCCTTGGCCGCATTGGCCGGCCACTCGATAACCACGCCCCGCCTTGGGGCGGCCTCCACGTCTTCCAGTGCGTCGGGGACGTTCTCGGCGGGCTGGGCCGGCGGTGTTGCGGCGGGGGCCTGTCCCAGGTCAAGGTTTAAGGCGCCTGCCTCAACCCACAAGCGCAGATCAACGCCCGCCTGGTGCGCCTCGGTCGGGTCCTTGCCTTCAGGCACGGGCCAACGTTTGACCTGCCGGTAGGTCTCGCGCCACCAGCCCCAGGCCGCCTTGGCTCCCGCCGGGTCGGCGTCCAGGCTCAGGAACACAACCGGGACCTGTCCAAGCAAGGCGTGGGTTTCGGCATCGGGCCGGGCCTGGGCGCTCCCCAGGGCAACGGCGGTGACAAGATCGCCCGCAACCTGGCCCACCAAAAGGGCGTCAAGCTCGCTTTCAACCACCATCGCCGCCCGGCCCTGGCCGGTCACAAGGCAACGACTACTTGATCCGGGCAGACGGTAATAGCGGGGCTCACCTTCCCAGCGGCGCACCTTGATAGCCACCACCTCGCCACCAGGGCCGAAGGTAGGAATCACCAGGCCCGCAGGAATCCAAAGGCGCCTGGGCTTGCCGCCGCGCGGCCCGTCCAGGTGGACTTCACCTTCAAGGCCCCAGTCCTCACGGGCCCGCCACATATCGCCGGGTATATCAACCCTAGGCCCGCCGCCCTGATCGCCTCCCGGGCCAAACCACGGCCTGTCAGATAGGTAATTGCTTTCGCTCCCGCATCGCTATGAAGCTGGTCCGCGCACCACTTGACCATTGCCGCAGCCTTGCCCGCCCACAGGTCCCGGGGCGTGGTGCTGGCTGGCGGGGTCCATGGCTGAGTCTGGGGTCGGGCAGCACGGGGCCGCTCGGGCAGGTCAACGCCAAGGTAGTCTTTGGCAGATTGGAAGGTCATGCCCCGAAAGTCGCGGAGGTATTGAATAGCATCGCCCGACTTCTCACATTGCCGACACCACCAACGGCCGGTCTCCGGCCAAAGGTGAAAGCGATCCTCGCCGCCACAAGCCGGGCAGGGTCCGGCATACTCGCCGCCGCTTGTGCTGGCCACACGCTTGGCCTGGTAGCCGTCGGCTTGATACAGGTCAACAATGGTGTTCATCGGGCCACCTCGGTAAGGTGGCGCGGCCCCAAGGGGGGTATGGGAAAAAGCCCTGCCCGGCGATACCCGGCAGGCTTTCCCCCCCCCCCTTTAGGGGGGCGGGTATTGACGGGTTTGAAGTTGTGTAATTTCAGATAGTTAAACTTGGCAGTTTTTATTTTCGACGGGCATAAAATTTGACAGGTTTGATTTCGTATAATTCCCAGGTAAAACAGCATGTTAATACTTGACATGCTTTTTTCCTGCCGGGTATCCGTCACGTTAAAATTTGACGGGTATCGCTTCACGCGCCGGGCTCCGCCACCGGTTGTAAAACCAACTTGGGGGTGGACTTCGGGCCTGACAAAATCTGCACCTCTTCCACCAGGCCCAGGCGCAAGGCAGCATCAATTGACCGGTCAAGGTGGGATGCTTTCCAGCCGGGAACCACCTCTTTAAGCTTTCCCTTGATGCCACTACCTGACCGGCTCAGGTCGCGGCGGCTCCACTGGCCGCCATCGTCTGCAAGGGCCCTAGCGAATGCTTCAGCCACAAGCAGAGCACGATCCCGTTTAAGGTCGGCAGGCATCAACACCCCGCCTGGCCCGCGCTCAAAGTAGACCGGGCCGGGCCACTGCGGGGCGTAGTTGGTTTTGACCAAGTCGAGTTCAACGAAATTGCGGTAATGGTCAACCCCGTACAATTCAGCATCCCCAGCGGTCATGGTCCTTAGCCCGGCTCCCCACCGGATCGCGTCGGCAAGGCCGGACGATCCCCTAAAAACCAAGTCGGCGCTCATACGGTCCTGGCCAGCCAATCCTTTTGGGCTATGGTGCGTAAACATGACCACCAGGCCAGGAACGATAGCCACCAACCGTTCAAGGGCCTGGACCCAAGCGGTTGCGTGGTCGGACCGGTTTTCGTCGAGCGCATAAGCACGTGACTTTGGATCGACGATTAAAAAGCGAATGCCCAGCTTGACCACGGCATCGCAAAGCTGGTCATATGCTGCGCCGGTTGTGGGATTGCCAGTCGGGTCAAGCTCGACAAGCGGGCCCATCCGCCCGACCATGGGCAGGACGTATAAATTAGAGTCCAAGGCATCAAGGTGTACGGGATTCAAACTCCAGGCTTGCCCCAAGGACCAGAAGCGGCGACGCAACTCGATTTCATCATCTTCCAGTGACAGGTACATCACGCTGCAGGCGCCAACAGGCCTAAATGGGCCGAAGGGCATACCGGTGGCCGCGGACAAGACCATGGAACATGAAACGTGCGATTTACCCCCGCCCCCTGGGCCGCCAATCGCGCACACCAGACCCTCGGGTATGACTCCCTCAAAGCGTTCCGGGCGGGGCGGCGGTAGCTCCTGCATCCATCCCCTGACCGGGCAGCGTGGACGATCAAAGGGGCTGGTCGCTTGCCCAAGCTTCTCGCGTTCGGCCTCAACGCGACTGTTTACCATATCGGTCATGGCGGCGATGTTGGCGGCTCGATTGCTCATGCCACCCCCGGCGCAGCTGGTGCGTGGTCGGGGGCCTGGCCAGGGCGTGGCTCATACTCGCCGCAGAAGTCGCAGGCACCCGTGGATGGCCAAGCGCCAGAAATGGTCTTCCCGAAAATCTGCGGTGCCCGACGTCGGCAATAACCCTTGATCATCAACCACTCGTTAGGGGGAATGTCTTCCTGATCAAACCAGCCAAACCAGAAGCGGCAATTCGCGCAGATCGGCCCACGCGCAGATTTAAATTGATCGTTGTCGTTAGCCACGGTCTACATCCCCCCCCACGAATCCCAAACCGGGTCGTCGGCCTTGGGGACCCAACTCATGATGGTGCCCCAGTCGAGGTTGTTGTTCACCATGGGGTCGTCCACGTTGCCCAAGACGCTGGCCGCGGCGCCCAGGGGCTCGGCAAAATTGCCCAAGACACCACCGTCAGCCGGGGTGCCATCAACCTCCCCCTTCATCAGGTCCTTCGCCGAGCGGGCCTTCTGGCGCAGAAACGGGTCCATAATCGGTATATCCGCCCCGTTCACGCGCAAGTTGGTGGGCCGGGCCCCTAGGATTTCGTTTTGTAGGGAGGCCAATAACTGCCGACCCTCTTCGGTTGAGGGCAACACACCTTTCCGGCCGGGTTTGGCTGTCTCGCCGGTAAGGGAGTCGCCACGGCCAAGGCTTCCGGCCAGGGCGGTTGCTCCGGTGAGGGCGGCGGGCAGGAAATCTAACCAGCTCACGACTAACCCCCGAAGGCCGACATTGGAGACGTGGACTCTCTCAGGCCCTCAATAACCCAGGCATCGAGGTCAACCGCGCGGTACCTTACGGAACCCCCGAGCTTGACGTAGCGGGGCCCGCCTCCTCGATGCCGAAGATTTTCGAGGGTGCGGGGGGACAGACCCAGGTGCTCGGCTGCCGCCGGGGTGGTGAACAAGGGAGGGTTTTCCGAATTGTGGTTTTGGGAGGGCTGGGGAAAGCTCATAAAAAAACCTCGCGTGTCTGCATCGCAGATATGCCAGGCTTAATTATTGATTACGCCGGGTAGCTACCCCGTGCCGTATGTACACTTTCTGATACCTACAAATTACCCCGCCCCCGCCATGGTGTCTACCGCCGAGTGTACCCACTCCCTAAACAAACTGTTTTTCGCAATTATTCGCTATGGTTCTGTGGCCGGCAGGCCACCAGCGGCGAGGTGCGGGCTTTGCGCTAGGAAAACAGCCGCCACATCATCGCCTGGCTTCTGACCAGCACCATGACGGCCGATGAGGCGTTGAAAGTCGACCGGTCCATTTCATTGCGTGGTGGCCAAGTTGTTAGGATTGGGACGTACACCGCTGAGGACACAAGTTGCTCCAAGTGGCGCCCCGTGCTTACGCCACGCTTACATGGCAAAAATAGGCCGGCGCCTCCCGAGAAGCGTCGGCCATGTAACTTATTGATATCATTTGGTGCCCAGGGCGGGATTTGAACCCGCACGGGGTATTGCCCCTGGGGATTTTAAGTTACCTTCAGTCGTTTTTCCAACTGGCTGGATTTCCAGCTTTATTAGTGTTTCAAATAACTTGCCGTTGCACTTTGGTTGATGATTTTAGACGATTTTCTACCGGTTTTCAGTTTCTCTGCAACCAGATTGCAACCGCTAAATGCCCTCCAGTGCCGACCCGTCTGCTGCCTTGAGGCTTTGGATGTACCTCTGCGTGGTGGCCAGGTTGTTATGACCCAGTATTTCCATGAGCGTGTGGATGTCCAGTTTCTTTTCCTTGAGCAAGAGACTGGCCCCCCTATGGCGTAGGGAGTGGAAGCCGAAAGGCTTCACCTTGGCCTGCTCGCACAAGTCAGGCAACCACCGCTGATATTCAAGCTGTCCGCCAATAGAATTATAGAATACCCACGGGACGCGCTTGTCCCGGCTTTTAAACCAGGACTTCAGGGTTGCCTTCAGTTCCTCGTTCATCCCGACAAGGCGGGAAGTCAGGTTTTGCGACTTACTCTTTTTCGTCCAAAGCCTCACCTGCCCATTATGGAAGTCAACGTCCTCCACCTTCAGCCGGTTAATCTCAATGGACCTGGCCAGGGTGTTCTTTGTGGTGA
>Ga0180009_10007487_pt1 | contig 11125 bp, 8 predicted proteins | sample OS_PC_MetaG_FD_123537 | JGI IMG/M metagenome (GOLD analysis project Ga0180009, IMG submission 123537) | Groundwater microbial communities from the Aspo Hard Rock Laboratory (HRL) deep subsurface site, Sweden - OS_PC_MetaG | ecosystem: Environmental > Aquatic > Deep subsurface > Groundwater...
ATAAAAGTCACTGTGTATGGGGGCGGTATCAGCGGCCAGGCCGGTGCGATTCGACATGGCATTACCCGGGCCTTGGTGGCGGTCAATCCGGATTTCAGACAGTCCCTGAAAAGAGCCGGCTTTGTCAAACGCGATCCCCGGGCCAAAGAACGGAAAAAATACGGACAGCGCGGCGCCCGCGCCCGATTCCAGTTCTCGAAGCGATAAAATTACAGTGAATTGCTCAACCCTGTCATGAACTTGAAGGGGATGGCTAAGCCATTCCCTTCTTTTTTTGACACATTGGGGCAATTTAAACCACAATCACGCCCTCTTCAAACCGGGTCAGCTGTTCAAGCCCATTGTCCGTCACCACATGGGTATTTTCAATTCCCACCACCCCCTTGCCGGGAAAAACCAGTTTGGGTTCAAGGGCGACTGTCATTCCCGCCTGTAGCTTCAATTGCTGTCCTTCAGCTAAAAACGGATATTCATCCAGTTCCAGCCCGATGCCGTGTCCCACAAATCGAATCCGCTGATCGCCGCATCCCATGAAATTGTCGGCATAGCCAAGTTGCCCGATCCAATCGACTGCCGCCGTATAGATGTCTCCGGCTGCGACATTGGGTTTTACCATTTTTTTTAACATGGTCTGGAGATCCAGCATGGCGGTATGGGCGATTATCAGTTCATCCGGGAGTCCTTTCAGGGCAAAAATGCGGGTATGATCCGACAGGTAGCCCTGGTAGGCAAAGACATAGTCGATCAATACCGGCTCATAGGGTTTGATACGCCTGCTCCCGGGTCCTTGTGCAACAGCCGGGCTGATACCGGCTCCGCCTGTGGGAGAGGCCATATAGCTGGGCACGGCGGCGGAAGGGCCTGACATCAAATGCCCGTAAAACATTTCATTGCCCCACATCCGCATTCGGATAATCCCCTGGTGGCCAAGCTTGCGCGCATACGCTTCGATTTTTCCGGCCAGTTCGATTTCCGTAATCCCTTCGCAAAGCACTTCCCTGACATGGCCGGCAACCTGATCGGTTAAGCGGGCGGCTTCGCGGATCAACCCTATCTCATATGGAGATTTTACGGAACGGATCATGCGGAGGGTATGGGATAAGTCGGTCAGCTTGGTTTTATGAAACAGCTCCTGGTAGTAAAAAAATAAATTGACCGGCAATACATCAAGCTCCAAACCCAGGCGATCCGGAAGAGAATATCCTTTCCGGCGCAACACGTCCGGAATCTGCTTGGGATTTGCAATGGGTACGATGGTGTTTACGGCAGATTCTGCCTGTGCGCGTTCAAGGCTTTTACGTACCATCAGGATCGGATCGCCGGATGCCGGTACAAAGAGGTGGGCCTGTTGAATGGTGCCACTGAAATAAAAGAGGTCCGTGTTTTGCAGAATGAGGGCGCCATCAAGGTTATGTTGCATTAAACGATGCTGCAGTTCTTTTAACCTGCCCTTAATCTCATCTTGGGGGGTATTGTTGGCTGAATGATTCATGCTGCCCTGCCAGTCATTTATCAATTGATTTGCTCATTCCGAATCGAAATCATCCCGTTCAACCGGAATATATTTACGAAAATTAATAAAGAAAGAACCAACCGGTTTTTATGATTTTTGTCAAGTAATCTTTCAGTGTATCCGGATCAAATGCTTTAATTAAAGCCAATAAAATGTCGCACCCATTCAGAAATTTTTATGAATGTTGCAACGATGATGCAGTGATTGTTGTTCCTGCTTTTGCTTGACAGTTTGAGGAGTTTCGTTCATTCTCAACGTTATTTTATGGTGGGTTTCTATGAATGGATGTCAATGCCGGTTGAAAAATTGAAGAACCCTGCAGTCCCGCCCCGGCGGGACGGGGAATGCGCTCGCTGTTGCGGTTCAAGGAGGTGCGAATGAGGTTCGTCCGACTGAAAGCGGTTTGGCTTTTCCTCGCTATCTGTGTGTTCTATACCGCTTGGATGACCGGCTTAACTTTTAATTTTTCAGAATGTGAGATGTTCCCCAATTATGCCATGCTGGCGGATGGATTTGCCGACGGCCATCTTTTTATTCAAGCCTCTCCACCGGCGGATACGATGCTGAAAGATGGCAATCGCTATATCTTTTCCGGCCCGGTTCCGGCACTGGTTCGTTTGCCGGTCAGACTCCTTTTCGGTACGGTAATTCCAACTGGACTGATGATCGTTCTGTTTTGTGCGGGTGTGAGTACGTTGTTCGCTTTGATACTGGATGAGCTGGTTCCTGTAGACGCAACCAACGCACCGTCATTACTTAAAAGACTATTTGTTTTAGTTTTTATTTTTAATGGAATTAGTTTGTTTATGGTTACCATTCCTTCTATTCATCATGAATCTATCAGCGCCGCCATGTTTTTTTTAATGATAGCCGTTCTTTTTTTGCTCAAAACCCATAATCACAACTACCGCCCAAAGGCGGGAACATCCATTGTGATCGGACTGTCGCTTTCCTTAAGTGTCGGGTGCCGCTTTTCTTATGCATACGCGGCCGCCCTTGTATTCGCCGTCTTTGTGTTCGGGATGTGGAAAGGCTCCTATCGGTCAGCGAAAAGCGAGGTCATCCGTTCCTGCATGATCGTCGGATCAATCGGTATGGCGTCGCTCTGTCTATTATTGATGTACAATTTTATAAGGTTCGGTGCCGTTTTAGATTTTGGCATGACCTATTTGGAATCGCTGTATAGTGATTATTTTCTTAACGGCGGTTATTTCCGTTATGATCATTTTCCCTACAACCTGTGGTCTCTTTTATTTCGTGTTCCGCAGATGACTGCGGAGTTTCCGTACATAAAATTGCCCGCATATATATTACAGGTTCGTTCGCTTGGATTAAATCCGTACTTCTTGATTAACACGAATGAACTGACGGCGTCCGTTTTTTGCCTGGCGCCGATTCTGTTGCTTGCATGCGTTCCGTGCTTCTCGCTAAAATCGTACTGGGATGACGGATTCACAAGGTTTGCTGTTCTGTTCGGTCTGGTTGCGGTCCAAATATTTTCGGTGGCATTTACGGTGGCTTCAATTGCAAGATACTACTATGATTTTATAGCGTTTGTGATGATGATGGCATTTGTTGCGACCGTCCATTTGAGGTCAAAAAGCGAAGTGTCAACCGGCATGACCGCATTCTTGGGGGGGCTTTCGCTGGTTTTAAGCTTTGCCTTGCCGATGAATGCCGTAACGTTCTATGCCGCGTTTATAGATTATAAGTCACCGCTGTTACATATTTTCTTCTAAATACAGGTGAGCCGATTATCTATGCGCCTCCTTCCAGCATCGAACCAGATGTTTCTTGTCGACCTCCTGCAAAGGAACCAGTCCGTCCCGGCAGGGCGCGTCTACCCAGGCGCAATGTTCCTGAAATTTGCAGCCGGTGGTTGGCTCCGCAATACTTTGGCCTTCTCGCAGGATGGGTTGGGGCTGTTTTTCCCCAACCGGCTCCACATCGGGGATTGCCGACAGCAATGACAGGGTATAGGGGTGACGGGGGGTTGCAAAGAGCTGATCAGCCGGAGCGTGTTCCATGATGTGACCTTTATACATGACGGAGACCGTATTGCACAGATAACCGACGACATTCAGGTCGTGTGAAATAAAAAGATAGCTCAGTCCCAGCTTCTCCTGCAAATCTTTCAGCAGGTTGATAATCTGGGCCTGGATGGAAACGTCCAGGGCTGAAATCGGTTCATCACAGAGAATCAAAGACGGTTCGACGCTCAGCGCGCGGGCGATTCCGATACGCTGTCGCTGACCGCCGCTGAATTCATGGGGATAACGGTCGGCGTTATCCGGAGAAAGTCCCACCATTTCCAGTAAATATGCCAGACGGTCCTGGCGCGTCCGGCCGCCCGGTATGCCGGCTATGCGAAGCCCCTCTTCAATTGAGGCGCCGATGCTCATACGCGGATTGAGCGAACCATAGGGGTCCTGAAAAACAATCTGCATTTCTTTCCGTACCGGTTTCATTTCTTTTTCTGATATGCCGGTGATATCCTGGTTCTGGAACAGGATCTTTCCGCTGTCGGTTTGGAGCAGTTTGAGAATCAATCGGGCGATGGTTGATTTTCCGCAGCCGCTTTCACCCACGAGTCCCAGGGTCTGGCCTTTTTCGATTTCTAGGTCGACGCCGTCAACCGCCTTGACCCAGCCGCTGGTGCGCTGGAAAAAACCCCTGCGGATGGGAAAGTATTTTTTTAGCCCGCTTACCTGCAAGATATGATGATGGGTTGTATCCATTACCGAATCGTAATTCCGTTTAACGTTGCGAAATATTTTTTCCGGTCTCTTGTTTGCGTTTAAATAAAACAGGGCAGCGTGCCAGGTGCCCATCGCCGTAATCGCACAATTCCGGAAATTGCGACCGGCAACGCTCGATGGCGTAAGGGCAGCGGGGATGGAACGGGCAGCCGGCGGGCTTGTGGGCCGGATTGGGTACGGTGCCCGGAATACTGTATAGTCTTTTGCCCCGTTTTGAGCGGGTCGGCAAAGAAGCCAGCAGACCCTGTGTATAAGGATGCTGCGCTTTGCTGAAAATATGGCCGGCTTTTCCCTGTTCCACGATCACGCTCGCATACATGACATAAACGCGCTGGGCAATATTTGCCACGACGCCGAGGTCATGGGTGATGTACAGAACCGACATGGCACGTTTTTTTTGGAGGGATCGAAACAGCTGCAGAATCTGGGCCTGTACCGTCACATCCAGGGCCGTGGTGGGCTCATCGGCGATGATCAGGTCCGGATCGCATGCCAGGGCCATGGCAATCATCACCCGCTGGCGCTGCCCGCCGCTGAGCTGGTGGGGATAATCATGGAGGCGTTCTGCTGCCGAAGGAATGCCGACATCCTGCAACAGCTGAATGCAGCGCTCCCGCAGCGGTTCGCCTTCAATATGTTTATGAATCTTAATGGCTTCACCGATTTGATCTTCGATGGTAAAAACAGGGTTGAGCGAGGTCAACGGTTCCTGGAATACCATGGCAATATGATTGCCGCGAATTTTTTGAAAATCGCTTTCGCTGAAGTCGAGCAGATTTTCCCCCTTGAAAAGGATTTTCCCGCCGGCGATCCGGCCGGGTGGAATCGCAACAAGGCCGAGGATACTGAGGGCGGTGACCGTTTTGCCGCAGCCGGATTCACCCACCAGACAGACCATTTCCTCAGGACAGACCTCAAAACTGACACCGTCAACGGCCCGGGCAGTCTCAAAGTCACCCTGGAAGTAGACTTTTAAATCCTGGACGGAAATTAACGGGTGATCGTTGGGTTCCATTTCAGTGGCGCTCCCGCAGTTTCGGGTTGAGCGCATCCCTCAACCCTTCGCCGAATAGGTTAAAGGAAAGCACGACAACTAAAATGGCGATCCCCGGGATGAAGGTCAGCCAGGGGGCATCAAAGATAAACCGTTTGCCGTCTGAAATGATGTTTCCCCAGGTGGCATGGGGCGGGGGCACGCCGAAGCCCAGAAAGCTCAGCCCGGCTTCTGTTAAAATTGCGGAGGCAATTCCAATGGTGGCGGAAACCAGGACCGGTGCAATCGCATTGGGCATCATATGCCGGAAGATGATACGCAGGTTGCCGACTCCCAGCGCCTTTGCCGCCGCCACAAAATCCTGCTCCCGCAAAGAAAGAAATTCTGCCCGGACAAAGCGGGTTGCACCCATCCAGCTGGTCAGTCCGATGACAATCATGATATTATAGATGCTGGCGGGCAGAAGCGCCACTACCGTAAGTATCAGGAAAAAGCTGGGAAAACAGATCATGATGTCGACAATGCGCATGATCAGCGTGTCGATACTGAACGCATTGATCTCTAAAAAACCGGATCCGGCCGGCTTGGCAAGGTTCCTTGCGTTTTTTTTGGCCCGAACGGTATACAGGAGAAACACCACCGCCAGAATAAAGAAAAGGATCCCCGGCAAGACCCAATCCGTAACCATGAAGGCGATTCCCGCCACCATCAGGCCGCTTATCAGGATGTGATCCATTTTCAGCAGAATTTGTCCAAAATAACCCGCAATTCCCCCCATGAAGATGCCGATGAAAACCGATATGCCGACAGCCACAAATCCGACGGTCAGGGAAACCCAGGCGCCTTGAAGCATACGGGCAAAGACATCCCGGCCCAGATCATCGGTGCCGAAAAGATAAATGCCCAAGCGCGGCACATCGGCCGGATAGAGGGAATTTAAATTGGCTTTGGCCATGGGCGGCCGCAATTTTTCCTGCAGCCGAATCTGGGCGGGATCGAAAACCGGATTCTGGCCTGACGTCAGGAACAGGCCGGCCAAGGCGGTAGCAAAGAAGAGAATGAAAATAATCAGGCCGGCGATGGCAAGCCTGTTCTTCCTGAAAAGAGCCCAGAATTCTTCCAGCCGGCTTCGTTTCGGTGTCAACGGTTTATCCAGGCGGTTTCCGGGGGCAGGCCTGTTTTTTTCCGTGGGTGTCATAGCCGTATCCTCGGATCGACCAGCATGTATAGCAGGTCTGAAATAAAGGTACCGATCAGCACCAGCACGGCTGAAACAAAGTTGACCGTCAGAATCACCGGATAATCCCTGGCCAGGATGGCTTCATACGCCATCCGTCCCATGCCGGGCCAGGAAAAAATAGATTCGATGATAACCGAGCCACCGATCAAGCCCGGCAGGATCAAGCCGAACATGGTCACAAAAGGGAGCAGCGCGTTTCGCAGGGCGTGCTTATAATGAACCTGATCCGGCGGCAGCCCTTTGGCCCTGGCGGTGCGCACATAATCCTGGCCCTCGACTTCGAGCATCTGGCTGCGGACGTACCGTGAGAGCACCGCGATGCCGCCGGCAGCCCCCAGAAAGGAAGGGAGCAGCAGATGCCAGATTCTGTCCATGATCATATTGGGCCAGGCAGCATTGGATAAGCCGAAGGTTTCCATGCCGATGACGGGAACCTGGAATCGGGTAACCACAAAGATAATCAGGATATAGGCGAAGAAAAATCCAGGGATTGAAATCAGCAGATAAGAGAGAAAGGTCGTTGTGCGGTCGTACAGACGGCCTCTGAAGATGGCCGAACGAATTCCGGCTGGAAAAGAAAGGGTCCAGGTCAGGATCGTTCCCACAATGAACAGGGGCAGACTGTTCAGAAAGCGCTCCCAGATTTTGGCGAGGACCGACCGGTTGTCTTTCCACGAAACGGTCCGACCGCTAAAAAGGTCGCGGTAAAAATAGAAAAATTGGACATGGAGGGGTTTGTCCAGATGAAACGCCTGACGGAACCGTTCCACCATTTCCGGTGTAAACTTGGGATTTAAAGGGTCTGCCTGACTGGGCTTGCCGGGCGCCAGATGAATAATCAGAAACGAAACGATGGAGACGAAAATCAGCGTTATTATTTTCTGAACAAAACTTCTGCCGATAAATGACAACATAAGAATAATTCCGGTCTAAGTAAATTAAAATAAAGGGTTCAAGGTTTCAGGGGTCAGGGGTCAGGGTCTGTTTTTGGATCCTTCCCGGCTACCGATCCCTGACCCCTGACCCCCGATTAACCGTCGACGGCGAATTGGGGCGCCTCCGGCAGCTTGATCCATTTGTTGAAATAAAACGTATAGTCGCCGGTCTTGGTCGGTCGTATTTTTATGTATGCGGTACGGCCGTCGAGATCCGCTTCTTTGATGACGATTCGCCGGTCCAGGACCGCCGACCATTTGTTTACATAGAGAAACGTGTATGGCTGCTGCGCGGCAATAATTTGATGCAGGCGGTGGGTATATTCCACCTGTTTTTGAAAATCATATTCCTGCCGGATCTTGATGATGAGATCATCGGCTTCCGGATTGTTAAAGCCGACAAAATTAAGCTGGTATGGACCGGTCTGGCTGGAGTGCCAGATCTGATAAAGGTCCGGGTCGATACCCATGCGCCAGCCCAGAACCAAGGCGTCGAAATCCAGTTTGTTGACGCGTTCCTGAATAAAAACCGACCATTCCAGCAGGTCGGTGCGGACATCGATCCCGATTTTTTTCCAGCTATCCTGCGCAACGGCAAGTACGGCTTTGCGCAGCTCGTTGCCGCTGTTGGTAATAAGGGTAAACTGGAATCTCTTGCCGTCTTTTTCCAGCCAGCCCTCGCTATTTTTTTCCCAGCCGGCCGCTTTCAGAAGGACCAGGGCGCCTTCCGGATCATAAGGAACCGGAGCGATTCCCTGGTCGTAGTACCCGGTCTGTTTGACAAATGGACCGGTCATGCGCTCCCCTTGATCATACAGCACGAACCTGATGATTTTTTCAATATCGATGGCCATGCCTAAAGCTCTTCGAACCCTGACATCGTTAAAGGGTTCGCGCCGCAGGTTGTATCCGATATACGTGTAGCCGAAGGATGTGCCGGAAAAGCTTTGGAAACGCGGATCTTCCTTCAGGCGGTCTACCTGGTGGGGTTCCACCGCATAACTGTCCACTGTCCCGGCGTAAAATTCCATTTCCTGGGTCAGCATGTCGGGAATTACCCGGTAGAAGTATTCCTTATAGAGGGGCGCTCCTTCCCAGTATCCTTCAAATCGGTCCAGGGCGATATATTGGTCCGACTTCCACTCCCTAAACTTAAAGGGGCCGCTGCCGATGGGGCGGCGGTTGAAATTGCTCTGCCGCAAAGAAAAGTCGTTCGGGTCCTTGCCAAGCCGGCCGGCTTCCCTGCGCAGGGCTTCGGGGTTTAACAGGTGTTCCGGCAGGATTCCCATGCCCCAGGTGCCGATCGCCGGCGAGTACAGGCGCTTGTAGACGATTTTTATGGTCAAGGGATCGACGACCTCTACCGCTTTGACCGGTTCATAGTCGGAAGTTCGCGGTGAAAGATATTTATCATCCATGATCGCCTCATAGGTAAACTTGACGTCATGGGCATCCAGGGTATGGCCGTCATGAAATTTTACCCCCGGTCTCAGGTGAAAAACAAGAATCGGGTTATGTTCGGTGGCGGGCAGGATTTCTCTGGCGTATGTGGAGAGTTTTTCCGGAAGGATTCGGGGGCTTGCATCAATAAATCTTTCAGCGGAAAAAGTATCGAAATAGTTTTGGCCGAGAAGATGGCGAAGATTCTGAAAAAGATGCTGATCCACCCGATTGAGGGTGAGTTCTATCCGGGCAGGGGCATTCACCTCGATTGCAATCACGGCAGCAGGGGCATTTTGATCCGCGCCTTTTTCGGTTTTGGTGACGCTGAACTTAACCGGGGGCAGTACCCGGAGATTGGTAATATAGCCCAAAGACTCAGCCAGTTCGGTCTGCAGCCTGCTTTTATCTTTCCGGGCGGCTTTAATTAAATTTATAATCGTTTCAGGATCTGCTTTGCCAAACCCGGGGATGTCGGCGGATTCATTTACATAAAAGAAAGCAGTCTGATATATTTCCCAGCTGTGGGCCAGACGGCCCCTGAAGCGCAGCTCCTCATCGCGATCAATCAGACCTTCAAACACCATGCTTTCGATGGTACTGCTGGCCGTGTCGGAAGAGAGAATCGGATTCAGCAGGCTGGCATCACCAATGGAGGCTGTTATATAGATATTCAGGCGGTCGGGATTTCCCCTGGTTTGCTGGTCATAGGTGGGCACCCAGAAGTAAGACTGCAGCAGGACAATTATCAGCACTGCCGGCGCCAGGATGAGGATTCTTTTGATGTTCATAGCTTTTAACTTATAAGATTCATTCCATTTACTTTGCCGGTGATTCAGAGTCTGGCTGAGGGGGTTGCTGGTCGGCCGGCGCATTAACCGGCGCACCGGGCTGCTCAATATTTTTTTTCCTGGAGGGCCGCCATTAATTCTTTAATGGATTGGATTTTCATGTTGACCAGATCGGATTGCGCCGCATTTAGTTCCAGGGCCGCAGCCTTTTCCATATATTCCAAAGCCTTTTTGAAGTCCGCATGGTTTCCCTTACTGGCTGCCACGTCCGCTTTATATAGATAAATCATCATATCGATGGTGTTCAACCGGTTGAATGCAGCCTGGCGCATTTCATCCGAAATTCCATAGGACAGCGCCATTTTCAGATAGAGTTTAATGCCGCTGAAGTCCGGCATACCGGGAGCTTCCAGAAGCATATCCGCCCTGTCGATGTAATAATTGAAAGCGATGGCGTTAATGTCGTTTTCGCTGTAAACTTCTTTGGCAGCCGGAGGGGGCTGAGCGCCCGGCAGAATCAGGATTCTCTCCATACCCATGGGGGCGAACCGGCCCTGCCAGATTTCAACCGCACCGTTTGCAGTCTTGAGATAATAATTGGCGCGGTTTGAAGAACTGGCGGCAATCACAACCGCCATCAGAAAGATAACGCCGACGACAAGAACCGGCACCATCCTGGCCATGGGATCCAGTCGATTGGTACAGGCTCCGGTTTCAGGAGGCTCTATCAATGGAAGGGTCTTTTTTTCAGAGCCCCCAGGCGGGGATTTTGGAAGCCGGGACTCCTGCCCGCAAGCATCTGTTGTTCCATTATTTTTTATTGAAGTGGATTTCGGCAATCTGTTTTTTCCCTTTATCGATGATATAAAATCAAGCCCTGCTTGTAAATATCTTTTTTCCGGGCTTCAAATCAGTCTTTGTTCGCAAAGAAATTAAAAAATTGCTCCATGATAAAGCTTACGGTTTCGGCGTTTACGTGAAAATTTTCCTTTCCGGTTGCAAACAATGTCTGGCCGGTCATGGGTCGATAAATGGCAGCCATCTCAAATGCCGGGAAGTAGAATACATTTTCGTGGCGCGCCGCAAATTCATCAGCGGCAGCCCGCAGGGTCGATTTCGAATTGCAGCTGGCGCTGATAACATCCAGATCTTTTCGAAAAGTCGCCCAAAGGTGAACCGGCGAAACCGTTACCAGTATCCGGCAGGCGGGATTGTGTTCGGCCATGATGCTATGGATGCGTTCCAGGTTTTCAAGATTCTCAAGGTATCGGCTCACCCTGAACCTGTACCGGCGCATGTCTCCCCCTTCATTCACATAAGGTCCGGAGGGGAGGCAAATGACCGAACCGTCGACCTTGTCTTGCCAGATTTCAGTCAGACCCAGCGTTAAAATCAATAATTCCGCCTTCTGGAGCGCTCGCCGGGAATGAATGCGATGTTGCGCAAAGTCAGC
>Ga0180009_10007488_pt1 | contig 11123 bp, 19 predicted proteins | sample OS_PC_MetaG_FD_123537 | JGI IMG/M metagenome (GOLD analysis project Ga0180009, IMG submission 123537) | Groundwater microbial communities from the Aspo Hard Rock Laboratory (HRL) deep subsurface site, Sweden - OS_PC_MetaG | ecosystem: Environmental > Aquatic > Deep subsurface > Groundwater...
ATATTCATAATATTTGTAAATGCAAAACAAAGATAATATTATAATTAAAAGAATTATCAAAGAAACCCAAATTGTCCTCTTTTCCATTTGTTTATAATATAAATTAGGTATTTAAATTAATTTCTTCTACATTAACAATCTTATTAGAATTCATGTCTATTCTTGGACAAGCAGTATTTACCCAGCTTTGAATATCTGGGAAATTCTCAAACTCAGAGATATTTATATTATTTGATATAAATAAATAGGATTTTTTGTTTTTGATGGATTTTTTTATAGAAATAGCTTTTTCTAGATTTTGCTGGCCTGGTTTTATAGAAATTAATATTCCTATCTTATTAGAGTTCAAGAAATTTACATAAGAAGATTTTTTCTTTTGTTTTAATTGAATTATTTCTTTTTCAGATATTTGAGTTATTTGATTCTCTTCTAATATATAAATAGGAAGATTCGTTTGTAATGCAAGATTAATTGCATGAAATCTTCCACTCCCTATTAATAATACTGCTTGTGTTGATTTTGAGAAAAGAGGGTTAGAGCACCCTGAAGGGTGTAAACAACCTAAAGGCCGTAAATGCCCTAGAGAGTATGAATCACCTAAAGGTCGCGAGCATCCTAAAACTTGTATAAAATTAGTTATATTATGTGATTTTGAAAGTTTTTGTTTAATATCTCTTGCTTGGTTCTCATATTGTATAGAATAAGCAATAGCTATATTCTTTGGTAAATTCTTTGGCAAATCATAATTCAAAGAAGATTTGCTTTTTACTGGAATAAATATAGTTTTCATAAATTAATACAAAAAAGTAGATATTTAAAAGTTATTGATAAAAAATAAAGTAAAAATTGATATTATTAAGAGTCATTTAATTAATTATTATCTTTGTTTAATATTATTTCTGCAATTAACTTGTTCTGTGTATATTACTTCTCTTTTTTGCATCTCTTGTAAAATAATTTTTGATTTATTAGTATAAGGCTCAAGAATTGGTTTTATTTCAGAAAGATAGTGCTTTTGCATATTTTCTGCATCACAATAAAATTTATGAGAATATTTTTCATTAATCATTATCAAATTAGCAAGTGCTTCTAATGCCCCCTCAGATATCTTTATTTCACTCATTTTAATCAGAAAATCAAATTAATTTAATAAATTATAAAGATTTGTATAATCAATTATAGTAAGGTACGCTAATAATTCTCCAAATGCGCCTTTATTATTAATAGAAATGTATACAATCATAGTAAATTAATTATGTCTTTTATTATAGTTTATTTTAAATAAATTTTCAAATCAGAAACCTTTAACTTAATCATCCCACCTGCTCTTTTCTTTTTCTTTTGGTTTTTCTGCTTCTTTGTGGATTTTAGCAAAAGAAGGGGTTACAATAACTGTATTTTCTCCAAAACCAGCAATACTTCCTTCAAGAGCATCTGTTGTCTTTTTTATTTTTGCAATTGCTCTTTTTAACTCAATTGAATCTTTTTGCCTTAATGTCTTAATATCTATAATAGCAATAGTATACCCTTCTCTCAATGCATTAAGAATATTGTTAACATCATCATAAGTCTTTAAAACAAATAATCTGATAATAACCTTTTCCTTGCCTTTTTCTTCTTGTCCTAAATCAATTTCTACATATTCATTTTCTGGACTCTCATCCCTTAGAACTTTTGAGAAGCTTTCTCTTATTTTTTCAAAAACCATAAATATTAGATAGTTGAATTATTTATAAAGATTTCCATAATATTTGATATATTTTGTATAATTATTTTTTCATAGAACCCATTATTTCTTCCCGTAGATTTTCTATCTTTTTACTCATCCCGTTTTCCTGTTTTTCAAGAGTTTTTATTCTTAATTCCAGAGTTTCTTGTTTTTCAGTCAATTCTTTTTTCATTGTTTCTTTATCTGCTTTTAGCATTAATTGCCCAATTATCTTATAAGTCTCTTCTCCAGAAATCTCCAATTCTTCCAAAGCATTTTGTGTTTCTGACATCTCTATTTGAAAGTTTTGTTTTTGAAGAAGCATATTATGAAGATTTTGCTCTAAAATTTGTATTTCCTGTATTTTTCTCTCTGAGGATTCCATATTAAATTGATTTTATTGTTCTAGAAACAGTTCGGGGTTTATAGAAAATTTTACTTCCGCAACCTGGACAAACAAAACGCTTATCCAAAATAGTATTTGTTATCTTTTTCCCGCATTTGAAACATTTGTATTGAGCCATTTAAAAGACACCTCCGGTTTCTTTTAGAAACTTCCCCTGAATTTGGTTCATGACTGTTTTCATGTTATTTTTAATTTTAAGTTGTTTAATAAATCTTTTGTTATTCTAAATGATAAGTATTTGAGGAAAATTTCTTATCACATTTTTTGCAATGCCATATTCCTTTGGATAATCTTTTAACTCCTGATTTTCCGCATAAAGGACATTTTTGTTTTTTTCTTTGTTTTGACTCTACACCTACGACTTTATCTCTTAATCTTTTTCCATATCTTGCTCCATATCTTCCTGCTGATTTTGTTTTTTTTGATTTTACCATGTTTTATAATATTAAACTAAAAAGTTTGTTTTTAAATATTACTTAAATAAAATGGGGCTACCAGGATTTGAACCTGGGTCGTCAGGTCCCAAACCTGAAAGGCTATTGTCCTCAGTATTCCTTTTTAGGGGAAAAACTAATCCAGACTACCCCATAGCCCCATTTACAAATTTTAAAGGTTTTATGTCTTTAATAAATTTTTCTACCTCATTTTTTCAAGATATTATTTAAAAATAATTCAATCCAACAAATTAATTTATAAACCCTCCCAGAAAATTATTTCTTCTTGACTTCTGCTTTCTTTGCAGGAGTTTTTTCCTCTGCCTTAACAGGTTCTGTGGTTCCTGCCTCTGTTGCTGCCTGAGTTGCAGCTTCTTTAGCAGCTTCTTCTGCTTTCTTAATCTTCTCTTGCTGTGTTTTAACTTCTAAGAAATATTGTTCTAGTTTTGCTTTTTTCTCAGGAGGAGTAATTGTAATTTCTCCTTTTATCTCTTTATCATATTTTCCCTGATCAATTTCTTTTTCTATTTCTGATGCTGGCTTGTTTTCTATCAATAATCCCAAACTTACTCCAGTACCTACAATAGTTTTTACAGCTGATTTCAAATCTTTGCTTAACAGATTCGGCATTTTTGTTTTTGCTACAGAGATAATCTGTTCTATAGAAGCATTCCCAGAATATTCTTTTTCTTGTAGACCAGACCCTTTTGTTATTCCTAATTCTTTTTTTAATAATTCTGATACTGGTGGAGAAAAAACTTTGATATTGAAATTTTTTGTAGAAGTATTTACATCTAATTCCACAGGAACTTTTAATCCCTTGAAATCTTTTGTGGCATCATTTACTTTTGAAATTACCTGCCCTATGTTAATTCCTGCAGGACCTAATTTCTGGCTCAGAGCAGGACCAGGAGACATGCTTCCACCTTCGACGATTAATTTAATTATCATTTTCTTCTTCCTCCATTTCTTCTCTTCTTATAACTCTAACATTATCCAGTTTAATTGTAACAGGCAAAGGCACTACTGCACCCAGCAAGCTTACTACAACTTCTTCTTTCTGCTTGTCTATTCTTAAAACTTTTGCTTTTTCTTTCTTGAAAGGTTCTGAAATTATCTCAACAATATCTCCTTCGTTAATATTTATAGATTCCACAGAAGGTTCTACCATATTTTTTATTTCTTCATAAGTAATAGTTTTTCCAATTATTCCTTTTACATATGGCAAGTCATAAGCAGCTTCTTCTGCAGATTCTCTGTCTTCTGCTTCTAAAAGAATATATCCTCTTAATCCATGAGGCCTTGAAACAGAATATACATTAAGATTTTTTTTCTCAGCTCTTTCAGATATCATATCAAGAGCTCTTTCTTCTTTATTTGTTGTTACTTTTATTATGAAAATCATTTTTTGTTCTTAATTTTAATTTTCTTAGTTACGCTTCTTTTTCGAAAAGAAACGTGCTCCGTCTAAGATATAACATCTTAGAAAGATATATTTAATTGAAAAAGAGAGTTTTTAAATTTTACTCAATAAAAATTTTCAGAATTATTGATATCAAAAAACCCAAAACACCTATTATTAAAATACCTATTGCAGATACTTTTGCAATTGTTTCAAATTCTTTTTTTGAGGGCTTTTTCAAAATATGCCATACTCTTATACTTTTATGATAAAAAGATGTTATTGAATTCTTGAAGTTCATGAATTAAAGAGGAAGAAAGAGTTTTTAAAATTGTTGGAAAGTAGTAGGAATAAGTTTTTCTTTTTTAATTATATCCAAAGAAAGATGTTCTTTCATCACATCAAATAATTTAAGATAGTTCTTAGCAACATCAGAAGAAGACCAGACGAAGAAAGTATTTTTCTTTTTATCATAATGAGTTACAAGATAATGATTATAAAAAACTGCAAACTCTCGTTTAAGATTTTCTCTATTTTGATAAATCCCTACATTTCCCTTAAATTGTATTGGATAATTATTAATCTTGGATGGTTCTTTTGTGATGATTTCAAGTGAGCCATTATTTTTTAAAACCCTCTCTTGAATTTGAAAAATATTATTTCTAAAAAATAAAGGCAATTTATTATAAGCAAGTACAAATCTCTGTCCAAACCCTTGTTTTTCTAATAAAGATTCAACTTCTTTACTTATCTCAACATCTGTTAACTCCTCAAAAAATATTTTCTTAAATAAATAATTTACTAATTCCATTTTATTCAAAAAATTCTATTCCAAGCTCGTTTTCAATTTCTTGTCTTCTTATTTCTTCAAGACTATCTCCTTGTCCTATAATCTGTGAACTCTTTACACCTGTTACTATTAATAATACTCTTATGGATTTGTCCATATCTTCAGAAAGCTGGGCTCCCCATATCATTTTAGCATCTGGACTCAATTTATTACCTATAGTTTCCATTATAGATTTACATTCATCTAAAGACATATCTGGTCCTCCAATAATATTTACTAATGCGCCTGTAGCGTCAGAGATATCAACATCTAACAAAGGATTTTGTATTGCTTTTTCAACAGCTTCTATTGCTCTGTGCTGGCTGTCACTTTCTCCCATTCCTATTAAAGATACTCCTCCTCCTACCATTACTGCTCTTATGTCTGCAAAATCAAGATTTACCAAGCCAGAAGTTGTAACTAATTCTGTTATTCCTTTAACAGCGTTTGTTAAGATTTCATCTGCTATTTTAAATGCTGTTTGCAAGGGTAATTCTGGAGCAAGTTCAAGAAGTTTATCATTTGGAATTACAATTAAAGTATCTACTGCTGCTTCTAGTTTTTCCAATCCAAGCATAGCATTTTCTACTCTTTTTCTTCCTTCTATTGTAAAAGGCAAGGTAACAACACCAATTGTTAATGCTCCTTGTTTTTTTGCTAAAGAAGCTATTATAGGAGCAGCACCAGTACCAGTACCACCACCCATACCACACGTAATAAAAACCATATCACTTCCAGAAATTTTCTTTTTTATTTCTGATTCTGATTCTCTTGCAGCCTCTTCACCTATTTTGGGATTGCTTCCTGCTCCTAATCCTTGGGTCAATTCCCTACCAATTAATATTTTTTGATCTGCATTAGCATATAATAAATCCTGTGCATCTGTATTTATTGCAATTAATTCTCCTCCTCTTATTCCAATTTCTCTCATTCTTGACAAGGAATTGTTTCCTCCCCCACCAACTCCCACAACTTTTATTTTTGCTGTTTGTTTTTTTAGAAGTTCTTCTAGTTCTCTATCAATATCTAGAACTTCCTGGGATACAGAACCACTTTTTACGTGACTTATAGCCATAGTCTAAAAAAAGTTCAAAGATTTATAAAGATTTATGTAAAAATTTGGGTATTTTTGAAGATTAGGATAAATCTTCTAAACTAATTAAATGAGACGCCTCAAGCATTTATTTAACAAATTCCACATTTTTCATGTCCTTGAATTTTGAATCTCCTGTTAAAAAAGGAACATTACTTTTTAGAGATAAAATATAGCCAATACAATCAGCCAAAGACAAATCTTCTTTTCTATGAATAAATCTAAACTCTACTGCTCGGATAATAGAATCTTTATCTATATCTATAAAATTAAAATTTAATGTTTTTGCCCAATAATCAGCTGTTTGTTTTCCATGATTTCTCAAAAAAATGTTATATATTTCTGCAAGATTAAAAATACTTGTAGTTATCAGATTATTTTTATATTCAGCATAATCTTCATTCCCTTCTATTAAAGACATAATTGCATAAGTATCATAGAAAAAATCCATTTTATTTCTCTAATTCAAAATCTCTATCTGTTTCATCAAGTAAAACTTGAATTGGTTTTTTAAATTTTAATGCTCCGAAAATATCTGCACCTGTTGTTTTTTTCTTGGTTAAAATATTTATTCTGATTTCCTGCCCTTCCTGTATTCTTTCTTGCCTGACAATCTCTTTTGGTATGATTATGCCCAAAGAACTCCCCCATTTTTTTGTTTTTGTTTTGACTTCCATAAAAAGTTATATAAATATAACTATTTAAATATTTCTGTTTTTGGTGTGTTTAGATGAATAGATTAATTAGTTAGAGGGACTGGTGTATATCTCTCTATAAATGTCCTTAGTTTATCTGCCCTTTCATTTACACAAATGTGGTGAGCCCCTCTATTAATATATATTACACTCTCTCCTTGAATGTTACTACAATCTTCTTTTAAAGAAATATCCATAGTCGATATATCCCCACCAATAATAAAACCACCATTCAGTACAAACCCTGCTTTTTTTAATTTTTTCTCGAAATGATTTTCATCTGCTTCAACTTCTTGTCCTTTTTTTTCTGCAATAAGAATATATTCTCTATCAATGTTTTTCATTTTCTTTGTTAGTTTTATTGTCTTTTAAAGATTTAGAATCTTTTTTATCCTCTATAACTTCAACATCTAATTCAAGAATATCTTTAAACTTACCTTTGAACAATTCAATAAAATTTTTGAAAGTTGAATCTGTCTGAATTATCAATTTTTTATCTTTAATTTCAAAATCAAATTCTCTTCTGAAAAAGAAATCCATAAGAGCTTTTACTTTTTCATTTATATCTTCAACTTTTCTTTTGACTATTATTTTGTATACAACATCTTTTCCTGCAAGAGGGTTATTAAAATCAGTTATTACTCTTCCTCCTGAAACAGACAATATTTTTCCAAAATTTCCATCAAAATTAAACACCATTCCAGGATAAGGATTTGCATTTTTTTCCTTGAATATTTTTGAAGGGATTATTTTTACAAAATGGGGATCTCTTTTTCCAAAGGCTTTTTCAGGAGATAATTCTATACTATATTCTTTTCCTGTTTCTTTTCCTATCAAGAAAGAATCAACTGCGTCAAGAAACATTCCTTCTCCTACACAAAATACAAATGGTTTTGCTTTTGCATCTGGATGCATTTTTTCCATGTCTTTTTGAATATTAGAATCAAAAACTTCTCCATCTTTTACTTTTCCTGTAAATTCTATCTCGATGAAATCTTTCTTGTTTATTTTTTCCATTTCAATTGACAATTAAAAATATTTATAAATGTATTTCTTTTGTCTTAATTATGGTTTTTAAATTAATTAATGCTACAGAAGCAAAAGTAGGTGCAAACATAATAGTTGATGGGGTTGCATGTGTTGTGAAAAAAATGGATGTTTCTAAAACAGGCAAACACGGGCATGCAAAAGTAAGAATAGAGGCTGTTGGATTGATTGATAGTGTAAAAAAAGTTTTTGTTACTCCGGGGCATGATAGATTAGAAGTTCCATTAGTAGAAAAGAAAAAAGCACAAGTTTTATCAATCAGTGAAAATAAAGCAAGTGTAATGGATTTAGAGAGTTTTGAAACAATAGAATTGGATTTTCCAGAAAAATTAGCAGGAGAAGTCAAGGAAAATGCTAATGTAGAATATTGGGATATTGAAGGAACTAAATTAATAAAGAGGGTGTTGTAATGGAAGAAGAAGGAAGATATTTGGGAAGAGATGATACTGGTGGAGATGTGTTTGAAATTGAATATGGGCCAAATAGAAAGAAGGTGATTGTAAGAACACAGAGTATTTCAGATTTATTAGAACCTATAAAAATAATTTAAAATAAAATGGGAAAAATAAAAGAAGCAACAGAAAGATTATACAAGAATGTTTTTGTATGCAAGAGTTGTAGTAGCAAAATCAGAGCAGAACCTAGAAAAATAATAGAGGGAAAGGTTAGATGCAGAAAATGTAAGAAAAAAGCATTTAGACCATTAAAAAAGAAATAAAGATGAAACTTATATTTTTAGACTTATTATTCTTAGTAGTATTTGGAATCTTTTTATCAGTATTCCTTTATTCAAGAAGAAAAAAATTAGACAGGGAGGGTTTGTTGTTTTTATACAGAACTCAATGGGGAATAAAATTAATAAATTATGTTGGAACAAAATACAAAAAAACTCTTAAAATATTAAGTTATGTTTCTGTAGGTTTGGGTTATATATTAATGGTAACTATGCTTTATCTTATAGGAAAAATATTTTATATTTATATAAGATATCCGCAAATAGTGAGAGCAATAAAAGTTCCGCCCATAATGCCTCTTATCCCATATCTTCCGCAAATATTCAAAATAGATTTTTTACCTCCTTTTTATTTTACATACTGGATAGTTATAATTGCAATTATTGCTATCACACACGAATTTAGTCATGGTATTTTTGCTAAATATATTGGAGTAGAAGTAAAATCAACAGGATTTGGATTCTTGGGACCATTTTTAGCAGCTTTTGTTGAACCAGATGAAAAGAAAATGAATAAAAAAGATAAATTTTCACAATTGTCTGTTTTATCAGCAGGAACTTTTGCAAATATTGTTACAGCAATATTCTTTTTGATTATATTGGGTATTTTCTTTTATGTTTCTTTTGTACCATCAGGTGTTATTTTTGATGCTTATTCTTATTCTCCTGTTCAATTAGACAATATAAATTATGTAAATGGGATAAAAATTCAGAATATTTCTATAGAAAAAGTTATTCTTCTGATGAATGTAACAGGATTTAATGAAATAAGAACAGAAGACAGAAATTATCTTGCAACAAAAGATATGGTGGAACAGCAGACAGAAAATGATTTAATTGTTTTATATGATGATGCTCCTGCAATAAGAAATAATCTGAGCGGAGCAATAATTGAAATAGATGGAGTTAAGATAGAAAGTGTTGAAAATCTTGGATATGAAATTAAGAAACATAAAATTGGAGATGAAATAGAAATTAAAACTTTAGTAGATAATGAAATTAAAGAATATAATATTATTCTTGAAGAAAGTCCTTCGGGAAATGCCCCCTGGATTGGTATTGGATTTTCACAGAGCAACTCGGGAGGATTAGTAACATGGTTGTATGAAAAACTATCTTTTTTCAAAAAATCAAATGTATATTATGCTCCAAGAAATGAAAGTGTTATTTTCTTTTATAATTTACTTTGGTGGATAATTCTTATTAGCATAAGTGTAGCTTTAGTTAATATGCTTCCTGTTGGAATCTTCGACGGTGGGAGAGTATTTTACCTAACAATGCTGGCAATTTTTAAAAATGAAAAGATTGCAAGAAAAATATTTGTTTTTGTAACTTATTTTTTCTTGGCATTACTTCTTGCTTTAATGTTCTTTTGGGTTATTTCTTTTAGATAAAACAGCGACGGAAAAATCCAAATTTTTTTATAAAAAGAAAAGTATTTAAATAACAATATCGTTTAATGATTAACTAAAAAAAGGGGTAATTTAATATGGCAAAAAAGAAAAAAGCAAAGAAGAAGAAAAGATAAAAACTCTATTTAATTTTTTATTTTTATTTTTTGATGTTTCAAAACATTTAAATCCTATTTCTTGTTTTTGCTTTTATGATTGATGATAAATTGAAAAAACTCTTGAAGAAACAGCACTATTTTATCGTCGGTGAACATTCTGCTGTTCAGATATGCAGATGGAATAAAAAATCCCTGACTGGTGAAGGCTGCTGTTATAAAGAGAAATTTTATGGGATTAAAAGCCATTTATGCTGCCAGATGACTCCCTCATTATGGTGCCCAAATAAATGTTTACATTGCTGGAGAGCAATTGAGTATTTTAATGGAAATAAGATAAAAGGAAAAATAAATTCTGCTTCTGAAATTATTGATGGTTGCATAAAAGCCCAAAGAAAATTATTAAATGGTTTTGGAAGCAATAAAAAATTGAATAAAGAAAAATTTTTGGAATCTAGAGAACCAATGAATTTTGCAATTTCTCTTTCAGGAGAGCCGATGATATATAATAAAATAGGAGAATTAATTTTTGAATTAAGAAAAAGAGGAAAAACCAGTTTTCTCGTCAGCAATGGACTTTATCCTGAAAAAATCAGGGAATTAATTAAAAAAAAGCAGCTTCCAACCCAATTATATATTTCTGTTAATACTCCAAATAAGGAATTTTATTCTAAATTTCACAGAAGTTCTATGAAAAATGCATGGGAAAAATTGAATAAAAGTTTGGAATTAATGTCAAAGATGACACCCAACCAAGTACCGAGTAGGTCTGAAAGAGGTCTAAAAAAGAGTGTACCCCCGAAGTTTAAAGTTGGGGGCAAAACAAGAACAGTTGTGAGAATAAATCTTGTTAAGGATTTGAATATGACAGAGCCAGAAAACTATGTTAAATTAATTCAAAAAGCAAAACCAATGTTTATAGAAATTAAAGGATATGTAGCAGTAGGATATGCAAGAGAAAGATTAGGCTATGATAGAATGCCATGGCATAAGGATATTGTAGATTTTTCAAAAAAAATCCTGAAAGAATTAAAAAGATTAAATCCAAAATCAAAATACAAAATTCTTGGAGAGCATGAATTTTCAAAAGTAGTTATTATGGGAAAAGACAAGAGGGAGATGAAGATTAAGGAGAAGGAGATTTAATTACAAATAAACAACTCCGTCTTTTGTTAATGCAACAAAACGAACTCCTGAGGGAATTGATAATAACGCAGAGATAAGAGCCATATGCTCTTTTCCGTCGCCAGATGCAATGCTCAATGCAAC
>Ga0180009_10007489_pt1 | contig 11123 bp, 8 predicted proteins | sample OS_PC_MetaG_FD_123537 | JGI IMG/M metagenome (GOLD analysis project Ga0180009, IMG submission 123537) | Groundwater microbial communities from the Aspo Hard Rock Laboratory (HRL) deep subsurface site, Sweden - OS_PC_MetaG | ecosystem: Environmental > Aquatic > Deep subsurface > Groundwater...
AATCTCTGCTTCGAGGGTTGGACAAATTAATTTTGAATGAGGAAGTGATTCGAGCAGATCTTCAGAATAACTGGGCAGTTGTTGCTGAGGCGATACAGACCATTTTGCGCCGTGAGGGTTATCCAGAGCCCTTTGAGGCGCTGAAAGCCTTGACGAGAATCCATGCAAAGATTGACCAAAAGGCCAGTGCCACTTTTATTGAAACCTTGAAAGTTTCAGAAGCCGTCAAAGAAGAATTAATGAGAATTACTCCGGAGGACTACACGGGTATCTGTAATTTTTAGTTTGATTTGCAAAAAAGGGGCATCCTGCCAGCGGATTGCCGTCCTGGGGGTGATGGCAACATCCACCTGGTAGTGCCCCCCTGCCCTTTCGGGCGGGGCATTCTTGCATGTCTTCGTAAATGGCATGTGGATGTTTGTTTGCAGGAGAAAGGTGGGCCTGGTAATTGCCCGGGATCGGATTCTCCTTGCAGGTTCACAGTCTTCCCAGTGAGGTAAATGATGCGAGCACAATGATATCCGGGGAGGAGATGTGGAAAGATTTTTCAAGGAAAGGACCGACCGCCGAACCTTTCTGAGAAGAGGCTGTCTGATCCTGGACTCTTATATTCAACCCAGGGGCCCGCTTTCGGCGCCAGCTTTACCGATGTCCATTTCAAAGTTCCGGCCTACCGGGTTTTGGTCATCTTCACCCTGGGCCTGGCCCTGGTTCTTTTCCTCAATGTCTTTAGATTCAGGAGAAAACTATTATGGTTAAGTTGCGGAATCTGGTTAGGGACCGTGTTGCTGGGGGCGAGCACCATGCCCCTGCTGGTGCAGAAATTTGTGGTCAAGCCCAATGAACTGGCAAAAGAATCACCTTACATCGCCCATAGTATTAAATATACCCGAAAGGCCTATAATCTGGATAAGATAAAAGAGGTCAATTTTGAGGTTAACAACACCCTCAATAGGGAAGATATCTCGAAGCATGATGTGACAATTCAAAATATCAGAATCTGGGATGAACGCCCTTTGCTTCAAACTCTCAGGCAGATTCAAGCCATACGGCTCTACTACCTTTTTAATAATGTGGACGTGGATCGTTATGTGATCAATGGGGTATATCGACAGATCATGCTGGCGGCCAGGGAATTGTCCGTCAATCAACTGCCTCCCCAGGCGAATACCTGGGTCAATAGACATTTGATCTATACCCATGGTTAAGGACTGGCAGCAAGCGCGGTCAACGAAGTCACCAGAGAGGGTCTTCCCCTCTTCTTCGTCAAGGACGTACCCCCTGCCTTTGATGCGGATCTGAAGTTAGAGCGTCCGGAGATCTATTATGGAGAAAAAACGGATCAGTATGTCCTGATAAAGACCAAAACCAAGGAATTTGATTACCCCAAGGGGGACCAGAATGTCTATAGCACTTATCAGGGAAGAGGAGGCGTCCCTATCAACTCCTTTTTGAGAAGAATTTTATTTGCCTTTGAATTTTTTGATCCCCAGATACTTTTCACCAATTATCTGAATCCAGAGAGCAGGATAATGTTTAAACGCTGTATTGACAAGAGAGTCGCTGCCATTGCACCCTTTTTAAATTATGACGCTGATCCCTATCTGGTTGTCTCCGAAGGAAGGCTCTACTGGATTCTGGACGCCTACACGAACTCTGACATGTATCCCTATTCCCGCCGGTCTAAGGCTCGTTTTAAAAACACAACGCTGAATTACATCCGCAATTCAGTGAAGGTCATCATAGATGCCTATAACGGGGATGTCTCTTTTTACATGATTGATGAAAAAGATCCTATTGTTCAAACCTATTCAAGTATCTTTCCGAATCTGTTCAGGAATTTCAATGACATGCCTGCTGATTTGAAAAAGCATATCCGGTACCCCAGGGACCTCTTTAAAATACAGGTGGATACCTACACAACCTATCACATGGAGGACGTCCAGGTCTTTTATAACCAGGAAGACCTCTGGCAAATTCCTGATGAGATGTATGGTGACAGCCGGCAAAAAATGGAACCTTATTATGTCATAATAAAATTACCCGAAGGGGACAGAGAAGAATTCCTCCTGATGCTACCCTTTACCCCTTCAAAGAAGGATAACATGATCGGTTGGCTGGCGGCCAGAAGCGACCTGCCCAACTATGGAAAACTTCTGGTTTACAAATTGCCCAAGGAAAAACTGGTCTTTGGACCCATGCAGATAAAAGCCAGGATAGACCAGCAAACGGATATCTCCCGGGAATTGAGTTTGTGGGATCAAAGAGGTTCCAGGGTCATCAGGGGCAACCTTCTGGCCATTCCAATCGGTGACTCCTTTGTCTATGTGGAACCCATATACCTGGAGGCAAGACAAGAGCCAGACGAAACGCCTGCACCCGGGCCATCTCCAACCAGCCCTTTCGGGAAATCTCAGAGAAGGCAGGGGCCTGTCTCTTCACAAACAGATATATCAAAGGCAGCGGCCTTACCGGAATTAAAGAAGGTGATTGTCGCGTTTGGCAATCGCGTCATCATGGAGGAAAATCTTGACAAGGCCTTAAGGGTTGCGCTGGGGGGACGAATTCCCCCTCAAGAGATGGTTTCTCCTCTCAGTCCCCAAATCCATACCATTTCCGAATTGGGAAGGTTGGCCCTGGAACACTATAACAAGGCCAAAGATTACCTGCGTCAGGGGAATTTGAACGGATACGGAAAACAATTGGAACATCTGGAGAACGTCCTGAAAAAAATGTTAGGGATAACCAGGGGAAAGGAATAACGGAGTGAAGTTATTTAGTGATCAGCGGTCAGGTAGGCCAATATACAAGGACTTGAGTTTTTGGTCCCAGCGTATTTGCTTTTTTTAGAGCAGCAAAACTTTTATCAGAAAGGAGAATATGTTATGCAGAACACAGAATATGATTACTGGAAGATCTTTCCGAGAATGCCGAAAAAGGTAGAAATCGCTGACATCACAATACGTGATGGTTTTCAGCATGAGGAAAGGTTTTACTCAACAGAAGCCAAAATCTTTTACGCTGAAGAGATAATCTTTGCGGGTGCACGCCATGTTGAGGTTACGAACCTCGGGAGTCCAAAGGGGATACCCCAGTTCAAAGATGCGGAAGAGGTTCTTACCTATTTCAGGAGTGACCGGTTTAAGGGAAGGTGCAAGCGGCGTGGTGTTAACTATGATGAACTCTGCTTTACGGCAGTCACTATTCGTGAGTCCGCAGTGGATACGGCAATTGAGCTTAAGGAAAAAGGGGTCGGCCCTGACAGGATCCTGATGATGGTCTCGACCGAGGAGGAGCACCATTTTGCCAATTCCGGGACAACCCTCCCTGAATACTGGAAGGAGGCGGAGCGGTGCATCAAGAAGGCCGCTGATGCCGGGATAAAGATGTGTGGCACGGTCAGCACAATCTGGGGGAGCCCGATTGGTGGCGCTACAAAGCTTGAAGATGCCGTGGAATTCACGAAACGCTGGCTGGAGATGGGCGCCTATGATATTGAACATGCCGACCATGACGGTTCAGCATCAGCGGCCGATGTCTATCGTTACTTTTCTATGGTCCTTGACGAGATGCCGGACACCAACCTGCACGTGGCACATTTCCACGAGACCAAGCGTGTCGCTTCGGCATCTGTTCTGGCCGCACTTCAGGCCGGTATTACCCGTTATGAGGCAACCTTCGGCGGCCTGGGCGGACAGCCGTCCAACTTCCTTGATGATTGTCCGGTCAGGGGGACCGGCGAATACTATTATAAAGATCCTCGCTATGTCGGACTGATCTGTTTAGAGGATACCCTGGTTATGATTGATGAGTTGGGGATTGAGCATGGATATGACGTGGATCGCGTTTTATGGCTTGGAAACAGAATGGAAAAATCCGCCGGTCGAAGACTGCGATCCGAGGCTGTCATTAATGGCCGTACCCTGAAAGAGGGCCATATGCAATTTGCCCGACCGGGACTTTCGAAAAGAAAGGAAAAATTAGGCGAGCATCCCGGGCAAAAGATGCCTGAAGAATAGAGAACCAAAGCCGTATTGCCTGAAAAATACCGCGCAGGTTGATTTGGGACTATAAATAAAGCCGGTATTGTTTTGCTGCAGGCGTCTATTTTTACGATGATCCTAATTGGGACTTATATCAAGACAACAAAGGTATTTCCTCCCGACCTTGTCCAGTGGGAAATTGAGGCGAAATTTGGCATTATTGACAGTGGGATAATATCCTCCCAGAAGGCGCCAGGAAACATTAATGGATTATCGAGTTGCCCTTGAATACATACTGAGCTTTGCTGACTACGAGCGGTGGCCTGGATTTGGGTATGCGGCCCGGTTTGACCTGCGGCGCATGGAGGAGCTGCTCCGACGAGTGGGTTCGCCTCATTTGGGGATAAGAACCGTTCACATCGCTGGATCAAAGGGAAAGGGCAGCACTGCGGCGATGATCGCCTCTTGCCTTGACGCCGCCGGTTTTCGGACTGGACTTTACACCTCTCCGCACCTTCACACTATGCGGGAGCGGATAAGAATTAATGGGCAACTCATCAACGAAGGCGAATTTGCTGACCTTGTTGACGAGATCAGGCCCGAGGTCGGGGCGACAAATAAGGGGGAATATGGGGAACTCAGCACCTTCGAGATTCTGACTGCACTGGCTTTCCTCTATTTCCGAAAACTCAGAGTGGATTTCCAGGTACTGGAAACAGGGTTGGGTGGCAGACTCGATGCCACCAATGTGGCCAGTCCAGAGGTATGTGTTATCACCTCGATAAGCCTGGATCACACCGCTGTTCTCGGCGATACAATTGCTCAGATAGCGAGTGAGAAGGCAGGGATTATAAAGCCGGGTGTCACGGTAATCAGCTCACCACAGGTCCCAGAGGCATCAGAGATGATTCAACGTACTTGCTCGCAGAAGAAATCCAGACTCATCATGGTGGGTGAGGAGATCACTTGGCAGGGAAAGAAATCGAGCCTGGTCGAGCAGTCGTTAGAGGTAAAAGGGCGAAAGGGGTGGTACGATATTACTATCCCACTGCTCGGCGACCACCAGCTTGAGAATGCTGCCACTGCGGTCGCCGCATTGGAGGTTCTTGATATAAGCGAGGCACACATTGTCTCTGGGCTGGCTAACGTTCATTGGCCAGGTCGAATGGAGATTCTCAGATCTGAGCCTCTGCTGATCGCTGATGGGGCTCATAATGGCGACTCAGCCAGAAGGCTCGTTGAAACGATTAAGCAGCACTTTCAATTTGATCGGTCCATTCTCATCATGGGAACCTCTGCCGATAAGGACTCCGCGGCGATGATAGCTGAGATGGCACCGTTTTTCGACAAAGTCATTACCACTACCTCTCAACATCCCCGCGCCACTGACCCGGCAGAATTGGCCAGGGAACTTGCCGGGCACGGAATAAATGCACAGCAGACAGCGAACATAAGCCAGGCTGTCTCCGAAGCGCTGGCCCAGGCGGGAAAGGACGACCTTATCTGTGCCACCGGCTCTCTCTTCCTCGTTGCTGAGGTCATAGAGTGTGTCAAGGGCATACCGGGCGAACGCTATCCTCCTAGACAGTAAACAGATTGGAATATTAAAATACAAAATATTAAAAGCGGTAATATTCGAAGTCTATAATCTGAAAAACATAAGGCACACATTTATAGGCAGAATAAAGCCGGAAAGAGGTGAAGAAGGATGAAAGAAAAGGTCATTATCCTGATGGGTTCGAAAGCAGATTTGGATTTTAGCAAAAAGATAGGTAGATACTTAGAAGATTTCGGAATTGAATATAAACTCAGAATAGCATCTGCCCATAAGACCCCGAGAAATATCTTGGATATTTTAGAGGAATATAAAGACGAAAGAATTGTTTACATCGCTGTTGCTGGCAGGAGTAATGCGCTGTCAGGATTTGTAGATGCTAACACCATTAAGCCTGTAATAGCTTGTCCTCCATATAGCGATAAATTTAGTGGGGGCGATATTTATTCCAGCCTCAGAATGCCCTCTGCCGTGGCGCCCATGGTGGTTTTAGAACCGGATAATGCCGCATTAGCGGCTGCCAAGATTTTGGGTTTGACTGACAAGCGCATTCAAGAAAAAATCAAAAACTATCAAACCGCAGCAAAAGAAGCGTTAGAAAAAGATGATCAGGAGGTGCAGGATGGGTAGTGTAAAAGACCTTAGAATTCTAAAAAAGTCAATGGGTGCAAGTAATATATTTGCTACCGTAATTAATTGTATGGACGGCAGAGTGCAGCTGCCTGTAATTGAATATATGAAAACCAGGTATGGTGTAGATTACGTGGACATGGTTACTGAAGCAGGTCCTGAGAGGATCATAGCTGAGAATGGGGACAAGGCTACGATTGAATCAATTAAAAGAAGGGCTAAAATCTCGGTTGAATGCCATAATTCAAAACAGATTGCCATAGTGGGACATCATGATTGTGCAGGAAATCCTACAGATAAAGAGACACAAATAAAACAGATTCTTTCTGCGATTAAAACCGTTAAGGCCTGGGGTTTTAATGTGCAGATCATAGGATTATGGGTTGATGAAGAATTGAGTGTTTGTCCGGTGATCAGCGGTCTGGTTGGCTAATACAAGGGTTGAAGTACCTTTATCCCTGTATGGGCTTTTTTTGTTTTTATGTCATCTGGAGATAAATATGAAACATCTAACTGAACCTTTTATAAAACAGGGAGGAAAATCAATGGATTTGCCAGTGAACGACAACCTCTCGGCTCTTGAGAATATGAAGAATGAAGCCTTGCTGGGTGGTGGGAGCGATCGTGTCGAAGATCAGCACCGCAAAGGAAAACTTACTGCCCGGGAACGTATTGAACTTCTATTGGATGAAGGCTCCTTTGAGGAGTTTGATATCTTAAAGACCGGACGAGGGGGAGCTTTCGGCAATGAACACCGCTACCCAGGGGATGGTGTGATTACCGGTCACGGGACCATTGATGGTCGAGAGGTTTTTATCTTCAGCCAGGACTTTACCATTGTGGGAGGCTCCTTAGGGGAAGCCCATTCTCAAAAAATCTGTAAGGTTATGGACCATGCGGTCAGGGTGGGAGCGCCCATTATTGGACTTAATGACTCTGGAGGTGCGCGCATTCAGGAGGGGGTGGATGCCTTAGCTGCCTATGGCGAGATCTTTAACCGCAATGTCATGGCCAGCGGAGTGGTCTCGCAAATATCCTGCATTATGGGACCCTGTGCCGGAGGGGCAGTTTACAGCCCGGCCATGACTGACTTTACTTTTATGGTGGAGAACACTTCGTACATGTTTGTTACCGGTCCCAATGTGGTCAAAACAGTGATCCATCAGGAAATCAGTTCAGAAGATCTGGGAGGTGCACAGATTCATGGTGAGAAGAGCGGTGTGGCCCATTTTGTGCTGCCCAATGATATTCTCTGCCTCAGGGAAGTCAGGCGGTTGATCAACTATCTTCCTTCCAATAACCGGCAAACAGCGCCTTTCCTGGATCTCAGGGATCCGGCCGACCGGACTGACCCGGCTCTTGACTATCTTGTTCCCCCCAATCCCAACCAGACCTATGACATGAAAGTGCTCATTCACAGCATCCTGGATGGCGCCGAGTTTATGGAAATCCAGAGCCACTATGCCCGGAACATAATCTGTGGTTTTGGCCGTCTGGGAGGGCAGACTATTGGATTAGTGGCAAATCAACCTGCTGTTCTGGCCGGGGTTCTGGATAGCAACGCCTCCACAAAGGCGGCCAGGTTTGTGCGATTTTGCGACTCCTTTAATATCCCCTTGGTTTGCCTGGTGGATGTGCCGGGTTTTATGCCCGGACCCGAGCAAGAACATGGAGGAATCATTCGTCATGGGGCCAAGCTACTTTATGCCTTTGTGGAAGCCACTGTACCACGTATTACGGTTATCCTGCGAAAGGCTTATGGAGGGGCCTATGTGGTGATGAACTCCAAACATATCCAGTGCGACATTAATTACGCCTGGCCTACAGCAGAGATTGCGGTTTTGGGACCTAAGGGGGCAGCCGAAGTCATTTACAGGAAGGAGATCAAGTCCGCTTCCGATCCGGAGGGAATCCTGGTCCAGAGGACAGAAGAATACCGTAAGACTTTTGTCAATCCATTCTTGGCGGCCCAAAGGGGTTATATCGATGATGTGATTTTCCCCCGCAATACCCGACACCGGCTTATTCGGAGCCTTCAGTTCCTGGAGGGAAAGAAAACAGTCAGGCCAGACCGAAAACATGGTAATATTCCTTTGTGAGGTGGATGATGTTCGAAAAGATACTCATTGCAAACCGTGGTGAAATTGCAGTTCGTATCATCCGAGCCTGCAAACGGTTGGGGATCAGTACCGTGGCAGTGTTCTCTGAGGCCGATTCTAGGGCCTTACACGTGCATGAAGGGGATGAGGCCGTTTATTTGGGTCCCGCCAAATCAGAAGAATCCTATCTCGCCAAGGAAAAAATAGTCGATGTGGCCCTAAGACACCACTGCCAGGCCATACATCCGGGATACGGCTTTCTTTCTGAAAACCCTGAATTCGCCGAGATGGTCACCCAATCAGGGTTGTGCTTCATTGGTCCTCCGGCCTCGGCCGTCGCTACACTGGGAGATAAGATAGCTTCAAAGGACCTGGCTGTAAGAGCCGGCCTGCCCATTGTACCCGGGCAGACCCATACTTTATCCAATCTTGAAGAGGCTCATGCTGCTGCCGAACAGATAGGCTACCCTGTTCTGCTCAAGCCTGCAGCCGGTGGAGGTGGCAAAGGCATGCGGATAGTTACCAGAAAGGAAGAGTTGGCTTATGCACTGGAAGCTTGCCAGGAGGAGACGCGAAAGGCCTTTGGGGATAATAAGATCTTTTTGGAGCGTTACATAGCCAATCCCCGTCATGTGGAAATACAGATCATGGCCGATCATTACGGCAACATTATTCATTTGGGGGAGAGGGAATGCTCCATACAACGACGTTATCAGAAGATTATCGAGGAGACGCCTTCCACGGCGATTGATGATTCCTTGCGAGAGAAGATGGGAAAGATGGCCTGTGACCTGGCCCGGGAGGCAGGTTATACCAACGCGGGTACCGTTGAATTTATTTTGGATCCGGAAAGGAACGTTTTCTTCCTGGAAATGAATACCCGGCTTCAGGTGGAACATCCCGTAACCGAAATGGTGACATCCCTGGATCTTGTGGAACTACAGCTCCTGATAGCCGCCGGAGAGCGGCTTCCCATCCGTCAGGAAGAGGTGTCCATAAGAGGGTGGGCCATAGAGGCCAGAATATATGCTGAAGACCCCTTCCGGGAGTTTTTTCCTTCCACCGGGATGATCACCCGATACACCGCACCCCGGGGCACACATATCCGCGTGGACAGTGGCATAGAGGCAGGCAGTCTGGTCAGTATCTATTATGACTCCATGTTGGCCAAAGTGGTGGCCTGGGGTGAGACCCGGGAAGAGGCCAGAAAGTCACTCATCCATGCCCTGAACGGGTATCATATTGAGGGAGTAATCACCAATGTGGATTTTGCAAATGCCGTGCTGAATCACCCGTCTTTTATTAAAGGCGAATTGTCAACAGATTTCATTGAGGGACATTTTGAGAAAGGGCAGGTGAAACTATCCCCTCCTTTGGAAAGGCTTCATTACATGGCCATGGCCGCAACCTTAGTCTATCACAATCGACAGAACCTGGTCCGGGATTCTCTCAAACCCATGGCTGCTCTTGTGGGTGGAGTTCCAGATCCAAGAACCGATTACCTCTATGTTGTGAAGGGAGAGAATGATATTTTTGAACTCCGGCTTCAGAGAGATCAAACCTCTCGTACGTGGACAATCCGGGTCAACGAAAGCCAATACCAGGTGATAACCCCTGAATTCGAGTTCTATCGACGTCGACTTAAACTTAAGATCAATGGAGAGTCCCACCGCTTTCGTCTCCAGTATCGTGGAAACTTCATATGGGCTGCGTTTTGCGGAATAGCTCGAACTTTTGAGATCTATAGCCCCAGGGAATGGAAGCTGGCCAAATATATGCCAAAACCCAAGAAAATAAGCATTGATAACGTGCTTCAATGTCCGATGCCTGGCCTGGTGGTTGAGATTAGGGTAAAAAAGGGGGAGCGTGTTTATCGCGGGCAGGAGTTGGTGATTATCGAAGCCATGAAAATGGAAAGCGGTGTTGCATCTCCTTGCGACGGAGAAGTGGAGGAGGTGATGGTCCATACCGGACAGGCCGTGGAAACAGGCGATGTCCTCCTTACCTTCAAATTATGAAAAAGGGTGACGTAAAGGATAACATTATGGCGAAAAAAGATCATCATTGTACTATATATACCTCATGCTTCCCGGCACTGATGGTCTGGAAGTCGCCAGGCGCCTAAAAAATGATCCCAACACCAAGCCTTTCAGTCCAAAAATCCTGGGGGCGAGAGTGAGAGCGGTTCTACGCAGGAACGTAAAAGAACACCCAAAAGAAACCGATCAGTGTTCCCGGCCTGTATGTGGCAGGTATGGCAGCCAATGCCACATTTGGAGGTCCACGTATGGGGCCGATTTTCGGAGGGATGCTCCTATCCGGCGAAAAGGTGGCCAAAGATATACTGGGGAGACTATGATTTTTCGATTTCAAATCTTCTTATGCTGGAGGATCAGGTTGCCATGGAACTTTCATCCTTAAAAGCCATTTCACCCGTTGATGGCCGCTATCATAAGGCGACCGAAAAATTAGGGGATTATTTTTCTGAAGCTGCCCTTATCAAATATCGCGTAATTGTTGAAGTGGAGTATTTTATCGGCCTATGCGATTTGCCATTACCGCAGCTAAAGAATTTCGATAGGTCTTTCAATGAATCATTGCGGGCGGTTTATAAGAACTTCTCTTTGGATGACGCACGGAAAGTAAAGGAGATCGAGAAGATCACCAATCATGATGTAAAGGCCGTTGAGTACTTCTTGAAGGAAAAATTTGATGAACTGGGACTTGGAAAACACAAAGAGTTTGTCCACTTTGGGTTGACATCTCAAGATATCAACAATACCGCCATCCCTCTTTCATTGAAGGACGCCTGGTTTGATGTGTTGGAGCCCGTGCTGAAGGTAGTCGTTGATGCTC
>Ga0180009_10007490_pt1 | contig 11119 bp, 9 predicted proteins | sample OS_PC_MetaG_FD_123537 | JGI IMG/M metagenome (GOLD analysis project Ga0180009, IMG submission 123537) | Groundwater microbial communities from the Aspo Hard Rock Laboratory (HRL) deep subsurface site, Sweden - OS_PC_MetaG | ecosystem: Environmental > Aquatic > Deep subsurface > Groundwater...
CTTCCTTGAATTCGGCAAAAAGGTCATCAATGCGCTGCACATAATAGGTGTCTGCCATCTGGGCGACCAGATCGGCGGTGGCCCCCATCCGGGCCATGACGTTCAGGATGGGATCGGGAAAAAGCTCGGGAAAATTGCTCGGCTTCGAATAATCCGTGACAGAGATTATTCTGGAAACCACATCTATATCTTCCTGCGACCACTGTTTCCTTGCCAAATATTCCCGGGCAATCTCAATACTCCGCTCGACATGCACAAGGGTGAATTTGCCGCCCGCCCCGTCATGGTCGCCTTTGTTCTTGATATAGCCGGAGTCGTGGAACAGGGCTGCAGCCATGCCGATCTGAAAACATTTCTCGTCCAATGGTTGCGGTTGCTCAACCTTGTTCCAGCCGGAGAGCATGCGGGCAGCGGCAAGGCAAACATCAAGAGAGTGGGTGAAATTATGATAGGTGACACCGCAAGGTTCATGGCTCGGCCAATGACCGGCATACAGAGCGGCCACATCGGAAAAAAGTCCGGTGAGACGTGGAGGAACCCCTCCGTACTCGTCGCGGGAAATGGCGAAGATCAGCTCGACAGTTTGCTGATTACTGTCGATGGAAACAGGCAATTGGCGGTCTGTTTTATCTGCTTTCTTTCGTGCCATATGCATGGTGTATCCTGAAAAGAATTCAGCGCTTCCGAGATAATTGTCCCTGGCGTGATGATTTTCCCTCGACGATCATGGAACAAGAGAATGTGTCCCGGGGCAAAGTGTCAGGTATCGTTGCATGATATACACCATGGGGACTGCGGTCAAATGCAAAGTATGAAAACACTCGTAACCGGCATACGCATTGAAGCCATTTTTTGGGCGAGAGGCATCATTTATCATGGCTAAGGGTTGCCGGTCTGTGGTAAAAAACTTTTTTTACTGTGGACTATGTTCACGCAAAAGACACCCAGACAATCCCCACGCACGGAGGTTCCTGAACAATGGGTAAAACCATCGCTGAAAAGATTTTTTCCGCGCATCTGCGCGATACTCCCACCGCTGAGAATGTCATCCTGGATATTGATGTGGTTATGTGTCACGAAATCACAACGCCCATCGCCATTACCGATCTTGAGGCCCGCGGAATGGATCGAGTTTTTGACACCACCAAAATCAAGGCGGTCATTGATCATGTGACGCCCTCCAAGGATTCCAAAACCGCGATCCAAGGAAAAATCCTTCGCGATTGGGCACGGCGGCACAAGATTCATGATTTTTTCGACATCGGCGCCAACGGCGTTTGCCATGCGCTTTTTCCGGAAAAAGGTTTTGTTCGCCCCGGTTACACAGTGATCATGGGTGATTCGCATACCTGTACCCATGGCGCTTTCGGCGCTTTTGCCGCAGGCGTCGGCACCACCGACCTTGAGGTCGGTATCCTGAAAGGAGTCTGTTCTTTCCGCACCCCTGAAACCATGAAGCTCACCATAACCGGCACCCTGCAGGACGGAGTGTCCGCCAAGGATGTAATCCTGTTTATCATCAAGGAATTGACCGTAAACGGAGCAACCGACAAGATCATGGAGTTTGTCGGTCCGGTGGTTGAATCCATGAGCATGGAAGCGCGGATGACCTTGTGCAACATGGCTATCGAAGCAGGGGCCACCTGCGGCATCTGCCTGCCGGATAGAGTAACGGCAAAATATCTCTGGCCGTTTATCAAGGACCAGTATGAGTCCATTGATCTGGCGGTGGATGATTTTGTGAGATGGCATTCCGATCCTGACGCGATCTATACTAAGGAGTTGACCATCGATGTGTCCAATCTTGTGCCGCAGGTGACTTTCGGCTACAAGCCCGATGAGGTAAAAAACGTTACAGAGATGGAAGGTACCCCTGTGGACCAGGTGTATATTGGCTCCTGCACTAACGGCCGCATCGAGGACCTTCGGTCTGCGGCCCGCATCTTGAAAGGGAAGAAGATCGCTGCCAATGTGCGCGGCATCCTTTCTCCGGCAACACCTAAAGTATATTCCCAGGCATTGGAAGAAGGGATTATCACCATATTCATGGAGGCCGGATTTTGCGTGACCAACCCGACCTGCGGCGCCTGTCTAGGCATGAGCAACGGGGTTCTTGCCGAAGGGGAAATCTGCGCTTCCACCACCAACCGGAATTTCAACGGCCGGATGGGCAAGGGCGGTATCGTCCACCTGATGAGCCCGCTTACTGCTGCGGCTACTGCGGTAAAAGGCCATATCACCGACCCCCGGAAGCTCCTGTAATAAAGGCGACTGAATCCAACAAGAACGGAGTACAAAATAATGAAAGAATTTGGCGGCAAAGCGCTGTTTCTTGATAGAAACGATATCAATACCGATGAGATCATCCCGGCCAAGTACCTGACCGAAAATACCAAGATGGCCTTGCAGCCTTTTATCCTTGAAGATCTCAAGCTCGGAGGTTTTGATCCGCGCAGGGACATCGAGGGAAAAGGGGCGATCATCACCCGGGCCAACTTCGGCTGCGGCTCTTCCCGTGAGCACGCGGTCTGGGTCTTTGAGGTCAACGACATCAACGTGGTCATCGCCGAAAGCTTTGCCCGTATCTTTCGCCAGAACATGTACAACTGCGGCATGCTTGCCATCGAATTGCCGAAGCAGGATATCGAGACTCTTTTCAATCTGGGGAATGCGATTGAGATCAGCGTTGATCTTGCCGGTTGCAAGCTTACCGCCAAGGGTGAGAAGAGCGTCACGATTCCGTTCAAGCTAAATGAATTCGACAAAAAACTCGTGGAAGCGGGCGGTTGGCTCGCCTATGCTGACAAGAATTATTAGGTTATGACGGGGAGAAATGTCCCCTAGAATGCCGGTACGGGGCAGTGGCTCTGTGCCGGTTTTTTTGTTTGTTATTGAATCCCCCTCCCTCGACGGGAGGGGGCTGGGGGTGGGTGGAGCGGCAAACTTTCGGATTTATAGCTGATTCCCCCTCACCCTAACCCTCCCCCGCCAGGGGGGAGGGGAACTATTGCGGAGCAAACGATGACCAAATCCGTGGAACTCCCGGTTGAGAAAGTAATCAAGGGCGCCCTCGGCCTGGGTCGTTTGACCGATGGCCAGGTAGTCATGATCCCGCGTGTGCTTCCCGGAGAATTGGTGCGGGTGCAACTACGCCGTAAGCACAAGCAGTATCAGGAAGCAGACCTGCTGGAAGTGCTCCACCCCTCGGTACAACGGATAACCCCGATATGCCCGGTGTACGATTCCTGCGGCGGCTGCGATTTACAGCATACAACGTATGACGAACAACTCCGTTTGAAAAATGCTATTCTCGGTGAAACCCTCTGCCGGGCCGGGCTATGCAGAGAGGAGGAACTTCCCGCTCTTCTTGGAGCCCCTTTGGCCTCGCCCAAACCATTTGGCTATCGCCAGCGAATCAGACTGCAGGTGGCGCAGGGAAGGGTGGGCTATTTTGGCAGGCAGAGCCACAGCCTGATCCCTGTTTCCCAATGCCCCCTGGCCGGAGAGGCCATAAACTCTGTGCTGGCCGAGCTCTTAAAGAGCCGACAATTCCAGAGCCTCCAGTCCATGGCCTCGGCCATCGAACTCCTTGAAAATCCCGGTAACAACTCGGTTGTCCTGCTTATCCACTACACACGGAAAACCCGACCAGGAGATTATCAGGCTGCCCGTCTTCTCTGTCAATCACTCCCTTTGCTGGAGGCGCTGATTTTCGACGTGGAAGGCCAGGCCAAGGGCCCGTGTTTCAATGGCAGCGGGGAGATCTCTTTAAGCGAACTGCGCGTGGAGTTTCATTTACCCGCAGAGATTTGCGGACAAGCACTTTCTCTCGCCTTGGAACCGGGAGGGTTTTGTCAGGTAAACCTCGGCCAGAATGAAAACTGCATCAAGTTGTTGCTGGATTGGACACGAAAGCTGAAGCCCGGAAGGGTGTTGGATCTCTTTTGCGGTATGGGAAACTTCTCTCTTCCAATGGCCATGCTGGGATGGAAGGTAACCGGCATGGACATGCAGCGCTCCACCATCCGCAGTGCGGTACGCAATGGTGAAACCGCCGGTCTTGCCGACAGTTGTGAATTCAGTCAGGAAAGCGCTATGAAAGCGGCCAGACATCTGTTGAGGGAGAAAGCATCCTTTGATTGTATCCTGCTTGATCCGCCGCGGTCCGGCTGCGCCGAACTCATCCCTTTACTGCCCGGTCTCAACGCCCGACAAATCATCTACATCTCCTGCGATCCGGCCACCCTGGCCCGCGATCTTCTCGGCCTTACAGGAGCAGGCTATCGTATCAAAGAAGTCCGGCTTGTTGACATGTTTCCACAAACCGCGCATCAGGAAACCATGGTGTATCTTGTCAAAAGTGAAATCATTCAAAAATGGTAATAATTAGCCGTTTTTATATGTTCGAATTTATCTGTTTTGCTTCCGGTGGATGGCACCAAGCTGCTCCAGAACCAGATCCCTGGTGTTCTTCGGCTGATTGAGAAGAAGGACAAAGCTGTCCAGCCCGTGTTCTCCGGAAAAATATCCACCATACCCATACACTCCGGTCATGGTGCCGGACTTGCGCAGACAGTTGTTCTCGAAGGGGAGCAGTGCTGCATGGGGCTTGAATGCCTCCAGTATTGCAAGCATCCCCTTGGGCGTCACTCGGTTTTGCCGGGAAAGGCCGGAGCCTTCCTGGACCAGGATATCCTTTTTCGAAAGACCCAACGTTTTGCGGTAAAATACGGTCATGGCCCGCTGACTCTTGTCCCAGGTGGCAGGCCAACCGTATTGTTGTGCGCCTATGGCCAGGAACATCTGATTGGCGATGAAGTTGTTGGAATACTTGAGCAACCCGGTCAACACTTCGTCCAGGGATTTGCTCGAAGTATGCTCGTAAAACAGCTTAAGACCGAGAGGCACCGGGCTTGGGCTAATCTCGCCGCTCACCGGGATTCCTTGTTTTTTACACATGGCACCGAACAACTCCCCGACATAGCGCAGGCTTTGATTGCCAGTGGCCGTGGCGTTTATCCGGTGACTGCCGGGTGGTATTCCTCTTGCCAGTTCACGCATCAACGGGATGGTAGGGGTTTGTTCCTCGCCGGAACGCACGCTGCCATCCGCTTCTTTGACGAGGTTGATGGTATTGAAGTTAACTGCCAGGCAGCTATTCTGGGCATCATAAGGGTTCAGGGTATTTGTTGCGCCATCGGTTCCGTTTTCAAGCCGGCACGCACTGTCATCAATATGAATATTTCGTATTGTTGACAAGCCGTGGCTGCGGAGTGTTGCCACAATTCGGGTAACTTCTTCAGAAACAAGCAAGGGGTCGGCCAACCCCTGGATAAACAGATCATTATCATCGTTGAGATAAAACCGGGTGCTGAATCGGTAATCCTTGCCAAGGATATTTATAGCAGCCAGGGCCGTGCCGATTTTCACCACGCTGGCCGGGATGTAAAGGCTGTCCGCGTTGCGTTCGTAAATGATGGCTCCGTTGCTGGTGACGATGATGCCGCCGTTTTCCAGCAAACTGTCAAGCGTTCTGCCGCCTCCGGCACAGAGCGTACCGGGCAGGACGAGACAGAAACTCAGGGCAACAAAAAAAACGCGCCGCATTCCCCTCGGTTTTAAAAGCAGGAATGCGGCGCGCAAGATTGACATGAGCAATGTCCGGATCAGATTTTCGGTAGGTGTTTTTTTGCCTCTTCCACCGCTTCGGCAGGGTACTCGAAGTTGTGCAACTCCCCGGCAAAAAACTTATCGTAGCTGGAAAGATCAAGATGTCCGTGGCCGGAAAGATTGAACAGAATGGTTTTCGGCTCTTTCGGATCTTTCATGGCTTCGATGATGGCTGCCCGGATCGCATGGCAGGACTCAGGCGCAGGGATAATGCCCTCGGTCTGGGCAAACAACACCCCGGCCTCGAAGCATTCAACCTGATTCAGCGCCATGGCCTCTATCAGATTTTCCCGGTGCATGGCGCTGACAATGGGAGCCATGCCGTGATACCGTAACCCGCCCGCATGGATACCCGGCGGCATGAAATCGTGGCCCAGGGTATACATATAGAGTAGCGGGGTACGTTCGGAAACATCCCCGAAGTCATAGGCATAAATTCCCTTGGTAAGCGAAGGACAGGAAGCCGGCTCCACGCCGATCAACCGGATGTTTTTTCCTTCCAGCTTGTCTGGCAAGAAAGGCGCTGCCAAACCGGCAAAATTGGAGCCGCCGCCGCAGCAGCCGATCACCACATCCGGGGTTTCACCGACCATGGCCAGTTGCTTTTTCGCTTCCAACCCGATCACGGTCTGGTGCAGGCAAACGTGGTTCAGGACCGAGCCCAGGGCGTACTTGGTATCCTCGCGGGAAACCGCGTCTTCCAGGGCTTCGCTGATGGCGATCCCCAAAGAGCCGGGGCTATTGGGGTCTTTGTCAAGCACAGCACGACCCGTGGGAGTATCCGGGCTTGGGCTGGGCACGATCTCCGCGCCATAGGTGTTCATCATGGATTTTCGGTACGGTTTCTGATCGTAAGAAACACGCACCATGTACACCTTGCACTCCAAGCCGAATTTATGGGTGGCAAAGGCCAGGGCGCTGCCCCACTGACCGGCACCGGTTTCAGTGGCCAGACGCTTGACGCCTTCACGTTTATTGTAATAGGTCTGCACCACGGCGCTGTTGGTTTTGTGGCTGCCGGAAGGGGATACCCCTTCATACTTGAAATAGATCTTGGCCTTGGTGCCCAACTTTTCTTCGAGGAAATTGGCGCGCACCAGAGGAGACGGACGCCAGATAGACCAGATGTCCTGAATCTCTTCGGGGATATCGATCCAACGCTTGTCGCTCATCTCCTGCTCCAACAATCCCATGGGGAAGATGGGCGCCATAATATCAGGAGTGAGCGGCTGCTTGGTAACAGGATTCAAGGGAGGGGGCATGCCGCCGGGCATATCGGTCATGACATTGTACCACTGGGTGATGCGATCTTCAGCGGGAAGAAGAATACTTTTTTTCATGGTGTTTTCCTTGCTTTTGGCGAACATTTTGCCAATACTTTATTGTGGTGACAGATTTGCGTCCCGATCCTGTCTTGTGAAGAATTACCTATTTACCCATGAAAACCATTTTTAAAAAGTCTTTTTTTGTCAACAAACACACAACTAAAGGAGACATCGCATGACTAAAACCGAAAAAAATCTCTGGGAGGCTTTTGCCGGGGAATCGCAGGCAAACCGCAAATATCTGGCCTTTGCCGATAAAGCGGACAAAGAAGGACACAAGCAGGTTGCCAGACTCTTCCGTGCCGCTGCCCACGCGGAGACTATCCATGCCCATGCCCACCTGCGGGCGCTCAAGGGAATCGGCGACACGGCTGCCAATTTGAAGGAAGCCATCGGCGGCGAGACCCATGAGTTTCAGGAGATGTATCCGGACATGATTGCTGCAGCCAAGGAAGAAGGGCACAAATCGGCGGAGCGCAGCTTCAGCTATGCCAATGAGGTGGAAAAGATTCATGCAGCGCTGTACCAGAAAGCTCTGGATAGCATGGGAAGCAAGGAAGAAACAGACTTCCATGTATGCTCGGTGTGCGGCTACACCTGCGAGGGCGATGCCCCGGAGAAGTGCCCGGTGTGCGGCGCCAGCAAAAAGGCTTTTGACAAAATAGACTAAAATCCGATCGTGGTGAGCTTGTCGAGCCCCAAACAACTGTCATTCGACAAGCTCATGGCGATCGGAGTCTGCAGCAACTATTTCCCGTAAAAATCGAGAATACTTTCCACCAGAGCCGGGATAGTATAGGTTTTGGGTTGCACATCAATGCTCAGCCCGGCCTTTTCCGCAGTTCTGGCAGTAATTGGGCCGATGGTAGCGATCTTGACCCCGGCCAGCAGCGTTTCACGATCCGTTCCCAGCATCTCAAGAAAGTTGGTCACTGTGGAGGAACTGGTAAAGGTGACCATGTCGATGGACCCTTCAGCCAGTTCCTGACGCACCAGGTCATAATCCTTGGGCCGGACATTCTGATACACCGGTACAATTGCAACTTCGGCCCCATTTTCCTGAAGGATCTCAGGCAGTACTTCCCTGGCCTTCATGGCACGAGGGAGCAAAACCTTGCATCCCTGAACACCCTGCGCGACCATGCTTGCAGCCAAGCCCTCTCCGGTGAATTCCTCGGGCACCAGATCAGCGGCAAGGCCGTATTCTTTCAAGATTTCTGCGGTGGCCGTGCCGACCACGGCTATCTTGGGTCCGGCAAGGGCCCGACAGTCCATGCCACGCTCAAAAAGCCGGGTAAAGAAGAAGCGGATGGCGTTGATACTGGTGAATACCAGCCATTGATACTCGCCGATCCGGTTCAGTTCCGCATCCAAAGGTTCCCAGCTGTCCGGCGGCTCCAAGGCAATGGTGGCCCCTTCCACGCAGTCTGCACCCTGGTCCTCCAGAAGGCGGACCAGTTCGCTGGCCTGTTCCCGGGTTCGGGTCACCAGGATACGTTTGCCGAACAACGGCCTTTTCTCAAACCAATTGATGGTGTCGCGCAGCTTGACCACCTCGCCGACCACGATCAGGGCAGGGGGCTTGATTTTTTCTTTCTTGACCACCTCGGCAATGGTGCCCAGGGTGCCCACCACCGAGCGCTGGATCGGGGTGGAAGCCCAGCGCACAACAACCACCGGGGTTTCCGGGGACCGGCCATGCTTGATCAGATTCTCGGTGATAAAGGGAAGGTTCTTGATCCCCATGTAAAAAACCAGGGTGCCGATGCCGGTGGAAATCTTGTCCCAGGCGATATTGGAGGTTTCCTTGGTCGGGTCTTCATGGCCGGTGACAAACGCCACCGAGGCGGTGTAATCCCTGTGAGTAATGGGTACGCCTGCATAGGTGGCTGCGGCGGTGGCCGAAGTGACGCCGGGCACCACCTCAAAAGCAACGCCGTGTTTGGCCAACTCTTCGATCTCTTCTCCGCCCCGACCAAAGATAAATGGATCGCCGCCTTTCAGCCGCACCACGATTTTACCGGCAGAGGCATGATCCACCAGCATCTGGTTGATCTCTTCCTGGGTATGAGCGTGGCACTCACCGCCCTTTTTCCCGGCGTAGATCAGCTCGGCATCCTTGGGCACGTATTTGAGAAGCTTGGGAGTGGCCAGGTAGTCGTACACCAGAACTTCGGCCCGCTTAAGGAGCTCAAGCCCCTTTACCGTGATCAGGGTTGGGTCGCCGGGACCTGCACCGATGAGATACACCTTGCCCCTGGAACGTGTCGTTTTGTTGTCGCTGTGTGTTGTCATGATTCTTCTCACTAAAAATAAAAAAACCGGCCAGGCCGGGAAACTCGAAATTTATTTTAAACAGGAGTGCTTCGACAGGCTCCGCACGGACGTAATCATTATAACCAAAAGACAATCTCCGTTCGCCCTGAGCCTGTCGAAGGGCTGCTTTTACGAGGCCCTCAATGCATCTCGTGACCGTACACTTCGGAAAGAATATCTTTGCCGCCTTCGGCCAGCAATTTTTCTGCCAGCCGGATACCCATTCCCTCAGGGTCGGTTGTGTCACCCTGCAACTCAAGCCGTACCATTTTATCTCCGGTTACGGAAGCGACCAGACCGGTCATCTGTAGCTTGCCATCGACGAGCGTGGCAAATCCGGCGATGGGCACCTGACAGCCGCCCTGAAGCCGATGAAGAAAGCCGCGTTCCGCTCGTACCGCCAGGGAGGTTTCCTGATGGTCCATAAACATCAATCCAGCCAGCAGTTCCGAATCGCTCATGCGTAATTCGATACCCACCGCGCCCTGAGCCACGGCAGGCAGCATCTCGTCTCCCGTGAAATACGACTTGGCCCGGTCGCTGAGCGACAAGCGGTTCAGCCCGGCGGCAGCGAGAATAATCGCATCGTACAGACCCTCATCCAGCTTGCGCAGCCGGGTATCGAGATTGCCCCGCAGGTCTTCAATGACAAGGTCAGGCCGGATATTGGCAAGCTGGGATTTACGCCGTAGACTGCTGGTCCCTACCTTCGCGCCCTGGGGCAGGTCGCGGCAGCTGGCGCATTTGTTCGAGATAAAGGCGTCAAACGGGTTTTCCCGCTTGGTGATGATGCCGACGTGCAACCCCTCAGGCAGTTCGGCAGGCACATCCTTCATACTGTGCACCGCGATGTCCACCTCATTCTTGAGCAGGGCCTCTTCGATTTCCTTAACGAACAACCCCTTGCCGCCCACTTTGGCCAGCGGTACGTCAAGGATCTTGTCGCCCTTGGTGATAATCTTCACCAACTCCACCGTGGTTCCCGGATATTGGGCCTCGATCAGTCCTTTGATCCAGTTGGATTGGGTCAGGGCCAGCAAACTCGCCCTGGTACCGATTCTGATAATTTTCTGCATCAACTGTTCCCCTGATGTGGTTATCGAACAGAACGCCTACACTGATTTAATGACAGGTGCTGCAACTGCCGCCTGCACAGCCGGAACATTTGGAGCCGCCAGAGTTGCCGGACCCTCCCTTGGTGGTGGTGCGGCTGGCAAAGGTGGACATCTGCTTGGTCAGTTCCGTGCTGCCGCATTGCGGACAGGCCGGCTGATCCTTGCCCATGACCAGGGCTTCGAATGCATGACCGCAGGCGCGGCAAACAAAATCATGCAGTGGCATGGACGACTCCGTTCTTTATCTTTTTTCCGCGCATTGCGCAAGATAAGTCATCCGCCGGGCTCATTTTTGATGCCCCCATAAACATGTTATCACCCCGGCGCAGGCCGGGGTCCAGGTAGCTGAAAGGACTGAAAACACTGGGTTCCGGCTTCCGCCGGAATGACGGGAAATCGCGGTTTTTTTAACTTTTTTCGAGGGCAACATTTTTCAAAAACATCATTTTTCGTAGAGCTGGTCGAGCAGGGTCGCGGCCAGAAGCGGGATCAACAACTCATGATGGCCGATGATATTGTATCCCTTGCCGCCGCCCATGGTCGGCCGGTTCACCACGTTGGTCATGGTCCGGTAATGACGGATAAAATCGAAGTTGGCCGTGGTGAAATTGTTCACTGTGTGCCCCAGATTACGAACCAGAGTCAGGGCCTTTAAAAAGACCTCGGGCAAAAGCACGGCAGAACCGAAATTGA
>Ga0180009_10007491_pt1 | contig 11118 bp, 11 predicted proteins | sample OS_PC_MetaG_FD_123537 | JGI IMG/M metagenome (GOLD analysis project Ga0180009, IMG submission 123537) | Groundwater microbial communities from the Aspo Hard Rock Laboratory (HRL) deep subsurface site, Sweden - OS_PC_MetaG | ecosystem: Environmental > Aquatic > Deep subsurface > Groundwater...
AAGGAGGGAATCAATGCTGTCTCTTCCCGGAAGATCGTTGCGCAATTCAACCTTATGTAAATCCAAATCCGAGCATATTTTAAAAAATTCTTCAAGGGCTAAGGCCGGGAAAAGGATCCTGTTCAGGCTGATATTTGATCTGCTGATCATAAGGCTTTCCCCCTTTTATTCCTGCATAGAAAACCTGGTTCGCAGGGGATAGGTCAGAGTTCAGAGGCTCTGCTGTATAAAGTGCAAAGTTTTTAAATCCTAAGCACGAAATCCGAAATCCCAAACAATATTTAATGACCAAAATCCAAATGATCCAAACAATTGATGTATCTAACATCGTGAATATGATTTTGTTTTTGTCATTAGGGAATTTGATATTTAAATTTGCCCTTCGACTCGGCTCGGGGCGGTGAGCCAGCCGAACCGTTTCGAATTTCGATATTCGGATTTCGAATTTTGTCAACAATTTTTGCGTAAATCATGCTCTCCGAGCTTAGAGCAAAGCCGGCCCCTCTGGGGTCGGATATTTACTTAAGGAATATAACTTTGTTCTTTCATTTTCAACAGCACATCTGCCAGGGTCCCGCGAAAAGGGCCCGGCGCTTCCAGTTTCAGCGACACCAGCGCGGCGGCAAACTTCAAAGCGTTACAGGGCTCATCCCCCTGTGTTCTGCGTGCAAGATAACTGCAAAATAGCGTATCACCTCTACCCGTGCGGCCAACTGTTTTACTCGGTGTCAAAGGCGCCCTGTATATGTTTTTGCCACAGGCAAGAACAAGTTCATGGTTATGGGAAATGACCACCTCTTTGGGGCCCATTTCCGCCAACTCCAGTGCGGCTGCGGCAAGGTCTGTTTTTGCAGTCAGAATTTCCGCTTCAGCCGCATCCGCCTTTAAATAGGTCGCCGATTTTAGAAATTGCGCGACATCATCCGATTTTTCCAAAACCAATTCAGCGCCGCGGGAAACACGCAGAAAACCCTGAACGTCCAGCCCGACTTCACCAAACCGGGCCAGGGACTGCAGGGTTTGCAGTGGAATTTCTCCTTTGATCAGGGCGGCCGCATGTATGATCTTGGTGGAGATTACGGGCAGGCTTGCCGGAGTAAACGCATCGGCTGCGGCTAGGCAAGTGCATGTGCGCCGCTCTTTATCCATGGAGTGGTAGACATTTCGGATGGCGGTTGTTCTTTTTGAAGGCAAGGCCCAGACAGGAATTTGTTCATCGGCAAACCGATCGCATAAATGGTGATCTTCTTCCGCCAGCCTGGTGACGATGCCGACTCGGGCGCCCGAACGTTTGGCTGCAAATGCGCCGTAGGTAACCGCACCCCCTATGGAGCTTTCACTTCCGTCCGTGTATATATTCTCATCCTTGGAAACCGCTCCGACCAAAATCAGGTCAAGCGCTTGTGGGGGATAACACTTTGACATGGCGCAATTACCCATTATTAAACCGGCAATTAAACAGGCAAACTTTTAGATGCTGCATGGATTTCGGTCAGGATGATTATTATTCGGAACGGGAGTACAGTATAACCGTTTGGGAATCTAGTCAATGGCAATATCATATAATAATAACTTGCTTCCCGGACAAGGGTATTATATTGATAAAACCCGGCAGTTAACGTTGCCGCAAATGACCAATCAGAAAAAGGAGCGCAAGATGGCATTCGGGTACAGCACCAACGCCTATGTAAAATTTACGCTTACGGAAGCAATCGAGCGAATTGCCCGCCTGGGTTTTCGGGCTGTGGAAATAATGGGAGATAGACCCCATCTGTATCCCCCGGACTTTGCGGAAAAAGATCTCGCCCGTCTCAAAGACGTACTTGCAAAGTTTAATTTAAAATTGATCAACATCAACAGTTTTACGCTCTTTGCGGTGGGAGACACCTATCTGCCTTCCTGGATCGAACCGGATAAGGATAGACGTGAAATCCGTATCCGGCACACCCTCGAAAGCCTTGCGGTGGCGGATTATTTAGGTTGTAAAAGCATATCGGTACCACCGGGCGGTCCCTTGAACGGCATGGGGCGGGGGGAGGCCATGTCTCTATTCCGCGAGGGCCTGGAACGGGTCATTCCCCTGGCAGAGGAATTAAGTGTAAAAATTCTGGTGGAGCCGGAACCCCACCTGCTGATCGAAAGGACACAAGAGTTCAAGGATCTGATGAAGGATGTGAAATCCGGCATTGTAGGCATCAATTTTGATATCGGGCACTTTTTCTGTGTGGGCGAGGACCCGGCGGTTGCTTTTGAAGAACTTTTTGGCTGGGTGGGCCATGTGCATATAGAGGATATTGCGCCGGACCGGAGTCATAACCATTTGATTGCCGGTAGAGGGGCGATCCAATTCCCGGAGATTTTTCAGACGATGGTGCGCCTGGGGTACACGGGAGATATCAGCCTGGAACTCTATCCTTATGTGGATATACCCGATGCGGCCGGACGGGAAAGCCTTGATTATCTACGACCCTTATTACGCGAGGCCGGGCTCTTGATAGACGCCTGATCCGCAGCGGAGTTTGTATGGCTGTTCGGCCGTACAGGCTTTTAAATTCTTGACACAGACAATCAGACACATATATAGGAAATATAGGGGATCAGGGTAAGAACTTCTGGAAATTATTATTAATAATTAAATAAAAGGAGGTTTTTATGAAAAGAACGATTCTCATATTGCTGCTTGCGGTCGTTTTTGTGTTGAGTGGCTTCACCCCGGGACAGGCCGCGAAGAAGGTTCTCCACATTTACGAGGCCTTTGATACAGAGGAGGCGCAATACTACATTGAAGCCTTTGAAAAAGAAACCGGAATTGACGTGGTATACGTAAGAATGTCTTCCGGCGAAGTTCTGGCAAGGGTGGAAGCAGAATCGGCCAACCCCCAGGCCAGTGTCTGGCATGCGGGTTCCAATACCTCTCATATTAACGCCGCTTCAAAAGGATTGCTTGCCCCTTACAAGCCTAAAACGGATTTTGAACTATCGGGAAATCTCCGCGCCGAGGACTGGGCCTGGACCGGATTTTATTCGGGGGCCATCGGGTTCGTATCCAACACCAACTTCTTGAAGAAAAAGGGTGTCAAGGCGCCGACCTCCTGGGATGATCTTCTCAGTCCCGCCTTTGCAAAAAATGTGGCCCTGGCCTATCCTTATACGTCGGGTACGGCCTACACAACCTACGCCACGCTGGTCCAGATGCACGGACTTGAAAAAGCGCTGGACTGGTGGGAAAAGTTTGATAAGCAGAGCATTCATCAGTATACCAAATCGGGAACCGGCTGTATCCCCATGGTCGGGCTGGAAGAAGTCGCCGTGGGGATCTCATTTTCGCACGATATCCTTGCCAAGGGTGTGAACAAGGGGTATCCGGTGGTAATGACGTTTCCCCAGGATGGCACCGGCTATGAAATCGGCGGATTATCATTGATTAAGGGCGGTCCTGAACCGGAGCTGGGAAAACAGTTTATCGACTGGTGCTTTACCGTAAAAGCCCAGAATCTTTTCCAGAAGTATAACCGGTTGCCCGTTAATCCCAAGGCAACCGTTGAAAAAGGCTCCGTCACCCTTGATCAGGTCAAGCTGATCGATTATAACCACATTTGGGCGGGACAGAATAAAGACAAACTGGTTCAAGCCTGGCGGGATCGAATCGGAAAATAAATAGCGGGCCTCCAACCCAAAGAATCCCTGCTTGCGGGCCTTCCTGTGGCGGGGATTCTTTATTACATCCGATTGTTTGAGGTGCAGTGTGGCCAAACAGGGGAGCAACAGGCAGGAGATATTAGCAAATTTACGACTGATCTGGAAAGAGCCGCTACTCCTTGTTTCCATACTTGCCATTTTCTATTTTTTACTGGTCTTTGTGGTTTATCCTATCTTTCTGGTGTTTAAGACCAGCCTGATTGTTGAAAAACAGTTTAACTTTTCAAATTATCTGGCAATTTTCTCAAAAAGGTATTTTTATCAACCCTTTTTGAACAGTATGATTCTGGGAGCCTGTACCGCCTTTACCGGGACCTTCTTAGGTTTTACGTTTGCCTATGCCATCACCCGGACACCCATACCCTTTAAGCGCTTCTTCCGGCTTGCGGCCACATTTCCCATTATCTCACCGCCATTTATCGTTTCCCTTGCTGCAATTTTGCTGTTCGGCCGATCCGGCAGCCTGACCCCTTTCGTTCAAAAGATTATCGGTGAATATTCAATTTATGGACTGGGCGGATTGGTGCTTGTGGAAACCATTGCCTATGGCCCCATCGCATTTCTGGTTCTCCATGGGGTTCTTCAGGCCATAGATCCGGCGCTGGAGGAAGCGGCCATGGACCTGGGCGCCTCCAGAATCCGGGTATTTTTCACTGTAACGCTGCCCCTGGCGATACCCGGTATTGCCAGCGCCTGGCTTCTGGTGTTTATCGAGTCCATGGCCGATTTCGGGAACCCCATGGTTATTTCCGGAGATTTCCGGGTACTTTCCGTACAGGCTTTTTTGCAGATTACCGGAATGTACGACCTTTCCAGGGGTTCAACCCTCGCGATACTTCTCCTCGCCCCCACGTTAACCGCCTTTTTCATCCAGAAATATTGGGTTTCAAGAAAATCGTATGTTACGGTTACCGGAAAGCCCACCGGAGCAACGATCAGGGGCGTGGAATGGTACATCAAATTGCCGGCTTACGCTTCCTGCTTCCTGTTCACCGGGATTATTTTTCTTTTCTATGGAATGGTCATCTATGGGTCTTTCCAGACGCTGTGGGGCGTCGATTCGACGCTTACCCTCAGAAACTATGTGATGATGTTCAAGGTGGGCAAGGATTATATTGTCGATTCGCTAATCCTCTCCACACTGGCGACCCCGGCAACGGGGATTCTGGGAATGTTTATCGCTTTTCTGGTTATCCGCAAGAAGTTTATCGGGCGGAGAATCATGGAGTTTGTGTCCCTGCTGACCTTTGCCGTGCCGGGCACGGTCGTGGGAATCGGGTACATTCTGGCTTTCAACCAGAGATCTCTCATGTTCCCATTTATCCTGACCGGAACCGCCTGGATTATTGTGATACTTCTCATATTCAGAAATATGCCGGTGGGTATCCAGTCCGGAATTGCAGCCCTTCAGCAGATCGATCCGGCTATTGAGGAAGCTTCCAGCGATCTGGGCGCCGACAGCAATAAAACGTTTATTAAAATAACATTGCCCATGATTGCGCCGGCCTTTTTTTCGGGACTGGCTTTCAGCTTTGTCAAAGCGATGACGGCCATCAGTGCGATTATTTTCGTTGTTTCCGGCAGATGGAACCTCATTACCGTGGCCGTTCTCGGTTTTGTGGATAACAGCCAGTATGCCCAGGCGGCGGCCATGAGCCTTATTCTGATCTTAATTGTGCTTCTCGCTCTCGGTATTATCCAAATGATGGTGAATCGGATCGGCAAAGGCGCAAGGAGCATCACGGTTGTCGACTAATCTCTGCAGTTGCAAAAGGCTACCTCGTCTGAAAGGGTGTATATAGTATGAGACCGGATTATCTTGTTCTTAAGAATCTTGTTAAGGTGTTCGGCACAGGGGAAAAAACCGTCCACGCGGTGAATAATGTCAACCTTGAAGTAAAAAAAGGAGAGCTGGTCACCCTGCTGGGGCCGTCCGGCTGCGGAAAAACAACTGCCTTGAGAATGATTGCCGGCTTCGAAATCCCCACTTCCGGTGAGATCCTGATTGATGGTGAAGATATGGGCGCAACCCCGCCCAACCGCAGACCCACCACGATGGTATTTCAGAACTATGCGCTTTTCCCCCACCTGACGGTATTTGAAAACATTGCTTATGGGTTGAAGATACGCCGGAGCACCGCGCAGGAAATTCGCAGGAAGACACGGGAGATTATGGGCCTCGTCGGGCTGGAAGGATTCGAGGAGCGGTCCCCTGCGCAACTTTCAGGCGGCCAGCAGCAGCGCGTCAGCCTGGCCCGCTCCCTGGTGATGGAACCCAAAGTGCTGTTGCTCGATGAGCCGCTCTCCAACCTGGACGCCAAGCTGCGCGTATCCACGCGACTACAGATCCGCAGAATTCACCAGCGGGTGGGCATCACATCGGTCTATGTGACCCATGATCAGGATGAGGCCATGACGCTTTCAGACCGGGTGGTTATTATGCACAAGGGCAGGATCGTGCAAACAGGAACGCCCCAGGAGATTTATGCGTATCCGGCCAGCCGTTTTGTAGCTGATTTTATTGGCAAAGCCAACTTTCTGGAAAGCCGTGTCGTCGGCATGGCATCCGGCAATGCGCTGGAACTCGAGATCATGGGTAACAAATTTACAGCGGCGGTGCAAAAGAGCACCTTTTCCGAAGGGGAACGCGTGCTCTTGGTGCTTAGGCCCGAATCCGTCAAACTGGAACCAAAGCGGCCGGACACCCTGACCGGAACCGTTCGCGAGGCGGTGTACCTTGGTTCTCAGATGGTGTATGAGGTTGATGTGGCTAAAAAAATCATCACCGTGGAGGTTGCCAACCCTCATGCCTGTATGGTTTTTAGGGTAGGTGAGGAGGTAACCATAACCTTTCAGGAAAAAACCCTGCATATTTTGCCTTACGAGGAGGCATCCTAGGCATTAAAGCGTATTCAAAAACGCTTCCATCTCTTTTGGAGTTATTTTTTTCATGATATGGTCGGGCGGGTAAGGACTTCCCTCTTCCCAGATCCAGCCTTTGTTCTTATAGGCCGTCACCAGAACAAAGAATATCCCCAGTTTTTTGCAGGCCCCGTCCGCAATTTCGTTATCTCCGAACATGACCATTTCTTCAACTGTAATGTTTAACCGGCTTAAAGCTTCCTGAAAAATGCGAGGGTCCGGTTTTTCAATGCCGATACGCTCGGAGACAATGATGGTGTCGAAAAAACGGGACAGATTTGTTTTTTCCATATAGGCGTCTACCCGGCAGGCGCGTTCATTGGATAGGAGGGCTATCCGAATATTTTTCTGCTGCAACAGGTGGAAGGCATTCACGATATCCGGATCCGGCTGAATCTTTTCCAGCAGGATCGCTCTGTATTTTTCCAGGGCTGCTTCCGCCGAAAGCCCTTTTACCGCTAATTCTTTAAACGTCTTTTCAAAAAAATCTATTTCGCCGAAAGTATGGCTTATAAATGGTTTCTTGGTGCCGTGGTTGATCTTTTCGTAAGTCGTATGAAAAGCTTCCCTGGATTGAATGAATGCTTTGCGCAAAAGCCAATCACCCATATCGACAGTCGCGTCTCTTGACAGTTGCGTATCATTTATCAGGGTATTGCCCAAATCGAAGACGCAAGCCCTTAGCTGTCTTTTTTTTGTGGGAAGCATGATTTTTCCTTGCTGTTTTTTTAACGAACCTGTGATAGGTTGCGGCTATATGGATTGCTGTTTATATAGAATCAGATGTGGAGTTGTCAAGAAAAGGAACATAGACATGTTTATGGGAGGGAGAGATGAAAATAGGACTGATCGGCGCCGGCAGAATCGGCAGATTACATGGTGAACTGATTAGCTACAACATCCCGGAGGCGGAGATTAAAACGGTTGCTGAAATTAACGCCGATAATGTGAAGGAATGGGCTGGACAGTTAAGAATTTCAAATCTTACAACCCGATACACGGATATTTTAGATGACGCTGAAATTAAGGCCGTGCTCATCTGTTCATCAACCGATACGCATGCACGATTGATTACCGAGGCTGCGGCGGCGGGCAAACACATTTTTTGCGAAAAACCGATTGATTTCGATATTGAGAGAATTCAACGCGCCTTAGATGCAGTTAAGGCGGCAGGCGTGAAATTACAGATCGGTTTTAACAGAAGATTCGACCATAATTTTAGGAAGGTGCGCGACATCGTAGCGGGCGGAAAAATCGGAGACGTGCACATCGTCAAAATTACTTCCAGAGACCCTGCGCCGCCGCCCAAGGAATATATAAAAGTTTCCGGAGGGATTTTCCTTGATATGACGATTCATGATTTTGATATGGCAAGATATCTGTCCATCAGCGAAGTTGAGGAGGTCTATGCGCAAGGGGCTGTTTTGGTAGATCCTGTTATCGGCGAACTCGGAGATATTGATACGGCTGTCATCACGTTGAAATTTAAAAATGGCGCACTGGGCGTCATCGACAACAGCCGGCAGGCCGTTTATGGATATGACCAAAGAGCGGAAGTGTTCGGCTCAAAAGGGTGTGTTGCGGTTAAGAATGACTTTCCGAATAGTGCGAAGTTAAGCACCGCAGAAGGCGTTAGCAGTGAAAAACCCCATTATTTTTTTCTGGAAAGATATAAGGATTCGTATATTGAAGAATTAAAAGCGTTTGTGGATGCTGTCAAAAATGATAAAGAACCGCCGGTCACCGGCAACGATGGGCTCCAACCGGTTCTCATCGGTATCGCAGCGATGAAGTCTTTAAAAGAGAAACGGCCTGTTAAACTTAGAGAGACATCTTAATACCTGAATCTTGCATGAAAATTTATGAGAAACTGTTTAATCGCTGGATACAAGGGGATTTAGGGCAAATTCAATTTAACATGAAGAAATCAGTATGCCTTGAAATGCTTTTTGCGGAAGTCCCTTTTGAAGACAGGTTTCAACAAGCCAAGGAATACGGTTTTGACTACATTGAGTTTTGGTCCTGGCAGGATAAGGATATCCCAAAAATAAAAGAACTGTGCCGGGTGTTTGACTTGAAGGTCGCCAGTTTTTCAGGAGACCAGGATTTCTCAATGATCGATGAAAATCAACGGGAAGACTATATTGCATTTATGAATGAATCCATCGACGTTGCAAAATTTTTAAGTTGCGATCATTTGGTGGTCCATTCCAATGCCCTGGGTGAAAACGGGGTGGTTATAAATCATTACCCGGACAGCAGTCATTCTAAAAAAATGACGGTCATGCTTGACGTCCTAAAGACACTGGCGCCAAAAGCGGAAAAAGCGCAGGTTACCCTTGCTTTGGAATCTTTAAACACACGCGTGGATCATGCGGGAAACTTTTTGACATCCACCCGGGAGGCTGCCGAATTGATCCGATTGGTAAATTCCTCATCAGTGAAGATTTTATATGATATATACCATATGCAGATTATGGAGGGAAATATTATCCATACACTGGAAGAATATATCGACACGGTTGGATACATTCATATGGCCGATGTTCCGGGCAGACATGAACCCGGCACAGGCGAAATTAATTTTACAAACGTCATGAAAACCCTAAAAAAATTAAAATATGACGGAATTATCGGTTTTGAATTGACACCTTCACAGAATTCAAGCAAAGCCGTTCAAGCGATACAGCAGCTTTAATATTGTACGCATTAGTAGATTTGACCGTTGTTGAATCGACATTTTCTGTCTGTGAAGAAATTATTTTAAAAAATATCAGACCGAGAGAAAGGGTTTATGTCACTACGAAAAAGTTTTCTGGCAGTTTTTTTCTACCGGATTCTCGAATGGTCGTTATTGCCCCATATGGAGCGATTGGCCATAACGGCCAATCAGCTTACTACCCTGGGCCTTGTTGCGGCCATAATCGTTCCGCTCGGGTTTTACGTGCACCCCCTGTTAGGCATGGTGTTCATTATCTTATCCGGCGTAGCGGATGCCACAGACGGGTATGTTGCCAGGACCCGCGGAATGGCGACAGCTTACGGGGCTTTTCTGGACTCATGTTTTGATCGCATATCAGACTTTTTTTATCTCTTCGGATTTTGGGTTCTTTTCTGGAACAAAGACGGTCTGATTACAGCCAGCTTTCTGGTTTTTTTAAGCTGTCTTTTTTCGGTTATGGTGAGCTATACCAAAGCCAGAGCCCAAAGTGCCGGCGTAAACTGCGAAGTCGGCCTAATGGAACGTGGCTGGCGGACCATCTACCTGATCGTGTGGGCTTTATTCATCGGTATTTCTTTTCGGCATCCCGCTGCCCAAATAATACTCTGGCTGGGGCTGATTCTCTTTTGCGGCCTAACATTTATTACTGTCATCCAGCGCCTTTACCATATCCGGGCGCAACTTTGATGCCGTTATATTGGATCCACCCAAATTCGCGCTGTCCGCCCGGGATGTGAAAAAAGCCTGCCGGGCATATAAACATATCAACATGACGGCATTAAAACTGTTAAAACCCGGCGGCATTTTAATCACTTTTTCCTGCTCACACCATGTGGGGAGCGACCTTTTTCAAAAGACGGTTGCCTATGCCGCCCTGGATGCCGGGCGGGACGTGCAGATTGTCCAGCGGTTCCACCAGACCCCAGACCATCCGGTGAGTCTGAATTTTCCGGAAGGGGAGTACCTGAAGGGATTGATTTGCAGGGTGGGGTAGGGAGCAGGTGTCAGGGATCAGGGGTCGGGTGTCGGGGTTCAGGGGCTAGGGGTCAGTTGGCAGGAGTCAGCGGCTCCAAGCCTCGATCCCTCTTCAGCATTCTTCAGCATTCAGTATTTAAACTGTCTGCCTGTGACGTCTCTAATTATTTGATTTATTTTTGACGCTGTTGACTATTCCTGGTCCCTGATCCCCGGCCCCTGATTCCTTATTTTGCGCTTTGTCCGGTCATCCCCTGCAGGAGCTGTTTCAGGTACCAGACCTGCTGATCGGTTGCAATCTGGTTGTCTTTCAGAAACGGGCTGTTGTCCTGATAATTGAGGGGACCTTTGAAAAGCTCGATTTTTTTTGAACCGAGGTCCTTTATGAACGCGTCCAGAGACTGCCGGGCAGGGTTGGAAAGGGCCGGTCCGCCGGCAAACCCCACGGTAGAGGTGTCGGGGTTGTTGATATCCTTCCAGTCCGGTCCCAGCCAGATCCATTTGGATGTCCATTTGCCTGCCATGGAATCCTTGATAAAATCAACATATGAAGGCCCCCAGTTAAAATAGGGAACGCCCAGGCAGACTTCTGAAGCCCCTTCGCAGGCGCCGATGTAGTCGTACGGGATAGCCCAGACGGTCTTGCCTTCTTTTTGCTTTTGACGGGCAACGACGACGGCTTCGGTGGTATCGATGCCGGACACGACCACGTCATAACCGGTATTGAAAAAGTTTTGGGCGACCTGGGTGGGGTCGGCAGTGACGCCGGGAATATTAAACCAGAAACCGATCCAGGTCAC
>Ga0180009_10007492_pt1 | contig 11118 bp, 9 predicted proteins | sample OS_PC_MetaG_FD_123537 | JGI IMG/M metagenome (GOLD analysis project Ga0180009, IMG submission 123537) | Groundwater microbial communities from the Aspo Hard Rock Laboratory (HRL) deep subsurface site, Sweden - OS_PC_MetaG | ecosystem: Environmental > Aquatic > Deep subsurface > Groundwater...
GCACTATGACATCCAAACGACAATCGATATGGTCAAATGGATTCAGCAAAGAAACCTTCGGGCCTCCATTTCACATCGGAATAAAAAATTGCGACTTATAAGCTAAGTATCGTTGTAGGGTTACTGTCAAGCGTTATGAAGGGACAGGAAGTTTCCCAAAAAATCCAGATCACATCTCTAATTTCATCCAACAGTTTATTGTCTTTTTCATTGACACAATTGATAGAATAATGTTCTTTATACTTATTTATTTCATTTTTAAATCTATTAACTAAATGTGGCTTTATTATTTCTCTTTTTGAATTATCATGACATGGAATTCAAGATGATATTGGCACAAGGCAACTTTGCCCTAAAATCCCGCCAATATCATATTATCAGGGCCAATTGACCTGATAATCAATGGTTAGGCTCAAACTATGCAAACCAGAGGCCCCCCATATAAAATCGAGAAAATAGTGAAATAGTATGATTCAAAGTTCAATACCAAAATTAAAGGAGGAAATAAAAATGAAAAAAATTATCACAGTGTTAATCGCCATAAGTATGTCGGTTATGTTTGTTGCCACAGCTTTAGCTGACTTGAATGATGGATTAGTAGCTCACTATCCATTTGAAGGTAATGCCAACGATGTAAGTGGGCAGGGAAATAACGGGAGTGAATATGGTGGATTAACTTATGTCGATGGCATATTGGGACAGGCCGCAAGTTTTGACGGAGTAAATGATTACGTTGAAGTACCACACGATTACAGTTTAAACGTAAATGGTGATTCAATTACTTTAAGTGCATGGATTAAGACTTCAATGATTGTTTCTTCTCCTTCATGGGGAGGGTATATTATTGGTAAAGGGTATGACTGGCACCATCAATACAGTATGTGGGTAAATAGTAGTGGAAAAGTTTATGCAATAGCTAGTTACTACGCGGGAGGTAATTACTTGATCGCAGAATCGTCAATACCAGTAAATGACGGCCAATGGCATCACATCGTTGGAGTCCTTACAGACGATGGAGCTGACATATATGTAGATGGCATATTAAGAGGTACTGACATAATCCCCGAATATTCATGGAATAAAGATGATTCATATTCTTTAAAGATTTGGTATTCACCCCTCTATGTATCTTGACAAAAACTTTTTTTCGGGATTGATAGATGATATTCGTATTTACAATCGTACTCTTTCCAAATCTGAGATTCAGGAGCTATATAATGAGAGCTCAACCATACCTGCTACTATCGATATTAACCCCGGCACATTAAACCTGAAGAGTAAAGGCAATTGGATTACTGTTTACATAGAATTGCCTGAAGATTACTCCGTTGAAGAGATTGATATATATTCCGTCATTTTAAGTAAGATCAACGGCGAGTTGCTTGATTTACCTCTTTATACTATTGGTCCCTCAAAGATCGGGGATTATGATGAAAATGATATTCCTGATTTAATGGTGAAGTTTGATAGACAAGAGTTGATTTCTCTGCTCGAAATTACGGGAACTGTAGAACTTAGTGTGTATGGGGAATTGCTGGATGGTACGCCATTTGAAGGATGTACAAATATTCAAGTCATAGATAAAGGTAAAAAGTAGCTCGCAGCAAGAAGAACCTTTGGATGTCCATCGAAATATTGACATTCTCATAGATGTTTTCGCCTAACCATGGGATGAACTCGGACGGGAAAAAGCTGCCGCTTTTTCCCGCCGGTTATCCCTGTTGTTATTTGCTGTTTAAGAAGCATACTGCCATGAAAGGCTCATGACTGTGATAGAAAAGAATTTCGACATCTCGTTCATAGCTGACCTTGCTCTGCGTGAAAAGCAGATTCAGCAGAACTACAGGCCGATTATCGCAGTCCACAAGTGGTTTGCTCGACGACCAGGAACACTGTTCCGCGGCTTGTTGCTTTCCGAATTTCTCGACAAGCCCCTACAGGAGATTTTTTACCAGGCAAACAGTCTGAAAGGGATCAAGGTCGCCGATCCATTCATGGGCGGTGGCACCCCATTGATAGAGGCCAACAGACTCGGCTGCGATGTTGCCGGATTCGACATCAACCCCATGGCTTACTGGATCGTCAAGCAGGAGATCGAACATCTCGACTTGGATGAGTATGTTCAGGCGGCCAACTCGTTACGCGGGCAGTTGGAGAAGGAGATCGGACATCTTTACCATACACGATGCGGTTTTTGTGGAAATGAGGATGCGCACGTTAAGTATTTCCTTTGGGTGAAAACCATTTCCTGTCGGAAATGTAACAAATCCATCGACCTGTTCCCCGGTTACCTGTTGGCTTCCGACTCAAGGCATCCAAAGAATGTCTTCCTATGTCATGCATGCGGGCAATTGACCGAAACGGCAGATCGAAAATCGCCGGGCAATTGCCTGCATTGCGGTGTCGGGCTCTCACTAGAAGGCCATGCAAAGCGCAGCCGCTGTGAATGCCCCGAATGCGGGACCATCAATACATTTCCCAACAAGTCATTGGGAGCGCCACTGCATCGGCTTTTCGCGCTTGAATACTACTGCCCTCCCTGCAAAGGGCGCCACACCGGCAGGTTCTTCAAGGTCCCGGATTCTCAGGATTTGGACAAGGCATGTCAGGCCGAAGAACGATTGGCAAGAACGCGGACAAGGTATGTCCCTGACGACGAAATTCCCTCCGGTGACGAGACAAATCGGCTCCATCGCTGGGGGTACAACCGCTATCGGGAAATGTTCAACGCCCGGCAGCTCCTCGGCCTGGAATTGTCCGCCCGGATGATCGCCCGTACAACGAACGAGCGCGTCCGGAACTCTCTTGCGACCAATCTTTCAGATCTGTTGCGCTACCAGAACATGCTTTGCCGATATGACACCATGGCGCTGAAATCACTTGATATTTTCTCGGTTCATGGATTCCCGGTAGGGCTCATTCAGTGTGAGTCCAATTTTCTCGGAATCGTTGAGCCGAACAAGAGCATCTGTGTAGGCAGCGGCGGCTGGGCAAATATCATCGAGAAATTCCGCAAGGCAAAGGCCTATTGCGAAAGTCCGTTCGAAATCAGACATCGGGGGGGGAGAAAGGAAATCGTTTCGATCAAGGGGGAATGGATCGGTGACAATCCAAACGGCAAGAAACGGGCTGAAAGACGAAGTGTTGCGCTACACTGCAATGACGCCGCTCAAGCGGATCTGCCCCCGTTTTCGTTGGATGCGGTCCTCACCGATCCTCCTTATTTCGGAAACGTTCAATATGCTGAATTAATGGATTTCTGTTACGTGTGGCTCCGTCGTCTCATACATACCGAGGCCGATGCCTTTGCCGATTTTTCGACACGCAACCCCCAGGAACTGACCGGGAACGAGGACATGGGCAGGGGGCTTGATCACTTTGCCCAAGGCTTGTCATCCGTCTTTCAGAAGATGGCGATAGCCCTCAAGCCTGGAGCGCCTCTCGTTTTCACCTATCACCACAACGATCTTGCGGCATACCACCCGCTCGCGGTCGCCATCCTCGACGCCGGTCTGACCTGCTCAGCCTCCCTGCCATGCCCTGCGGAAATGGGAGCTTCCATCCACATCAACGGAACCGGCTCCTCGATCATCGATACGGTTTTCGTGTGTAGATCAACCGGCACTGTGCCCCGGAAATGGGTGGTCGATTCAATAGATCGCGTTGCCGAACTCGTCAATGACGACTTGGCCAAACTCCGCTCCGGGAATGTCAAGCCTGCGACCGGAGACACCAGGTGCATCACCTACGGACATCTCATCCGCCTGGCAATATGGAACCTTCGCGAGACCTGGGACAAGAATGCTGATATAAACAAACGCTTGTCGGCGGTGTCATCCTGGATTCTTAGATTTGGAGGATGGGCCGAAATTGAGAAACTCCTTCTTGAACCGGAAAATTTGTTCCGCGACGCGACCTTGTTCGCAGTACGCGAAAATCCTGAAAAATATGGAGCCTCTTATGCCGAAGTATCCTTTTGAAGCGCCCTTTGACGAAATACTGAGAAATGCGGAAGGGTATGTTGATGCCGTTTTCTCGTGCCTGGAGTCGGAATTCCTCGTAATGCCAAAGGGCGTTGGGTTTGTCGAATATCCGGCATTTGAACGAGGATACGAGGCGCTAAAGATCGCGACAAAGGTTTTCACCGAACTCGAACCGACAAAGGTGCTGCCCGCAGCATTAGCGGAGCCTATTTCCATCGTGGTTCTTCGTACAATGCTCGGCTTTACACCACCGGAATGGGGTTATGTGACGACCCAGCGAACCGGCGTGAACGTTGCGCAGGGCTTTGTCAGGACCCTCGACAGAAAAATCAGGATGTCGCCGGAAACGCCGCTCAACGCAAACGGAGTAACCAAGGAAAGGCTGAAAGCATTAGTGGAAACGGCTTGTCTGATGCTCGCTGAAGGTGTGCCGCAAGTTGAAGACGATCAACTGCATCGTTTGGACAAGGCCGATACCAAACGTGGACTCGACAGCATAAAGAGTATGGCGGGCATGGGTGCGCCCTATGCCATGCTTCTTTACGAGCGTTTTCTTGGGCGACCTTTTGCCGGTCATCGCGATTCGGTCAGTGAGTTGGTCGGTGACAGCCTTGAATCGGCCATCGAGGACGTGCTGTCAAAGGCCGGTATCAGTTATCGTAAGACGAAGCGGGCGGAACGTATCGTGGGGTTCGATCAGGCTCCCGATTTCATTATTCCGAGCGAGTTTAACCCGCAGGTCATCATTGAAGCGAAGATTACTGAAGACGACGGCACAGCTCGGGACAAGGTAACTCGCATTCAGCACCTCGGTGAATTGAGCCTCGCCGGACGATCCGAAGATAACCCAAAATACGAGGTTATTGCCTGTATCGGGGGACGTGGCTTTGGTGTCCGCAGGGAGGATATGAAAAAGATGATCCTTGCAACAAGGGGCAAAGTGTTTATTGCGAAAACTTTGGATCGTCTTGTTGAGTGTACCCGCTTGAGAGAATTTAAGGCAAATCAATAGCAAGAAAATAGAATGGCATAACAACGGGATTAACTCGGATTTGAAAAGCTGGCGCTTTTTCAAACCGGTTATCCCAAGCGTTAGGTCGCAACGGGAGGGAGGCGTATGAGCAAGTACCTTCGTCGCTACACCCACTTGCCAGCGTTGCTTTACATGCTGAACGAGCGTAAGATCACCCTTCTGAGTCCGGCAACCTGGGATGACACCAACGATTCACACTACTTGCTCCGATACAAAGAGAAGAAGAAGTTAAAGACAGTCCTTGCGCTTTGTTTCTCGCAGTCCGACGAAACCTACCATCACTGGCGAATCTTTTCGGGCAGCGCTGCCGGGGTTTGCATCCGCTTTGATCAAGACAGCCTACGCGATGCACTCGGAAAGGGGACGTTGGTTCCAAAACGATTTTCCATTTTAAAACCAAGCCCCACTTCTATTTCAAAGCAAGAGCATAGCTTAATAAAATTATCATTGTGTTCAAAATATACTGCATCTTTAAGATAAACCAGACATGTCTATTAAAATCGTTTTGGAACCTACGTTTCCTTTTCTTTTTCCCTTTTCCTTACGCGCCGCCGGTTTTATTCCGGCGGTGCTTTTTGTTGGAAATTTGGGATCCAAAGGCAACATCATCCGCGGAAGCGTTATAATAGCCTTGAATTTTGAGGAATTATAGGTTAAACATCTATTTAAAAGCAAACAACCGAAAGGATTTAGATCGTGAAAATATGTTACCCGAGAAGTGTAGAAGATATATCTCCTGAAAGGAGTAAAGAACTGGAAGATGAGCTCAACCATTTTCTGAAATTTTCTCCCTGTCAACGGCTAAACCATGTCGAAAGGGAGTGGGCTGCATTACAGGAATATATCAAACGGTTTGGAGTGATATGGAACCGGAACTTGATTTAGATTTCTTCGATATTATTAAAGATTTCAACCGTCTGGGGATAAAATACCTTATCATCGGGCGCAGAGCAGTGGTTCTGTATGGAGCCCCGGTGTTGACCGCTGATTATGACTTCTGGATAGATTCAGCCGACAGGACCAGGGTGCTTTCCTATTTCATCAAAAAAGATTGCACCCTATCCGAGCCCGAAGACAGTTTGAAACCGATTGTTCAAGCATATGCGGGTCCCAGGAAGATAGATCTATTTTTTCACAACAAAATCAATAATGTTGAAGGCGACCTTGTTGAATTCGACTCGTGTTATCAAAATGCAACCATCAAAGAAGATCCTGAGCAGGGTATTTTCTTTCGTATCCCTTCTATTGATGATCTCATCAGAACCAAAAAGATAAGAAAAGAGAATGTAAAAGATTTACAGGACATTGAATACCTGTTGAAGGCTAAGGAAATCAAAACTTCATAGTCCTGCGCCAACCTTTTGCTGCTTTATCGTGACCCACCCAAGGATTTCATGACTCGCCGACACCTCTTTGCCCAATGTAGTGAAGCAGATTAAAGCACGGTTGGAACCACTGAGCTTGGTATTGCTTTCGAAGTAAAAGAAAGACCTCCGCCCAGGGCCAATGCGCCGCCGAAATACGAACCCTATATCGATTATTCCGACTCCCAACTCCCCACGCCTGCCCGCCGTCTGTATGGCGGGTCCGCTAACCTGTCGAGAGCCCCTCGGCCTTGAGACTTGTCGACGAGCTCAAGTCGAGTCGCTCGGGGCCGAAAGGCCTCAAGGTCGAACGAGTGGTTATATGTAGACCCCGAGCCTGCCTGTGCGTGACCGCACGTAGACAGGTATCCAGAGGGTTACTCGTTCGACCTGGAGGCTCTCGACAGGCCCGCCTGATTTTTTAATTGAGAGCCGAGTCCAGGGGAGAGTTGGCAAACCGACCCAAAGGTTACTTTAAAGGGAGTTCTTATCAACTCAACTCAACCTCAACCTTTTTAACACCCCAAGAGTCTTTATCATGGGAAATTCTTGGAAAAGACCGGATGAGATAGCTAATCTGTATATGTGATAGGGTGCCTGACCGCCCTTTTCAGGGTCAGTAAAGATATCGTGAACAAGCAGATATCCATCTGGTATGATATGCCGGGCCCAACAATTGTAATCTGTATATACGGCTTCATATGAGTGGCCACCATCAATGAAGACCAAACTCAGAGGAGTTGCCCAGAACCGTGCAGCAACTTCAGATCGGATGACAATGGGTACAACCGTATCCTCCAGCCTTGCCATCTCAATGGTCTTTCTGAACGCTTTAAAGGTGTCTATACGGGATGTCAGAGGGTCAAAAAGATCAGGGTCAAAATACTCCTCACCCGGCTGCTGTTCCTCGGAGCCCCTGTGATGGTCGATGGAGAAGAGTATGCTATTATTTTCTCGGCATCCAGTACCCAGGTAGATTGTAGATTTGCCGCAGTAACTCCCTATCTCCAGACATGGGGCCATCCTACTTGCTTCCAAAGCAATTTCATAAAGGTATCGACCTTCCTCCTCATCTAAAAAGCCCTTTACCTTTTCTATGAGTGTATCGTCAATCGCCATCCTATTGCCTCGTACCATAAATTCAGAGACTTGAAACCCTGGCCCAGACCTGATTCTACAAATGGTGCCGAAAGAAAAGGAGACACACTAAGAAAGAGATCGTGGTGCCATGAATAAACAAATCCACTCACACCGGCGCGGGCTTGGAGACATGTTGACATTTGTAAGGGTTATCGAGTTTCCAGTTTCAAGTTCCCAGTTTCCACCCTTTTTCTGGGGAGAATATAAGGATAAAAAGACTTTTATGTCAAGGAAGTAATGTTGATCTAAACAATGGCTGTAACTACTCAGGTATTTAGGTTGAAGACTGAAGGCTGAAATATATCAAGAAAACGAAAGTAATCCGCCTGACTGTCACATGCGCAACGATGTTAGAAAGAACCGAAACCGCTACCCGTGGCATTTGAGAAGTCAGACTATACAACTATTCTTTCGGAAACCCTGCGGTCACCCGATAAACCAATACAGCCAACTCGTGAGCCAGATCAAATGACCTAAAAGCCTTCCACCTTCAGTCTATCCACCTGAATAGTTACCAATGGCTCATACATGGAACATATTTGACACACAAACGTAATTTCCATATACTCCATTGCTTAATTCATCTCACTCATGGGGATTAGGATATATATTCCAATAAGTCAGAATTAACTGAAAAGTGCCTAAAGTGATCTAAAGTGCCTAAAGTTATGGAGTCGCTTTGCTCCGCTGATTTTATATAATTGACAGAATTCCTTAATCCCGCCAGGCGGGACTCACTTTTAACTTTAGTTCACTTCAAACTCTTGTAGCGCTTCTTCAGGCAGAGCCGGATAACTCTGACATGGCCAACAGGACCTGGTTTTCAAGATCAAAATAAGTAGATTGATGAGACCCAGAAATATTTGAAAATTGTCAAACAGTTACAAAATTAGGAGTTTTTCATGAAAAAGGGTTATGGTGATCTGCCAAAAAAAATTGCTTATCTTGGTTCAGGCATTTTTGGTCAGGCAATGGCCTACACGTTGGCTCATCATAACCGAAAGGGTAATCCCATTGAACACTGTTTGTGGAATCGCAGTTCTGAAACTACCGAACAGTTAATAGAATCCCTGAAAAAACCGAACTACACGAATGAAAAAGTATATCTTGACCCTAATAAACTTCCAAAGGATTCATTGAGTTTCTATTCGGGATATACTGGCAGTCAAGGTTTAGATGATTGTATTGATGGGGCTGATCTCATTATCATTGGCGTATCATCAGCAGGAATTCTTGAAATCTCCAAAAATTTGGCCAAAAAGGATATCCCAAAGAACGTTCTGATAGTTTCACTTTCAAAGGGTATTATAGAACATAAAAACAGACTCTATCTTCCTTCAGAAGCTATGGAGCTATATCTACCAGACAATCCAATCGCAGCATTATCAGGCCTTACATTTGCTGAAGAGATTTTTGAAAAAGCTGATACATTTGCCAATGTTGCGCTTAATTATGCAGATACCATAACAAAAAGAATAGATAGAAAAGAGATGTATGAGCGACTAAAAAGAATCTTTAACATCGGGCACCTAACGACTTTTAGATACGACAACATTTTGTGGGTTGAGACTGGTGGTGCGGCTAAAAATGTTTATGGGATAGCATCGGGATATACTAACAGAATGTTGCAATTAAGACATAACAGATTGGGAAGCCATAATGAAAATCTGTACCTCAATACGCTTTTGAGTTTAGCAATGTATGCCGGGATAGAGATGCGGACAATCTATAATAAACTTAGAAAGAAAGACCGAAATCCACGTGATTATCTATTACGGACGCATGTTTTTACCAATCAAAGTATCCCAGCATGGGATGGTGACCGCTATGGTACCTTGCTGGGAAGGAAAAGCCGAAATTTTAGATATGGCGAATTAAAGGCAGAGGGTAGATCTGACAAAGATCCAGAAATCAAAAAACTTGGTACCATAGAAGGGATTAACACGACTAAGCAACTGACAAACCTTTTTGATGAAGAAGAGAAAAAAGTTCAGGTGCAATTACTGGCAGGGGTCAATGAATGGTTAGTTGGAAGAGCAACAGTAGAGCAAGTGGTAAAAGATTTGATCGAATATCTGCGAAGCGTTGATGGGAGGAAAGGATCAAAAAAATCCGTATCGAGAATAATCAAGAAGAAAAAACAAGAATCACAATTAGACAGAAGTAATTCAATTTAAAGGAGATTAAATCATGACAGAACTGAAGGAGGTAGTAGTTATTGATGCGGTAAGAAGCGCCATCGGGAAATCAGGCCGAAAGGGCATGGAAAAGGGCGGTCAGCTCTGTCAGGCCTCAGCTCAAGATCTTCTGGCAGCAGTGATGCGAGGGCTTTTGAATCGAGTTAAGGCCAAGGCCCCAAAGTTCGATGAGCGGGAAATCGAGGATGTCCTGGTGGGGTGCTTGAGTCAGATCGGCGAACAGGGCGGGAATATCGCCAGAATAGCAGCACTATTGGCTGGCATTCCACAAGAGGCATCCGCCTGTACGGTAAACCAGTATTGCAACGCCGGGTTGAAAGCAATCAACTTCGCCACACGGGCCCTGAAATGCGGCGATGGTGAAATTATACTGTGCGCTGGAGTTGAACTCATGAGCCACTATGGTATGGGCTCGGATATCCAGATAGCATTCCAGGCTAAATACCCCGTACGTTTTACATCCAGGATCCAGGAGACAGGAATGACCGTGCCCCAGGGGCTCTGCGCAGAGATGATTTCAGAGAATGAGAGACATACCAGAGAGGAACTGGACCGTTTTGGCATGTGGAGTATGCAGAAAGCAGTGGAAGCTGAACGCAAGGGCTGGTTTGCCGACCATATAGTGCCCTTTGAATATGAATGGGAAGATGTAAAACGTGTCGTGGATAAGGACGAGACCATTCGTCCCAATGCTGTGGATGATCCAGATGGTTACTGGGAAGATCTTAAGAAACTAAAGCCGCCTTTTAAGCCGGAAGGCGGTATGGTTACAGCAGGCAACTCATCACAGATTGTGGACGGTGCTGGGGCAGTATTATTGATGACAGCAGACAAGGCAGAAGAACTGGAACTGGAACCCCTTTGCAAAATCACGGCTACGGCTTCTGCCGGCGGAGAACCCGTGCCCATGCTCCTGGCACCCATACCAGCAGTATACAAGGCTCTAAAAAGGGCCGGCAACAAGACCATTGACGACATGGACATCATCGAGCCCAATGAGGCCTTTGCCTCTCCATGTCTTGCCTTTGCCGATGAGTTCGGGTATGCCTATGACGACCCAAGGGTTAATCCCACTGGTGGTGCCATTGCCATCGGACATCCCATAGGTGCATCGGGAGTGATCTATTTCGGTGAAATGGCCCATCACCTCAAACGCACAGGAGGCCGGGCCGGTGTCCAGATGATGTGCGGCGGTGGCGGGATAGGAATTGCAACCGTCATTGAAAAGGTTTAGTCGTCATCGGGCCTTCATTGAATCCAATGAGAAGATCGTAACGTTTTAGCTCTTTGAAAGCCATTCAAGTCCGGCCGTGGAGGTCTCTTTCAAAAGCCGCCTCATAAAAATACTTCTGATGCTCGTGGAACGCCCCCAGGCATTTAATAAAACTATGGAAAAGGCA
>Ga0180009_10007493_pt1 | contig 11118 bp, 12 predicted proteins | sample OS_PC_MetaG_FD_123537 | JGI IMG/M metagenome (GOLD analysis project Ga0180009, IMG submission 123537) | Groundwater microbial communities from the Aspo Hard Rock Laboratory (HRL) deep subsurface site, Sweden - OS_PC_MetaG | ecosystem: Environmental > Aquatic > Deep subsurface > Groundwater...
GACCTTGCCCCGCGTCGGCTCACGCTTCGGAGCCTAGCTGCACTGACAGGGAACCTGCAACGGGGATGGGATCACGCTGCCATTGGGCACGCTACGTAACACCAGGGGGGTCTGGCCCCGAACAACGTGCTGAAGCCAGGCAGGATGTACTTCTGGCGCCTCTTCGGCCGCAAGGGGTCGGCCACAGGCACGAGGCCCAGCCCGATCTGGGAGTTCTTCCTCCCGCACCAGAGCGGGTTGCCCGACAAGCCGAACACTGCCTGGGGCAACATCGCCGACTTCAACAGGGACGGCCTGGCAGATTTGATCGTGGGCGCGGACCGAGAGAATCGCGTCTATCTGTATCACGGTGACCCCACCGGCAAGCCGGCACCAGCAGGCAGCGTGGGCTGGTCGGGTCTGGGTGTCTACTTCGGCGACCAGCTGTCGGCAGCGGACATCAATGGAGACGGCTGGACCGACGTCGTCGTCGGGCCCGACCAAGCAGACGCCGGATCCGGAAGGGTCCTGGTGTATCTCAACGACCAGGGAAGCGTGCCCGCCTCGCCAACCCAGACGCTGTCGGGCAAGGACCCCGCCGGGCTCTTCGGCGTCCACGCCGCGGTCGGCGATTTCGATGGCGACGGCTACGGCGACGTGGCCATCTCGGCCAACGGGGCCGAGGTGGCACCGAACCTGCGGGGCAAGGTGTTCCTGCATCGCGGGGGGCCCGGCGGGCTGGAGTCAAATCCGATCGCCGTGCTGCTCTCCGGCACGGACGGAAGGCTGGGCTTCTCCATCGCGGCGGCGGGTGATGTCAACGGCGATGGATACGCCGACATGCTGATCGGCACCTACGGCGCCGATGCGAGCTATGTCTGCTACGGCGGCGCTGTCCCGCCGCCGTCCGGTCCGATCGACGCGTGTACGAGGTGCACGAAGATCGTCGGTCCAGACGGCGGTCAGTTTGGCTACTCCGTGGGCGGGGCGGGCGACGTCAACGGGGATAGCTACGCCGACGTGCTGGTCGGGGCGCTGGCGTGGAATGGTCACACGGGCAGGGCCTACCTCTACCTCGGTGGGAAGGCAGGCGTTCAGACCAGCCCCGCCCATATGATGACCGGAACGGCCAAGGAGGGGGCGTTCGGCCACAGGGTCTCCGGTGCCGGGGACATCGACGGGGACGGTTTCGCCGATGTGATCATCGGGCAACCGAGCTACCTGCCCACCGCCCCGGAGAGAGGACGGGCCTTCGTCTACCGCGGAGGCACGGGCGGGCTCGATTCACCTCCGGTCGAGATCGGAAGCCCGAACCCGTCGGTCAAGGTTTTCTTCGGGATGAGCGTCACCGGAGTCGGTGACCTCGACGGCGACGGCCGCTCGGAGGTGGCGGTGGCCGCCCCCGAGCCCCCGGCGCCGCTCATGCCCGCGGTCCACCTCTATCGCTGGCCCGGGCCCCAGACTGTGGGGATGCTCGAGGGACCTGTGGGCTCCCACTTCGGCGTCAACATCGCCCGGACCTACTGAGCATCGGTCGAGCGCCGTCGACGCTACCAGAACTGGCCGTGGATCAGCCGGCCGACGAAGGCGATGATCGTGCCCCCAGCCAGATGAAGAAGGGCCTCCTTGTCTCGTGCCAGTAGAGCACCAGGAAGATCAGCGACGCCACCCCGGTGAACAGGCAGAGCAACCCCCACAGGATGCTCTCGCGAAAGACCTTGACCAGAAACAGATCCCGCCGACGGCCCCCAGCACGACCCCCACCAGCGCGATCACTGCGCCGACCTGCTGCACGATGCGCCTCCTTCGTTCACATTGTGCCGCGTATGGACCCGGTCCGCCAGGCTCCTTGCTCAGCCAGGACGGATGCCTTCGACGCTGGTCGTGCCGGCCGATTGGGTGAGTCGTGAATCGAATCTCCTACGGTTGCTGCTGTAGGCGCTCCATCATGCGGCTGTAGTGCTCGCGCTGGCGGTTCATCTGCTTGGGGATCTTCATGCCGGTCATCTCCTCGACGCTGGAGGAGACGCCATCCATGAAGTAGCGCGCCATGTCAGCGGGACGCGGGTGGTAAGGCGAGGGCGCGGAAGTGGAGAGGGCCCAGATGGCATGGGTCAGGGGCAGGTTCTCCCGGCCGAGGACCTGTCCGGCGAACTGCTCGGCGCCACCCTCCTCCTTGAGCCGCTGTCGCCACAGCGCCTTCGAGGCCCGTCGGCGATCTGCTTGCGCTCGGCCACACCGGCCGCGGTGGTCTTGGGGAGGGTACGCCCCCGCTGCCGCAACTCGGGGATCTTCGCCGCCGCATCCTGGTAGACCCCGAGGAAGGATGAGGTCTGAGGAGTGAGCTCGTTGGGGGCCATGACGTGGTACCCCTCGTGAGTCAGCAGGGCGAGCGTGGTGGGGTAGCGCAGGGTGAGGGAGTGGTCCACGGCCACCGTGCCGTCGGGTCGGGTGTAGCCTTCGCCAAATGCCTTGCCGTCTGGCTCAAGAAACGCACCCAATCGTAACCGATTGATTATTCACGATTTGCAGTTCTGGGCGACTGGCTTGGCCACCAGCGGACGGCGGCATCTATTTCCTCGAGCTCCACCCGACGCGGCCACTCACGGTCTGCGCCGGGCGGTAGAGCTGCTTCGTGTGCTGCGCGACAGGATGCTCGAGCTCATCGCTCAGGATCCACACGTCAACGCCGACGAGACATCCGTCTGGCTGCTGCATCCGGGACAGACGCGCCGGGGCTACATCTGGACCTTCAGTCCCGGTGAAGGTCCAGGCCAAGGCGGTCGACAACGTGATCACCTGCTCGCTGCCCGACCTCGGTGTCTCGTTCACCTACCAGAACTCCAGCTACACGACAGGCGGTGTCGCGCTCATGACGTTCTACGCCAACGCGTCCTTCCACTACCTCAAGGTAACCCCGCCCTGACCCGGCCGCGTCCCTCCGCTGCGTTCGCGCGTTTGTGGAGCACCGAGCTCTGACCCGAGGTTGTCGACGCGAGCTTCTGGTCGCCGGGATATTGCGGTAGGCTTGGAGAATGAGAACCTGGGCCGCCATGCTCGTGCTCCTCTCCGGCTGCCACTGGATCCTGGCGCTCGGCCCCGCGAAGGACGCAGGGGTCCCCGGCGACGCGGCGCCCGATGCGCCCGCAGTGGATCTGGTGGTGAGCGACGCGGAGGTGCAGCCGTGCAGCCTGCTGGACCCCTGCTGCAGCGCGGACCGCTGGTGCTGGGAGAACCCCCGACCCACCGGCAACGACCTGCTCGATGTTTGGGGCCGGACCGGTGACGACATCTTCGCGGTCGGAAGTCTGGGCACGATCTTCCACTACGACGGCACAGGCTGGGTCAAGATGGCCTCGGGCACCACCAACAACCTGTACGCCATCTGGGGCGACGAGATGTCGGGGGAGGCCTTTGCCGTGGGGCAGAAGGGCACGATCGTGCACCATGATGGCACGGCCTGGTCTGTGATGCCGCCAGTTGCCCCCTCCGGCGTCGCCCTGTACGGCGTGTGGGGCAGCGGCCCACAGGACGTCTGGGCCGTGGGCGGCGCCGGCACAATAGTTCACTACAACGGGACCACCTGGACGAAGGTGACCTCCGGCCACTCGGCCCAGCTCCGGGCGGTCTGGGGCGCCGGTCCCGACGATGTCTTCGCCGTCGGCGTGATCGACCCGCAGGCGGACCCCCGCGAGAGCCTGGTGCTGCACTTCGACGGGAGCTCATGGAGCCCGTCCCCGGGGGGCGAGGCGATCAGCGAAGTCGAGCTCAACGCGGTGTGGGGCCGGGCGTCGAAGGAGGTCTACGCCGTCGGTCGCCGCTGGTCCACGCAGACCACGACCATCTACCACCACGATGGGGACAAGTGGCAGGAGGTCCACGACGGCGGCCCCGGGGGGCTCAACGCGATCTGGGGGACGCCCAAACCGGGTACGGTCTACGCCGCCGGTGGCAGCGGCGGCATGATGCCCACCACGCTGCTGCGCCTGGACGATGGCGCGACGAGCTGGGTCGACGACCCGTCCTTCCTCTCCGCCCTGGCCCACAGCTGCCCGACCCTGCAGGGCCTGTGGGGCACGGACGGCGCGGTCGTGGCCGTGGGCCGCGGCGGCGCCGTTGTGCGCCAGGGCCCGACGAAGAGCTGGATACGGCAGAACCAGGACTACGCCGGTGGTGTGACCCTCCGCGCCGTGTGGGGCACCGGGCCCGACGACTTCTTCGTGGTGGGCGGCTCCACGGTGCGGACCTCGCCCACCACCACTGCCCCCCGAAGCATCATGCTCCGGCACCACAAGGGCAGCTGGACGCAGATCGAGTCCTGCACCGGGGGGAGCTTCCTGCTGCTTGGCATCTGGGGCACCAGCTCCGACAACCTCTACGTCGTCGGAAGCAGCGGGACGTTGATGCGCTTCGACGGGTCCGAGTGCAAGCCGGTGGGGGCCGCCCTGTCGAACGCGCACTGGTTGACCGGCGTGTGGGGCATCGGTGGCGAGATCTACGTCGTGGGGGGCATCGTCAGCGGGGGCGCGGGCACCGCGGTCAAGAGCACGATCTTCAAACACGATGTATCGGGCAACTGGGACGAGGTCTACGGCCAGGACGGCGAGATGCTGGAGGACGTGTGGGGTGCCGATGCGAACAGCGTCTTCGCCGTGGGCTACGCCGGGCTGGGCCACGAGCCCGACGCGTGCCTCGTGGTGGCAGGGGCGGGCTCGAGCTGGAAGAGGATGGAGCCCGATGGCTGCAAGACCAAGCTCCTGGGCGTGTGGGGCACCAGCTCCACCGACCTCTTCGCCGTGGGCGGCTGGCGGGAATACGACGAGGGCGTGATCCTGCACTTCGACGGCATTGGCTGGACGCTCTCGCCCGACTCGGGCATGACGAAGGTGCTGTCCGACGTGTGGGGCACGGGGAAGAGCGATGTCTATGCCGTCGGCTCGGCGGGCGTCATCGCCCACTTCGACGGAGCCGCGTGGAGCCCGATGTCGTCAGGGACGGACAACGAGCTCTCGGGCATCTGGGGTGTCGACTCCGACGCCTTCGCCGTCGGCCTCCACGGCACGGTCCTGCGCCACGGGGGCGAGCTCTAAATCGACACGTTGAGGCACGCGCGCCTCCATCTCCACTCGGCAGATCACACCCGAGGCGGGACGGGAGCCCTCGGTGCGACCCAGCATTTCCAGGGTGCCGTTGTCCAACTCAACAATGGCGATGGGGATCGAGCCATCCTTCTGCACCAACTCGAAGCGCAGGAAGGGCTTCAGGCCCAAGCTCCCCTCGATCTTCGCCAGGGTGGCGTCGATGTCGGCGGTGTTGACGTAGAGGGTGTCGATCTCCATGGTGGCACTCCAGCCGCCCGGCCAGTTTACGCACACGCTCCACCTCCGGCAATCTGCCTACTGGCCCGACCGGCAAGCCGACCCAAGTGAGATCTACCAGGCGGAAGTGGTCGGCGGGTGCGTTGCCATCCGCAGCGGGGGAGACTGCGCACAGGGGATTGTGGCTTCGGTCTGTCGTCGAGTAGGATGAAGGAATGGCGCGTGGGTGGCTCTGGGGGCTGGTCTACTTTCTTTCCGGCTGCCATCTGTTGCTCCCGTTGTCGTCCAATGATCACGATGCAGGCCGCGAGCTCGGAACCGACTCGGTGGCAGGCTCGCTAGATCTCGATGGACAGACCCAGCAGGATGCGCAGCCGTGGATAGACCTGTGGAGCGACGTGTGCTACGTGCCCACCCAGACGAGTTGCATCGACGGGATCATTACCTTCACGGCATCAGGGCCCATCACGTGCTGCACTCATGATCTTTCCGTTTCGGTAAGCTCTCCGATAGACTTCGCTTCTTTCAAGGTGTGCCTGGGAACCGCGGCTTCGTTCAACTGCAACAGCTCTCCCTACCAGATCGACACACCGCCTGGACTGTGGATATGGAGGTTCTTGCTGGATGTCCCTTGCGGCGTCCCTGGCCCATTCCGATTCTCCTTCGAAGGCGTTCCTCAGGTAGGTGGTCCACTGGAGTCGTATCTCTGCACTCTTCCATGATCCGACCTGGTTGGCCAACGTCCTCGAGGGAGACCTTGCTTGACACCCACCGTTGCCAGTGATGAGCTTTCTCGAGGCATTGGAGCGGCAGCCGAGCGAAGACAAGACCACTCGGGAAAACAACGATGCGACACCACGGACTTGTCACGTTCCAGGTCTTCCTTGTTCTTGCCTCGACAGTCAGTTGTCCGGCAAATGCCAAGCCCGACGCCTCCATCAGCATCACGGTGAAGGAAACATCGGCGAAGAAGCTGCCGCCCATCCACCTCAAGATGGACGTGAGCGGGATGGGCTTCGTCGTCAACAAGTTCCCTGGCAAGGACAGCTATCTCCGGCTGTCCGGTCCACCCGGTGGACCTCTGGGGCTGGAGATCAAGCGCTGCCGTCCCGTCCAGTCAGGAACAAGGGTGCTTCGCACCCTCGTTTCCAAGGAGATCCAGAGCAGCTCACTCAACATCGGCACCGTGTCGAAGATCCCGATCGGAGCCCAGACCTACCCGGCCATTTCCCATACCAGCGGAATCGAGTCAGCACGTTCTCACGGGTGCCTTGCCCTGCTTGGCACGAAGAACGACACCAAGCAGAGCATCCTGCTCCATTTCTTCACGTCGGCCGGCAGCAGATCGCCTACGCCGAGTTGTGCCTCGTTGATGAAACTGCAGCCATTTGAAAGGCTGTTCAAATCCCTCCAGATCGAAGTCAGGTGAGTGGCTCCGCAGGGTGCGGCTCAGTCCCCTGTATCCCTGAGGAAACGCCAGATCCGTCTGGCGAACGCGGTCAGCGCCGCCACGGCGGTGATGGCGCCGGGCACCGCAGCCACAAGAGCTGGCACCGTGGAGGCGACAATGACCTCACGCGGTGTCATGGTGCATCCCCCGCGGTCCAGGGACGCGGGCGCGGGCCCCAGCATGCCGGCCAGCGCGTCCGCCGCGAGAAGCACGGTGGCCAGGCCGTATAGGCCAAGCAGCAGCAGGCCAGCGCTCCGCTGAAGGATCACCAGCACGATCGCCGCTGTCAGCAGGGTGGCCACCACGATGGTTGCGACCCGCCGCTCGGCGGTCAACCACCACCCGTCGCTGGCCAGGTAGGTCAGGAGCATCGGCACCGCGCTGATGTTGAGGACGACAGCCCAGGCGAGCAGGCGAACCGGGCGGCGGCTCAGATCCCAGTGGTTGTGGGGCGAGGGTCGCTCGTCGTAGTGTCGGGCCATGGATCGTCCGAGCAGGAGCCCGATCAGCACGCCGAACACGAGCACGAGGGGGATCAGCATGAGGGCCCATGGGCCGATGAACAGCGCGAAGACGAGCGTCTGGATCAACGCGCCGATGGCAATGCCGAGGGCCAGCCATCGCCCCCAGAAAGCACGGGCCGCGAGGCCGTAGATGGCGATGCCCACGACCAGAAGGAACAGAGCCTGGCGGACGACCTCGCAGATCACCACCTCGCCCTCGAACAAAGCCCAGCCCCACAGCCCGAGGACCGCGGCCAAGAGAAAGAGGGCGATGATGGCGACGACCTTGCGGGTCGTCACGCCCCTGCTGGAACCAGCAGGCTCCGATGACGTCATCGATTCGGAGGCATTCATGACTGCACCATCCGCCATCCCCCGGCGAACTCTGGTGGCATTGTACCCAATGAGATCGGCCCCGGGTAGTAGCTGCACCTCTGGTGACCGCTGGTGTTGGACCCAGGGCCAGCGCCGTCGAATCGCAACTACCTCGTCAACAGCCCCCGTGGTCGACGCCGAATGCGGTCTCTCGTCACCCACGTGTCGTAGCTGGAGTCCCAGTCGACGAAGTGGATCAGGTACTTGCCCTGCTTCACCGTCAGAACCTCGGCTGGCCACCACATGCCAGATTCCTCCACGTCCACCTCCTCGTTCGCGGAGGGACCTGACTGCTTCACGGCCTTCCTCAGCTGGTGCAACGTGGCGAACTCGGTCAGCCGGCAAACCCCGCCTAGCGCCAACCACATCGTGGTGCCCGGTGTGAGCTCGCTTGCAAGTACCTTGTCGTTCACCACACGTCCGACGAGAAACGCCTGCTCACCGAGCCGCTTCACCTGCACCTTCTCCAAGGCGACGCTGCCGCTCATCGTCTTGACGAGCATCACCTTTCCTGCAAACTCACCTTCTCCGGGCGGTGCGTCCTTCGCCCGCGCTGTCGTCGGCGTGAGCATCACGACGCCAAGGATCCCGACCAGACTGACCACGTGTCTATCCACGGCACAACCTCCAAGGCCAGCTGGGCCGGCAGTAGTCTGACACCCCGTCCCCCCCCTGAGTTCTCGCCGCGATGGGCGCGCGGTCCTTCCATGGACATGTTGCGGACTTGCCTTGACAGCCGGCTTTGGCGGAGACCTCGTTGCTCTTGCTGCTTGTGGCCTGCTGCGACGACGACAGGGCCAGATCCCTGTCCACCGGACCGCGCCCACGCTCTTCCTCTTCACCTCCTGGACGGTTCCGACCCACATCGCGGGCGGGGGGGCTCTCGCTCTACTTCCAGGCCAGATGTGCGCGCGGCCAGGCGGCCCGTGTCCCGCGCCAGGTCTCGGTGGAACCCGAGGCCACCTTCTTGCTATCGTTGTCCCAGGGCGTCCTGTTTCCTGACGAACGGCTGACCGGGGAGGAAGACGATGGAGACGATGAGGTGGGGCTCAACGGCCTTGATGCTCCTGCTGGTTGGGGGCTGCGGAAGCAGCCGTGATGATCTCTCGATGGAGGTCGTGACCAACCTCCCCGATGGCGACGGCACGGGGAGCAATGCCAGCGGCAGCTACATCGTGGACCTGAAGACCGAGAGCTGCAGCGGGACCTGTCCGACGGTCGCGGCGTTCGGGCTATCGTTTTCGATCTGCCAGGAGGGCAAGACGTTCTTGAACAAGGGCGTGACGGTTGTCCAGAACAGTGGGCACCTGGACGTGACCGTCCTCAGCTCGGCGCTGTACGTCACAGAGCTCGCCGGAGGCATCGACCAGGACGGCGACTACGATGTGGGCGGCGCAACCACCGAGCTGAGCGGTGCCGTGCAGATCACGGCGCGGGTGACGGGCACGATCACGGCAGACCACCAGATCACCGGCACAGCGCGGGCGTGGGGGTTCGGCGAGGTGGATGGGACGAGCATCAACTGCATCGGGACCTTCTCGCTGACCGGGAGCTGCTCTGGCCAGTGCGGCAACAGCGGTGCTGATGCTGGCCGGCCTGACCTGGGTGTCAGCGACTATGGTATCCCCGTCGACGGCCCGAGCGTGGACACGTGTGTCGATCCCCCAACCTGCACGTCTGACAGCCAGTGCTGCCCCGGCAAGAAATGCGTCGGACAGCCCGGAAACAAGACCTGCAAGTAGGCACGGACGTGAGCGCACGGGCGTACAGGCAGTGGATCGTCGGTACCGTCGACGTCGTGGCTTGTGCCGCCCGATGCGACAATGGCCGAATCGGATGAGAGACCTGGCAGCTCGCCTCGTCGTGGTTTCCTGGGTGGTGCTTGCGAGCGCCGGAGTTCGGGCGGAGCCTTCCGGCTACCGCCTTCGCCTCGAGGCGGGGACCGACTTCCCCGCGGCGGTGGGCGCGCGGCTGTCCACCGAGTTTCCCCATCGTCTGCGAGTCAGCACGACGCTCGGCGCGCTGCCCACCCCCTACGTGGACACGATCAATGCGGTCGTGGTGGCCCTTGACGGATACCCGCAGACCACGGCCGACCTCATCCGCGATGCGCTGCAGAACTCGCTGATCTGGCGCATCCAGGCCGGTTGGCGCCCCTTCGCGGCCCACGGCTTCTATGCCGATCTGGGCTACGGCCTGGTGACGCTTGGTGGAGGGGCCACCGGGGACCAGATCATCGCGGCGGCCACCGGGCAGAGCCCGACCGCGAGCACAAGAGGCCGCGAATACGACATTCGCTCCACACTGCACATGCTCACCGTGGAGATCGGCTGGGAGTGGAGCCTCTGGCGCGACCGGATCTCCCTGCGGGCGGCCATCGGTGGCGCCTTCACGCTGGGTTCCTTGACCTCGATACGCCCGCAGTTCACGACGAGCGGCCCGGCAGAGGCCCGCCTAGTGCAGGCCTTCACCAGCTTCGGCGAGGGCTACCTCGACGGGATCTACACCTCCTATGTGCACACGCCGGTGCTGTCGGTGGCGGGGGGCTACCGCTTCTTCTGACCCGGTCAGGGAGAAGTTGGTTCGGGTCGGGCGCCCGAGCGAGAGCTGAGTTCCATCGCCGCGCCAACACCAAAGGCGGTAGCCGAGTTCCACACAGAGGTCGGCGGGGCACCGATCTTCCTCGCCGCGATCTGACTCCGGACACTCTGGACTGCCATCATCCCGGGTTCTCCGACCAACCACCAACAGGGACAGTGCTGGCTACCAGAGGTTGATGCTGGAGCCCTGGGATGGCGTCGGGGAAGCGGCATTCGCACCGAGGGAGATCTTCGACGGCAGCGCGTTGAGCCGGATCCGCCCCGCCGCCCCGCCGCCTCCACCTGCTTCGTAGGTATTGGATACGCCCGGTGATCCTCCTTCCGGGCTGAGAGCACCTCCTGCCCCGCCCGTGCTTCCGTACTGGCCTGGTTGACCGCCGGTGGCTTGGCTGGTGGACGCCTGACCACCCTGCCCGTCGGTTGCGGTGCTGCTCCCTCCGCCTCCACCTCCGCCCCCGCCATTGGCCGCGACGATCCCGGTGATGGTGAGCGAGGCAGCCTCCAGCAGGATGGCGCCGCCTCCACCACCGCCACCGCCGCCACCATAGTAGACGCTCGCTCCACCTCCCGCCCCTGGCACGCCGGTCTTTCCACTGATGGTGATGGATCCGCTGGCTGCGATCTGGATCGCGCCTCCACCCCCGCCCCCTGCGCCTCCATCACCGACCTCCCAACCAGCACCGCCGCCCCCGCCCCCGCAGCCGCCAAACAGGGGGATCAGCGTGTCATTCCCCACGGCAACCCCGCCTGCACCGCCCACGACATTGGGCGTCACCGTGGTGGCGTCTCCCCCCTTGCCGCCATCGGCCTTTCTGCCACCTCCGCCCCCGCCCGATGCGTGCCAGGGATCGACCTTCTTTCCGCCCTTGCCGTGGCCGTTGAAGCAGGTGGCA
>Ga0180009_10007494_pt1 | contig 11118 bp, 8 predicted proteins | sample OS_PC_MetaG_FD_123537 | JGI IMG/M metagenome (GOLD analysis project Ga0180009, IMG submission 123537) | Groundwater microbial communities from the Aspo Hard Rock Laboratory (HRL) deep subsurface site, Sweden - OS_PC_MetaG | ecosystem: Environmental > Aquatic > Deep subsurface > Groundwater...
AATATCACAAGCTTCCGCAGATTATAGACGAATTTGCAGAGTTGATTGAAGGGCTGGGACCGAATCCGTTTAAGGGATTCTAATGATGGATGATTTTTAGTTGACGGTTGATGGTTTAAACAGATCCATATTGTGAAGCGATCGGGAATAAAATTCAGTCGTCAACATTCAATTTTTCAATATATGGAGGTATTTACATGGCGGAACAATACCTTGTTGAGCCTGATGTCGGTTTTATTAAAGAAGTAGCCAGGCTGGGGGGCGGAGATTTAAAAAAGTGTTTTCAATGCGCCACCTGTTCGGTGGCCTGCACCATTTCGCCCGATACCAAACCGTTTCCAAGAAAAGAAATGATTGCGGCCTCCTGGGGACTGAAAGACCGTCTGGTGGCCAATCACGATATCTGGCTGTGTCATAATTGCGGCGACTGCACGGCCAAATGCCCGCGGGGCGCAAAACCCGGTGATGTGCTGGGCGCCATCCGGGCCTATGCCGTTGCCGACTATGCCATTCCCAAGTTTTTGGGCAAGGCGGTCAACGATCCCAAGATGCTTCCCATTCTGCTGCTGATCCCCGCGATATTATTTATCGTCTTGGGATTCATACTGAATGCCGTACTCGGTCCGGTGTTTGGGACCACTTTTCTTAATTTTGCACCTACCGGCGAAGAAATCGCCCAGGCCAAATTTATTCATACGACCTTGGTGGATATCATCATGATTCCCGCGTTTTTCTTTTCCGTCGCTGTATTCGCCCTGGGACTCAAGCGGTTTATAACGGATATTCACGCGGATGCGATCCGCACAGGCAAAACGGACAAGAAGGAGTTTGATCTGGTCGCAGTGGGCAAAGCCCTGATTCAGACGATTCCGACCATTGCGGCCCATCGCAAGTTTAAAGAGTGTGACGAAAACAAGGATCGCTCCACCGCCCACCTGATGGTGCTGTTCGCCTTTGTCGGGCTGTTCATCGTCACCAACATTTTCTTTATTGCATTGTATGTCCTGGGGCAGCCGGGCCCCTATTCCCAGCTAAACCCCGTAAAGTGGCTGGCCAATATCGCCGGCGTGGCCCTTGTAATCGGCGGTTTTCTGCTGATCAAAAAACGGCTGGATAAAACAGATCAGGTCAGCAGCTATAAAGACTGGTATCTGCTGGGACTGGTCCTGGCCCTGGGCCTGACCGGACTGGGGACCGAGATAACACGCCTGGCGGGATGGGGCGGCGTCTCTTATACGGTCTATTTTATGCACCTATTGTTTATCTTCTGCTTGTTTGCCTATACGCCCTTTTCAAAACTGGCCCATCTGGTGTATCGGACGGTGGCGTTGACCTATGATGCCTATATCAGTCGAAAATAAAGTATAAGTTGCAATTAAGGATAAAAAAAGGAGACATCTTTGGATGTCTCCTTTTTTATTATATTCTGTCCCGCCTGATCTTGAAATTTTCAAAAAGCAGATCCATTGATTCTCTGAAAATATTATCTATACGGCTATCTCTTTCAAAGCGAAAACGGGCAAAGGCGCTAGTAAAAATAGCAACAACGTGAGGGATATTTTCAATGGTTCCCTTGCCCGGGATTTTATTTTCGTATCAAAGGTCCGTGTGCGTCTTTGATCTCTATTACATATCCAAGGTTTCGGATTGATGATTTGAATCCCCAATCCTCATTACTTTCGGTATCGTCCATGTTCACCATCGAAGGCAGTAACCTTGCATCCACCCACTTTTAAGATATGTTTTCCACATTAAAACAAATCGCATTATGGACCATCGGTGGCCTTGTGTCGGCCTTTAAGCACCATTTCATGCTTGTAGTTGAAAAGGCAGTCAAGCAGAGACTTAATGAAGGATTATAATATTGGGCTTTAAGATTTATTGAATATCCTAACCTAATCATGCTTGAAATTTTTGCTAAAACCATATTATTATTTCGAAGCATAGGCCATTTAGGTTCCTTCAAATATCCATCTATATCCTAATAAATCCCTATTAATCAAAATGCGTTTTTGGACAAGAGTGTTGACAGATACGGCTTTTTTATTATATTAAAAAAATAAAAATTAAACTTCAATAATAGAAATAATAATTACATTATAGAAATAGATATTGTGATGACGGCTGATAAAAATCAATATTTTTCCAAAACAATTGAAAAAGGGCTTAATATACTCAAACTGTTTGACCGTGATCATCCTCGCAGAAGCCTGAATGAGATAGCGCAGTTCACAGGAATTAATAAAACGTCTGCATATCGATTTGTAGATACATTGGTCACATTAGGATATCTGACAAAAAACAGCACGAATAAACTTTTAAAATTAGGCCCGCAAGCCTTTGTTATGGGGCATAATTTCATCCACAGTTTTGATTTACTGCAAGGGATCAAACCGTTAATTGACAAGACTTTCGTCGCGCATAATATTACCATCGATTCTGCGTTACTATACAATTACACCTTGATATCACTCTATCGACGTGAAGCGCCCAATATCATAAGTTTTCGTTTGCCCTTGGTGATGGAGGATTTATATGCCCGGGCGATGGGAAAGGTTATACTGGCCCAATTAAATAAGACTGAATTGTTGCGGTTTTTAAAAAAAGTTCCTAGAAAAAAACTCACTCCTAAAACTGTTGTGAAAACTGCGGACATTTTAACAGATCTTGAGAATACTAAATCTCGAGGCTACGCCATTAATAATGAAGAATATTTACAGGGTTTAATTTGCCTTGCGGCTCCCTTGAGGAATTTTAAAACGGACACGGTTGTGGGTGCAGTCAGTTTCGATTTTCCTTGCGCGGAGTTCACGTTAGATACAATCGAAAGAAATTATACTGGACTACTGACAAAGCTGGCCAACGATATATCCGAAATATTCACAACAGCCGACAATTAGTAGAATATTTTTAGAAGATTTGGAAAATATAAACAATCGTTTACATTTTAATCGGCATTTATAATCGATTGATCTTTTATGTATGGATGCCAACAGTCAGTTTGATGAATAAGCTGATAGTTTTGCCACCACATCTATAGTTAATGAAAGGAAGGATAAATTCGAATAGCGTAACCGCGAAATACACATATTAAATCAAACCCAAATAATTCCAATCGATTTTAAAGGTACCCCAACAGCAGTCAATAGCAACTTCCTTTGTTAAATAAAGCTATAAATCGACATAAACGACCGTATTCTTGAGTATGAATCCTTCATCCTGGCAGTAATGCATCGGTTTGGCAGAGAATCCCTACTGCAGAATGTAAGCGCCTGCAAGTTTATTGTCCAAAATTAGAAAATCTTCCAAAAGTTTTGCCATAAAAATTTTATCTAGTTCTATCTATTTGTAATCATAATAAAATAAAAGCATTACCACCAAGATTAAATAAAGCAAAAAAATACTTGACAACAGATTTAAATATGAATATGTGTAACATTAATAGAAATAATGTTTCTATTATAGAAATTATATAACAAAAAAACAAACCGCATGAGTGCTATTATTGTGAACGCATTTCCTGGCGACTTTATAAATTTAATAGGAACAAGGCATTTGTTTTCTTGGAAGAGAAAGGGGACGATTTAGATGAGTGAATATTTGAAAAAAGCAATCAAAACACCGGAAACCGATGAGAGTGAAACTCAGGAAATCGTTAATGGTATTTTGAAAGACGTTCGGGAGAACGGAGAAGACGCATATCTTCGCCATTACGGGGCAAAGTTTGAAAATTGGTCGGGTAAATTGGTTTTGACCAAAGAGGAAATCGACGAAAGAGGGGGGACCATACCGGATCAAATCAAGGAAGACTTGAAGTTTGCCTACGATCAGGTTTATGGGTTTGCGCTAAAGCAACGCGAAAGCATGCATGAATTTGAAACGGAAATAACTCCCGGCGTGACACTGGGACAACGACTTATCCCGTGCAACTGTGCAGGATGTTATATCCCCGGCGGGAGATTTGCTCACGCCGCATCGGCAATTATGAGTATTGCCACCGCGCGCGCAGCCGGCGTACCTTATGTGGTGGCTGTTTCTCCATCTCATGACGGCAAGACTATCAATCCAGCAATTCTGTATGCCGCATCGCTCTGTAATCCCGATGTATTCATGATGATGGGCGGTGCTCATGCGATTGCAGCCATGGCCTACGGTCATTTCACGGGCAAACCGGCCGATGTAATTGTGGGGCCCGGCAATCGTTTTGTGGCCGAGGCAAAAAGAATCCTTTTTGGACAAATCGGTATCGACGTGTTTGCCGGTCCGACCGAATCGCTTATCATAGCCGACAAAACTGCCGATCCTTATGTTGTAGCGATTGATCTGATGAGTCAGGCAGAGCATGGCTATGATTCTCCCGTGTGGCTGGTAACCGATTCGAAAAAACTGGGCGAAACAGTCATCGATTTAATGCAAAAAGTCATAGCAGATCTGCCGAAGCCTGATGTGGCTGAGGTTGCTTGGCGTGATTACGGTGAAGTAATCCTGTGTTCAGATCGCGAAGAGATGGCACAAGTGAATGATGAATATGCTGCAGAACACGTTCAGGTTATCGCTGATGATCTTGACTGGTGGCTTGCCAATCTAACCAATTACGGTTCACTGTTTCTCGGTGAGGGCTGTACGGTTCCCTACGGGGATAAGACGTCGGGCACCAATCACATCCTGCCGACCAAAAAAGCGGGCCGTTATTCCGGAGGGCTGAGCGTCGGTAAGTTTATCAAAACCGTTACGTATCAGAAGCTGACCACAGAGGCTAACCGGAAAATCGGTGCGGTCACTTCCCGCATATCGCGCATTGAAGGCATGGAGGGCCATGCCCGTGCTGCAGATATACGTTTACGGAAGTACTTCCCCAACGAAAAATGGGATTTTGAAGTTTATAACCCCAAATTAAATTAATCCGAAAAGAGCTATGGCCGTTTATATAAAAAAAGCTGTTAAATCAGCCGCAACAGATCAAAAAAGTACTCGCAGGCTTGTCGCAGAAATTCTTGAAGATATCCGACAGCGAGGTGAGGCGGCAGTGCGGGATATGGCGAAAAAATTCGACAACTGGACCCGTGATTTTATTTTAAGCGATCAAGAAAAAGAGCGCCTGATTGCAAGCGTGCCCCAGCGGGTTAAAGACGATATCGCCTTTGCTTACGATCAAATTTATGGATTTGCGTTAAAGCAACGCGAAAGCATGCAAGAATTTGAAACTGAAATTTATCCAGGGGTTACCCTCGGTCAGCGTTTTATTTCCTGCAGTTGTGCTGGTTGCTATATTCCCGGCGGGCGGTTTGCTCATGCCGCATCCGCGCTGATGAGCGCGGCAACGGCTAAAGCGGCCGGTGTGCGGTTTGTGGTCGCGTGTTCACCGCCGAGGGGTGACAGTATCAATCCGGCAGTGGTATATGCACTTACCTTGGCCAAAGCAGACGCGATTATGGCTCTTGGGGGTGTTCAAGCCATTGCTGCGATGGCGTTCGGCCTTTTTACCGGGAAACCGGCTGATATTATTGTCGGACCCGGGAACGCCTTTGTGGCCGAAGCCAAACGCATGCTCTTTGGTGAGATCGGCATCGACGTGTTTGCCGGACCGACCGAATCCATGGTCATTGCCGACCAGACTGCTGACCCGCTAATGGTTGCCGTGGATCTGGTCAGTCAGGCCGAACACGGCTATGATTCGCCGGTCTGGCTGCTTACCGTTTCGAAGGACCTCGCTGAAAAAATTATCGAAATCATGCCGATGGTCATCAACGACCTGCCAAACCCGGAAGTGGCGGCCGCTGCCTGGCGCGATTATGGTGAGGTGATCTTATGTTCGGATCGTGAAGAGATGGCCAGGATAAACGATGAGTACGCGGCCGAGCATGTCCAGGTGATTGCAGAAGATCTCGATTGGTTTCTGCAGCGTCTGGAAAATTACGGCTCCTTGTTTCTCGGGGAAGCGTGCACGGTGGCTTACGGAGATAAAATTTCGGGGACCAATCACATCTTGCCGACCAAAAAAGCGGGCCGTTATTCCGGAGGGCTGAGCGTCGGTAAGTTCATCAAAACCGTTACGTATCAGAAGCTGACCACAGAGGCTAACCGGAAAATCGGTGCGGTTGCTTCGCGCATATCGCGCGTTGAAGGTATGGAGGGGCATGCTAGGGCAGCGGATATACGTTTAAGGAAGTATTTTCCGGACGAAAAATGGGATTTTGAGGTTTATAAGCAGATACCGTATTAATTCCACGGCTTCATTGCGCTTTGGTTTTGCAATTAGAGAACTTATCGGGAGAGTTTTTAATGAAGTCTGAGACAGCTGATTATCTTATTTTTTCAAAAGAATTCACAAAACAGGAACCACTGCCCGCAGAAAGCATTGAGCGAGCAGTAGAAGTGATGCAAAGCGGAAGGCTCCATCGCTACAACACGGCAGCGGGTGAAACGTCAGACGCATCTTTGCTGGAGCAGGAGTTTGCCGCCTATATCGGCACAAAATACTGTCTGGCCTGTGCCTCTTGCGGCAGTGCCCTTTATCTTGCCTTGAAGAGTGCAGGCGTTTTGCCCGGCGACAAGATCCTGGCCAATGCTTATACCCTGGCGCCCGTGCCCGGGGCTATGGTGAATGCGGGCGGTGTCCCTGTCCTGATAGAAATCACCGACGATTACACTATTGATTTGGACGATCTATCTAAAAAGGCCAACGAAAGTGGCGCAAAATATTTTCTGCTCTCACATATGCGGGGGCATATGGCCGACATGGACCGGATTTGCGAGATATGCGACACGTATGGTCTTTTCATGATCGAAGACTGCGCCCACACCTTGGGAGCCAAATGGGATGGGCGTCCAAGCGGAACCTTTGGCAACATTGCTTGTTACAGCACCCAGACTTATAAGCACATGAACTCAGGTGAAGGCGGATTGATGGTCACCAACGATGATGTCGTCATTGCCCGAGCCATTCTGTATTCAGGGGCTTATATGCTTTACGAGAAGCATATTTCCAGGCCTCCTATGGAAGTGTTCGAACCTCTCAAGAATTTTATACCCAACTTCAGCATGCGGATGGACAACCTCCGTGCCGCCCTCCTGCGCCCCCAGTTGCGGAATCTGGAAACGCAATGTCGGAGGTGGAATGAGAGGTATGAAGTGCTGGAAACAGCGTTGAACAAGATCGACCACATCCGGGTTCCGGGTCGACCCGAAAAAGAACACCCTGTAGGCAGTTCGATCCAATTTACTCTTGAGGGGGTTTCACGGTCTCAGGTGGAGTCCTTTATTGCAGAGTGCGGCCGTCGAGGCGTTGAAATTAAATGGTTCGGCTGGGATGAACCCAAGGGCTTTACCAGTAGTTTTGAACACTGGAAATTTATTCATGACATTCCCGCACTGCCGGTGACCCGAAGAATTTTGGATTTTATGTGTGATTTTCGTATACCGTTAACTTTTTCCCTTAATGACTGTCGAACTGTCGCTACCGTCATCCGGCAGGTCGCAGACTGTATTTTTAAAATGGTACTTCACGAAGCTATCGAAAAAAGATCCTTTAAACCAGATAGTTAGATATTGTTAAGAAACAAGGAGACACTTTATGAATTCCTCAAGCCGTAAAACTGTCAAAACGACAAAGGCTCCCACTGCCATAGGCCCTTATTCCCAGGCCGTCAAAACCGATTCCATGGTGTATGTTTCCGGTCAACTGGCCTTGGTGCCGAAAACCGGTGAACTGGTCAATGACGATATCCGAGCCGAAACCCGCCAGGCTCTGACTAATCTTAAAGAGATTCTAATCGCCGCCGGCAGCTGCTTGGAAAACGTGGTTAAAACCACAGTTTTTATTACCAGTATGGATGATTTTCCTAACATCAACGAGGTGTATGGCGAATTTTTTTCCGCTGATCCTCCGGCTAGAGCTTGTGTGGAAGTCGCCTGCCTGCCCAAGAACGCCAATGTTGAAATCGAGGCGGTTGCACTGTTAAACAAGTAATTCCGATAAAGGAGTCATAAACATGTATGTATCTCACTTGGAATGCCCCAAATGCAAAGCGACCTATGACAGCGGAAAGGTTGTTCAACTGTGTGACTGCGGTTCCCCGTTGCTGGTACGTTATTACCTGGATCAAATCAAAAAAGCTCTCCGCAAGGAGGATCTTATCAACCGCCGATTTGACTTGTGGCGTTATCGGGAACTTCTTCCCGTAAAAAATGAAGAAAATATTGTTTGTCTGGGGGAAGGAATGACCCCGTTGCTGCGACTGAAAAGCCTGGGCAAAGAAATCAATATGCCCAATCTGTACCTGAAAGACGAAGGGATTATTCCGACCGGCACCTTCAAGGCCCGCGGCGCGGCTGTGGGTGTTTCCATGGCCAAGGAACTGGGAATAAAAGTGCTGGCCATGCCGACCAACGGCAATGCCGGGGCAGCCTGGGCGGTGTACTGCGCTCCTGCCGGCATCCAAGCGGTGATCGTCATGCCCGAAGATGCGCCTCCCATTCCGCGGGGAGAATGCGCTATTGCCGGCGCATCACTTTATCTCGTCAAGGGATTGATCAGCGATGCCGGCAAAATCGTGGCAAAGGCCGTGGCCGATTACGGATGGTTCGATGCGTCAACACTGAAGGAACCGTATCGGATAGAGGGCAAAAAGACCATGGGGCTGGAAATTGCCGAACAGTTCGGCTGGAAGCTGCCGGACGTGATTTTGTATCCCACGGGCGGTGGCGTCGGCATTATTGGTATTTACAAGGCACTGCTGGAGCTACAAGAAATGGGTTGGATCGAAGGCAAGTTTCCCCGGCTTGTGGCGGTGCAGAGCACCGGGTGTGCCCCTATAGTTAAAGCCTGGGAAGAAAAAAAGACCGAATCCATGTTCTGGGAAGGCGCCCAGACTCTCGCCTTCGGCATCACGGTGCCCAAAGCCATCGGTGATTTTCTGGTTCTCGATGCGATTTATAAAACCGATGGCTGTGCCGTGGCCGTGGAAGACAATGACATTCTCAAGGCTGAAGCGCTTCTGGCTTCCAGGGAGGGGACCTTTATTTGCCCAGAAGGCGCCGCCACCCTCAGTGCCGCCATGCAGTTGCAAAAAACCGGCTGGATCAAACCCGAAGAGAAAGTGGTGCTTCTTAACACCGGTTCGGGTTTGAAATATCCCGAAACTGTTCAGGTAAAGCCGCCCGTGCTTGAGCCCGGCGATATACTGCCCAAATCTTAAAACATGACTAATGCACTATCTTCTTACTTTAACATTAAAAAGCATCATAGATAATGGAGAAAAGATATCATGACAGTAGATGATCGCTTAAAGAAAATTGGTATAAAGCTGCCGTTACTACCGGAACCGACCGGGACTTTTGTACATGCTGTTAAAACGGGGAATTTGCTTTTTCTTGGTGGTAAAGCGCCTCGAAACGACGATGGTAAATTTAGCATCGGCAAACTTGGGAGAAATATGTCAGTGGAGCAGGGATACTCAGATGCCAGAAATGTGGGTATTTTACTTTTGGCTGTGATGAAAAAAGAATTGGGAAATCTTGATCGTGTCAAAAGAATTATAAAAATTTTAGGTATGGTCAATGCCACGCCCGAGTTTGAAGATCACACCAAAGTTATAAACGGCTGTTCTGATTTATTTGTAGAAGTGTTTGGTGAAAAAGGAAGACATTCACGATCAGCGGTAGGCATGGGCTCCTTACCCAACCAAATTACAGTTGAAATTGAAGCCGTTATAGAATTCGAATAATACCCATTAATTAAAAATACTATTATTTTTTAATGAGGGTAATATATGTTTGACATTATTATTTCAGGTGGAGAAATTTTTGATGGCTCTGGGAAACCTGCCTTCAGCAGTGATATTGGAATAGATAAAGATCGTATTAGTTTAATCGGCAATCTTTCCAATGCTGAAGCAAAAGAAATCATTAATGCCGCGGGTTTGGCGGTAGCACCTGGTTTTATTGATATACATACACACTCTGATTTTACCTTGTTGGTAAATGGAGCGGCAGAAAGTCAGGTTCACCAAGGGGTTACCCTCGAGGTGATTGGCCAGTGCGGTATAAGCTTAGCACCGCTTGGCGATTCTGGCATAGCCATATCTTCAATACTTGGATACCACCCAGGCACTAATATTACTTGGAAAACATTTGGCGAATATTTATCGCGACTTGAACAGCAAGAGCTTGGCGTTAATGTTATGGCATTCGTGGGTCATGGAACCATTCGCCGGGCAGTCATGAATGAAGAACTACGATTCGCAACCAGGGATGACATTAAAGAAATGGTACGGCTTCTTGAAATATCCTTTGCGGAAGGGGCAAGCGGTTTTTCATCGGGTTTAGAATATTGGCCGGGGAGTGGGAGCGTCTCTACCACTGAAGAACTTTTTTCACTCTGTGAGGTCACCAAGCATAATAATGCCTTGTATGCAACTCATGTTCGAAATCGAGATATGTATTACGATTTAGGGTTCAGTGAGGCGCTTGCAATTGCGAGGAATTCAGGAGTTAAACTACAAATCTCTCACATCCAACCCAAATTCGGCGCTCCTTCCCATGCCATGGAACACACTATTGAAATGGTCCACTGGGCACGTGAGGAGGGCGCGGATGTTACCTTCGATATCATTCCACACGACTGGAACCATTCCCAGTTAACCGCGGCTCTACCTTCCTGGGCAATGGAAGGTGGTATAGAGGAATTAATGGTACGTTTGAACAATCCAAATGATCGTGAAAAAATGAAGAAAAATACTCAACCGTTTTGGCAGCTGGTGCCTGCGGGGAAATGGGATAAAATCAGATTGTTACAAAGTAAGAAAAATAAAAATTTGATCGGGTTGACATTTGAACAAATTGGAAAAGATCGGGGCAAAGATCCGTATGATGCATATTTTGATCTTCTTATAGAAGAAAAAGAGAATCTTAATGGTTTGATGTGGACTTCTCATGGGTTTTCCGAAAGCGACATATGCCTTTGTTTAAAACAGCCTGACTGCATTGTTATGTCAGATACGATGGCCCTTGCTCCTTACGGGGCACTAAAAGGCATGATAGGATCGTTAAGTGGATATGGTTGGATCGCACGGTTTTTTCAACATTATGTGCGAGAGAAATCTATAATCTCAATGGAAG
>Ga0180009_10007495_pt1 | contig 11117 bp, 11 predicted proteins | sample OS_PC_MetaG_FD_123537 | JGI IMG/M metagenome (GOLD analysis project Ga0180009, IMG submission 123537) | Groundwater microbial communities from the Aspo Hard Rock Laboratory (HRL) deep subsurface site, Sweden - OS_PC_MetaG | ecosystem: Environmental > Aquatic > Deep subsurface > Groundwater...
GGCGATGAGTTACGGGCGACTCAAGGCAAAGGAAAAGGAACTGACTGAGGAGATTGAAGACCTGATAGCAAAAGCAGCCAAATGCGATGAAGAAGAAGACGAAGAATATCAGGATAAGACCGGCTATGAGATACCTGAAGAACTAAAGATCAAAGAGAAAAGGTTAACCAAGATCAAGGAAGCCAAAGAAGCATTAGAGAAGAGAGAGCAGGAACTGAATCCTGGCAAAAAGATAGACGACAAGAAGCAGATAAGTTTTGCGGATAAAGAAGCTCGGATCATGGGGAAGAAAGGCGACTTTGATTATTCCTATAATGGCCAGATAAGTGTTGATGAAGACAATCAAATAATTGTAGGGCAGCATTTGAGTCAAAACGCGAACGACAAACAGGAAGCTGAGCCGGGATTAGAAGAAATTAAAGAAACAACGGGTGACTTACCAGATAAAATGAGTCTTGATAACGGTTACATGTCAGGTAACAATCTTGAAGCGTTTGAGGGCAAAGAGACAGATGTTTATATAGCGACCGGTAAGGGTGAGAAAAAGGATCACAGAGAAATAGAAGATTCAAATCGAAAGATCAAGAAAACTGACTTCAGTTATGATGAAGATAAAGATTGTTTTGTTTGTCCTGCTGGCCATGTTTTGGAATTAAAGACAGAGAGTAGTGATGGTAAGAAGGTTTATCAAGGGGATAAAGCTGAATGTGATATCTGCTTTTATAAAGCCAGGTGCTGCAGTTCAAAGAGAGGGGAACCTCGTACCATAAATACCGATGACAAAGAACCATTACGCCAGAAAATGAATGAAAAGATGGAGCAAGAATCTTCAAAAGAGATTTACAAAAAGCGGAAAAAGATTGTTGAACCTGTCTTTGGTCAAATAAAGAATAGTGGATTCCGAGGTTTTAGTTTACGGGGTCACGAAAAGGCGAGCGGGGAATTTTCGTTAGCTTGTGCGGTCCACAACTTTAAGAAGATTGTAAAAGCCATAATATGTGGGAAGGTATGCCTTGAATCAAAGGGATTAGCCCCAATGGTTGCCTAAGAAGGACAGCCGGGACTGTATTTGGCGGAAAAAGCGAGTTTCCGGGGAGCTTTTTCCTCTATTTTCGAAAAAACCTGCTTGTTCGACTATCCGGTCTCAATTTTAAGATGCCTATTTTTTTGTAATCGTGAATTGTCGGACAGCCTCCTAGCCCCCAAGTAATGTTGTCAGTCATGTGGCTTCTCCTTACGAAAACGGCACAAATGGGGTTTTATTTCCATCTTGCGATTCGAAGGGAATAGTCCAGGTTTTCGGATACGTCTACAAGTCGTTGCATATGATCGCCGGTGACCAGTATCAAATTGTATTGAATGGCCTGTGCTGCTATCCAGATATCATTCTCCTGGACACCGAGTTCCTTAGCGCTCGTTCGTTCAATAAGGTCTTCCGGCCATTTTACAGTCAGTCTTCCTCGGCGATCTCTTGGTGAAAATTTCTTAAACAGTTCTGCTCGTAAATCCGAATAGGGACCAATGGTATGCTTATCAATATCAAGTATAAAGGGATGGTTCGACATTTCGTGCCTGACTTGATTCTGACTATCTATATCCATCTCTGGGGTTATCTTCATCCCGTATTCTATTTCTGCAAGGACAATAGTGGATAGCCAGACTGGGGATTGAGAGACGCTTGCGAAAAAAGCTTTGACAGTATCATGTTCAGGATGCCGCGCATTCCAAAGAGGACTGACGGCATTAGTATCAAAAAGGTATCCGTCCATCAGGATTGCCTTGCCTCAATGTCCATAAAAAATTCATGCATGTCTTCGGAATCAAAAGGCGTGATTCTCTTTAGAAGTTCTCCTGCACTTGCCTGTTTCAAATCCATCTCGATATATTTATGTAGCGGGATACAGGGACGAAAATCCTCCGGAAAATAATCAGGGAAATCAAAAGGAACGGGTCGCGGGTGTCCTCGAAAAAGCTCCAGCAATTTCCGTTCAAGTCTTGGAGGTAGGTCGTAGGCTTTCAAAATAAGGCTGTCCATTTCCATCAGTGTTTGAGAGCAATCTTGAATGTTTGATCCCACAACCGTTTCCTCCTTAAGGCTTGATCTAAGTGCCTTATAATACTTTGCAAGATAGGTGATCCTTTTTTCATCGATCATCTGTGTTAATGGTATAGGAATTTGCTCTAAAGCCCTAATTCGATTATCACGCTTGCCACCCTTTGAAAATAGCGCAGCATTAGCTAAGGGGGAATTAACAAGTGCTGAAAGCACCTCGATATTGATATCTGTTTTCGGCCAAATCCCAATGAAATTTTGATAACAAACTAAACCGGCTGAATCCGGATAAGCCACGATCCGCCATGGGCCACGGCGAATAATATGCCGATTTACGATAGCCTTCGGTTTGTCCCAAGGAAAGAAGTGAGCTTTTCTTCGACGAAACTTTTCATCTACGTTGAGATATATAAATCCTTGAGCCCAGAATGGTTCGAGTTTACCCGGAACTTTATCTAATCCTTTTCTGAACTTAGATTTTGGTTCAGAGGCCACCAAGACGCCTATATTCTTTTCGAGTGGCCGATTCCACTGAATCCCTTGGTGAAATATAGCAATATCCTCGAAGCGAGGGTAATCCTTAAGCCAATCCCAAATCTCCCAAAGGGGTGGATTCCAGAGTCTAGAGGGAGGGGTGTGAATAGACCGACTTAGGTCTCTGCTAACTGCTTTCGGCAACCGACCTATTTCGAGGAAAGACTTTCTATCGTTTTCCCTCACCCAGAACGTCTTAGTAGAAATATTCGCTTTAGTGGATTCGTTTCTCTCTGAGGCAAGGACGAGCATGGTTTCCTGATCAGAGAATGCGAAGATACGATCTGGCAGGGCTATGGTTTCTATGTCCCTGTAGTTCCGAGCTATCCTGTCTTGAAGATCAGAATATTTCTCACCTAAAATGGCTGATTTTGGCAAAACAAAGCCCAACATGTCTGGTGGATGTTCGAGGACTCTGCGTAATACCTCATAAGGCTTATGGACACTCTGGGCATTGTCCCTGTAACGATTTCTCTCGGCCAGGGTGAAATCTTCGAATGGGGGGTTGCAAAGCACGACTCGGGACGTTTTCAGTTCCTTCTCAAAAGCATCGCTGCAAAAAATATCCTCGCCTATAATATGCCATCCGTCCGGATTGGGATAGTCCGCCAACATGAGAGATAGGCGACACACCTCAGCTGCGAAAGTGTCAAGCTCAATAGCTGTCAATCGGTCTTTCAGATAGCCATGTCTCTGCTGGTCTGTCCACGAAGCCGGTAATAATTCTCGTAGGCGACGGAGGGCAGCAACCAAAAAAACGCCATGGCCGGCGCAAGGCTCCAGTACGTAGCGCGCACCAAGCGGCAATGACTCAAACGGGAGACGATCCACCATAAGCTCAGCTATTATGGAAGGAGTGCTGTGTGTGCCAAATTGTTTCCTGGTTTCCTTCCGAATGAGAGTGTTTTCATAAATAAAAGCCAGATCTTCCACGGAAAGGTTTTGAAAGTTAAAAGCGCTCCGGAATCTATCCCACACAACTTGTTGCGTGTTGGGTTCGTCCAGAATCTTCTGAGTTTCAGCTTCGAAAGGCCCATAAAACTCCTGGACTCTGTCAATGATAATATTTGCATCAGGAGTGGACCAATCTCCTGGATGATTTCTGTCATTAAATATCTTTGCCGCGAGGAAGCGAAAAACAAGACGAAAAAGAGAGGTCTCCTCGGGCTTTGTTCCTGATGTGCTTTGATAAGAAATGATAGCTTTGTTAAGTATATCCTTTAGCAATCGATCCAGTTTTCTATGGATCATGCCTTTAAGAGCAGGCAGAAGGCCCGTATCAACAAAATCGAGCTGATAGGGCTCCGTCAATGGAGTGATAGCCTTGGCGCGAAAAATAGCTTCAGGGCTCCACTTCTTTCTATTTACCTTAAAGGCTTGGTGAATATCTCTGGCCGGTATTGACTCTAAAAAGACGGCTTCTCCGGTGGCCTGAACACGGTAGCGGTCAAGATGGTCTGGAAATGCCTCGAAAAACATTGGGGCGCCCAGGGTTCGATAGACCGAAATATTCTTGGGACCCGACTGACCATTTGCTGTCAAAACCCCGATGCAAGCATTGCGGTAGGAAGGCGGCCATTGCGCGAATGCCGCTAAAGGGATATTCAGATCTCGAGTTCCAGAAGTAGCTGCATCATCGAAGGCATAATGTTCCTGTAATAGGTTGTGTAAATAACCCAACCCTCTCAATTCATTGCGGATAGTGCTTAAGACGCTCATCTTGACTGCCTCCGCTGATTTGTCTCGTATGCCGCTACCCAAGGGGGAAAGCAGTGACTTTTTTTCCACCCGCTAAAAGACCTGATCGCTTTACAAGAGAACCGTCGTAATTTTGCAACCTAACTACCTCTGCACCAATTTGCTCCGTATCAAAACGGAAATAGTGCTGTCTCGTTATGGCACTGAAGTATTTCCCTTTCTCAACAACAATCATATCTACCCCATCAGTGTAGATGATCAGACGAGAAAGGGGTTCATCATCCGGCAACATTGCAGAAAGATTCCTTATGCCTTCTCTTACCTTTTGGAGACTTAACCCTCTTCTTTTCAATGAAACCAATACTCGTAACTTGACAATATCTTTAAAAGAATAAAAAGAAGACTTCCCCATTCTTTCCGGAGAAATAAGATTAATTCTGACCCAATATTTCAGTTGATTAAGGCTCGATCCAGTCAGTTTTCGGACCAGTTTTGTTGGATAAATATTATTCATTTTATTTTTTGGTTGAAAAATTGGAAAATATCAGGTTTTTTTCAACCAATTTAAACCTAAAAAGATTCGAGGTCAAGAACAAAGCTATGGCTGACATAAGGATGAGCATATGGAACCGGGGTGTTGGTTCTAAAACAATTTTATAACTTGATCTTTCTCTCATTCATTTTGTACCATCAAATTGTAAGATCCTTACCTGAAATTGACAGTTCCTTATGAAAAGATATCGCGATTATAATAGTTATCTAAGAGAAATCTTCGGAGAACGAGTTCAAAAAATCTCCCTGGACGCCGGGCTGGGCTGCCCAAATCGGGATGGAACCATTTCCCGAAAAGGCTGTATCTTTTGTGACCAGCGAGGCTCCGGAACAGGTGCATTGATCAACCACGGGCTTTCGGTTGATCAACAGAATATCCGTGCCCGGAAGTTTATTCAAAAGCGCTACGGGGCCAAAAAATTCATCGCTTATTTCCAGTCCTTTACCAACACCTATGCCCCCCTTTCTGACCTGAAAAGGCTTTACGATCAGGCGTTGACCCAGGATGATATAGTAGGCCTTTCGGTGGCCACAAGGCCGGATTGTGTAGACAGGGATATCTTGGAACTTTTGGGGTCTTATCAACGGGACTATCTGGTTTGGATTGAATACGGTTTGCAGTCAGCCCATCACAGGACCCTTGACCGGATCAACCGTGGGCATGATGTGGAATGTTTTGAACGCAGTGTATCCATGGCCAATGAATATGGACTAAACATCTGTGCACACATTATACTGGGCTTGCCCGGTGAAAATCGCGAAATGATGCTGCAAACCGCCCATTTTCTATCCGGCCTTCCTATCCATGGGGTCAAGATCCATTTACTATATGTGGTTAAAGGGACACCCTTGGCCGAATTATACCAGAAAAACGAAGTTCGCTGTCTGGGACAAAAAGAGTATGTGGATCTTGTCGTGGATTTCCTGGAGTTACTCCCCTCCAATATGGTGATTCAACGGCTGACCGGAGACCCGGGGAGATCTGAACTCATAGCACCTTCCTGGGCCAAAGATAAATCAAAAAATCTAAAACTTATACAAGAAACACTGGAAAGGAGGAACACATGGCAGGGACGACGGTACCAGAAATCTACTGTTGGAATATAAAAATCGAGGATCTAAATATTTATCTGGCCTCTTCAAAGAGAGGAGCCCTCCGGATCGGTCTTAGTTTGAGAGAAAAACAGGATTCAGCCGCCTTCTTCAGGAAGCGATTCCCGAATACCAGGTTAGCTGAGAATTATCTGTTAAATAAACTACTTGTGCAAGCGGTGCAGGCCGCCCTTCTGAATAAGCCGTTCGGAAGCACTATCGACTTTGATTTTAGCTGTACACCCTTTCAATGGCAGGTCTTAAAAACTATCGCCCGCATACCTTTCGGAGAAACAAGGACTTACGGAGATGTGGCATCTATGGTGGGAAAACCTAAAGGGGCAAGGGCGATTGGGCAGGTAATGAGGAAAAATCCAATGCCATTAATCTTTCCCTGACACAGGGTAGTTGCCGCCGAAGGTCTCGGTGGTTTCACTGGTGGGCTGGACATCAAGGAATATTTGCTTGGCAGGGAGAAATGATCAAGAAATTGGTATAAGTTCAGCCGTCTATTTTTTTGACAGGATTAATCCCGCTTATAGCGGGAGACTGGATTATTTTAATCTTGTAAATCAAAACTCTTATCCTGTCTAAAGGCTTTTTTAGGAGGATTTTTAGCGATTACACATCTACTTCTGGGGCTCTCCCACTTTTTTGCGAGTAAGTTGATCCACAGCGATTTCATACTCCCTGGAACCGGGCACCAGAGATTTATCGCGGCCGATTTGGGTCATAACTTCCTCTTCGGCTTTTTCAAACCGGATATTGACCTGGGTGAAAATCTCGTTCACGACCTGATAAATCTCTTCATCCGTGCCATAAATCTCAATCACGTCGGGATCATTGATGAGCACTTCCATGATGTACTGGGTCATATACAGAGCATAGGTGTTGGGACGGGGAACGAGGCTGCGAACGGGAGCAATAAAGTACTTAAAATCAAAGTCCGAACTCTTTTGCGCTTTTTTTAGACCCTTAAGAATGGCACCTGAAATAGCAGTTGGATTATCCGTCTCGATAATCTTTTCCATCAGCAGCTTCTGGAACAGTTTGTTATGGATTTCAGGGAGTTTGAACTTTAAAAACCTGTCCCCTTCAAAAGCCTGCTGTTTTTCCTGTCTTTCAAGTCTGTTTAATATTTTGTCCTGAACCCTCCCGCTATTCCATGTTTTCATAACTCAACTCTGCCCTCATTTGAACGAGTCATTTTTTCACTTATCCGCGGAAGCCTTTTTCTTGGAAGCTTCGGTGGAACCCTTTGAAGCGGATTCCTGTTTTTTAGAAGTCTCTGTGGAGCCTGTTGACTTGGACGTAGAATCCTTATCAGACTGTGCGCTTGTACATTGATTCCCTCCGGATTTCGCGGCGTAATCAGTTACATACCAGCCGGAACCCTTCAGATGAAAAGTGCTGTGGGAAATGAGTTTCATTAGTTTGCCGTGACACAATTCGCATTGGGCCAGCGGTGAGTCGGAGAATTTCTGTATAGCCTCGGTTTGGTGTCCGCATTTCGTACATTCATATTCATAAATTGGCACTTCTAATTACCTCCATTTTGTTGTCTGAAAGAATCTATGAAACAACCATGTCGCAAATTCTATGTCCCTGGTAAGAATCAAGGACATAGTCCAGTTTTGGCAGGGCGAGATTTTCTAAAACCTCAAAGGTTGTTTCATGGACAATGGCCTCTTCTTTATCTTTTGCTTTCCCGGAAACATCAAATCTTTGAAAAAAATTACAAAACCTCACGATATGAATCAGCTCGTGGGTAAAAACATATACAAGAAGGGGTAGAAGCCCGAGGGCTTTGTCCCTTCCTAAGGCCTTTTGTATCTGGTGGTCTTGAAGGCATATGAAGTAAAAGTCGCGGCTTTTCGTATTTGATTCGAAGCCGCTGATCGCCCTTGCTCCTTTGTTCAACAATGCAAATGCTTGTTGGGCTATCTCATTTGCCCTCAAGGAAGCAAGAGTCTTTACATCGTATCTCTGCCTTTTCCACTGCCCCAGGGAGAATTTAAAAAAATTCCCTGTCGCGTCCTCCGCAATATCAAGGGCCTCGCTTATCGTGAAAAGGTCATCGTAATTAAAAGGCAAATAGGCCATTTGTGTAAGGCTCATATTTGGGATTGGATTATTGAGATAATAAGGCCGATCAGAGAAATGTCAACACCATAATGCCTTTTTTGATGGTGGCGGTGACTGGACTTGAACCAGTGACCCTGCGGATATGAGCCGCATGCTCTGACCAACTGAGCTACACCGCCAGGATTTGTTTATATGCATCAGTTTATTGAAATTTTATGCCTTGTCCCAACTGCCTCGTTATTAGAAATACTTCAGTCCCGGCGGTAATCCCAAAACCTTATTCCTGAAATCTACAGATACTTTTTCACTTCCTCGGTCAGGGCCGGGACCACGTCGAAGAGATCGCCAACTACACCGTAGTCAGCCTTCTGAAATATGGGGGCATCCGCATCCTTGTTGATCGCAACAATCACCTTTGACGTGCTCATGCCCGCCAGATGCTGAATTGCCCCTGAAATACCGCAGGCAATATAGAGGCCCGGGGAGACAACCTTCCCCGTCTGGCCTACCTGGTCCGAGTGGGGTCTCCATCCGGCATCTACTGCTGAACGCGAAGCACCCACGGTGGCCCCGATAAGTTCAGCCAGGTCTTCCAGGATCTTGTAGTTTTCCGGTCCTTTCATGCCTCGTCCGCCTGAGACAATCTTGTCTGCTTCAGTCAGGTCAACCTTGCCGCTCTCATCTTTGAGTACATCGACGATCTTGGTTTTAAGGGCCCCGTCATCAAGACTGAAGGCGGCGTCCAAGACTTCTGCCGACCTGGACTTATCTGGCTCATTTATGTCCATCACTTTTGGCCTGGCAGTGGCCATTTGCGGCCAACTGTTCTCAAAGGTCACCCTGGCATAGGCCTTGCCCGCATAAATAGGCCTGGTCGCCACAAGATTTCCATCTTCCACCGCAAAGGCTGTGCAGTCCTGGGCCATGCCCACACCCAGTTTACCCGATAACCTTGCAGACAGGTCCTTTCCCTCAGCAGATGCCCCCAGCAATAATATGGCCGGATCATCGGCCTTGACCAACTCGGAAATGACTGAAGCATAGGCATCAGTCGTATAGGCCTCCAGCCTTGGATCGTCTGCTACTAAAACCTTATCAGCGCCATAATTGCCCAACTCTGCTGCCTTTTCCTTGATACTGGAGCCAAGCAAGAGGACCGTTAAGTCCTGGCCTAATGCATCAGCAAGGCGTCTTCCTTCACTGATTATTTCATATGTAATCTTTCGGATCTCTCCACCTCTTTGCTCTGCAATTGTCCAAACTCCCTGTGCCATATCTTAAATCTCCTTATTCTTAAAAGATTCTAAGTTTCTACAATTTAGTGAAATATTGGATGCTGCCATCCACATGGGAAAATGGAATGGTGGAATTATGGAATAGTGGGTTTGAAAGCGGAAAAGATCTTAGCCCTCTTTTCTCTGTACCCAGCAATCCAATATTCCAGTATTCCAATCAAATTACCTTAGCTTCATCATGGAGCAGTTTGGCCAATCCAGCCGCCTTTTCCTGTGGCGTCTCCCCTTCAACAATCTTCCCTGCTTTTCTCGCCGGCGGTGGCGTTATCTCCAGGACCTTCACTTTTCTTGCGCCTTCCCCAAATTCCGCCGCATCCAGCCCAAGATCAGAAAGAGTCTTTGCATCAAACGGTTTCTTCTTGGCCTTCATAATCCCGGGAAGAGAGGCGTATCTCGGTTCATTCAATCCTTTTTGGGCAGTAATAAGAGCAGGTAAGGGCGATTCAATAACGAGTATGCTTCCCTCTATGGGCCTGTTTACCTTTACGGACTTGCCATCCTCAGCCACTTCTACTTTATCAATCACTGAAAGCTGTGGGATATCCAGAAGCTCCGCGATGTTTGCCCCCACAACACCCATATCATCATCCACGCCCCTCTGGCCGGAAAAAATGAGGTCATAGTCAAGCTCCTTTATGGCCGCGGCAACGGCCTTTGCCACAGAAAGGGAATCGCTTCCCTCTAAAGCTTCGTCACTGACAAGTATGCCCTTATCAGCCCCCATGGCCAGAGCAGTGCGAATGGATTCTGTCACTCTTTTAGGACCAAGGCCCACTACAGTGACCTCACCTCCAAATTTCTCCTTGATGCGCAAGGCCTCTTCCACACCATATTCATCATAAGGATTCATCACCCATTTGATGTCATCGGTTACAATGGATTTCCCGTCCGACCTTACTTTGATCTGGGTCTCCGTATCCGGCACCTGTTTTAAGCAAACAATAATATTCACTTTTTCCTCCTTTCACCCATATGTTTTTGGTTACATAAGCATCAACCCTGAATCCCATTTAAAAAATATTCACTAATCTGCTTCGCAGCAGTTTTAATATCATACTGCTTGTGAGTTGACAATACCCAGAACCTGGACATTTCATCTAAGGCCCCAAAAAATGCCCTTTTGGCCACCCCCGGAATCACCTCTTTTTTGAAGACTCCGTTTTCCTGGCCTTCCCGAATAATATCCCCAATTAAATCCAGGTACTGGACAAATTTTTCATTGTTGTATTCCTTCATGAACTTACTGCTCTGCCGGACTTCCACCTGGATAATCTCCGCCATATTCGGATTCTGTTCAATCAATTGCAAGTGGATTAATGCAAATTTCTCAAGCTTTTTGACAGGATCATCCTCTCTTGAGATCTGGTCAACCATGTTGTCAAGCACGATCTGCATCTGCTCCTCGAATAGTGAAATTAAGATATCATCCTTATTTTCAAAGTAGATATAGATAGTCCCATCGGCCACCTGTGCCTCCATGGCAATTTCGGATATCCTGGTCTTATAAAAGCCCTTTCTGGCAAACATCTTGGTGGCTGCCTGTATGATTCTGTAATATTTTTCAGTATTTTTCTTTTTGCTCATCATTGAAACCCTTAGTGAATGATTATTCATTCACCTGATTTGATAGCATCGCATTCAGGCTGTGTCAAGGTTTTTTTGTATTGAATGTTATTGTGGTAAATGGGCATTTTTTTTACTTGACATTTTGGATAATTTTATAGCTAAATAGTAGCTATTTTGTGGCTACATCACACTTATAAGTCAATTAATAAATATACCCTTGCTTTTTGCCTTAATAACCTAAC
>Ga0180009_10007496_pt1 | contig 11116 bp, 6 predicted proteins | sample OS_PC_MetaG_FD_123537 | JGI IMG/M metagenome (GOLD analysis project Ga0180009, IMG submission 123537) | Groundwater microbial communities from the Aspo Hard Rock Laboratory (HRL) deep subsurface site, Sweden - OS_PC_MetaG | ecosystem: Environmental > Aquatic > Deep subsurface > Groundwater...
CGAGAAAATTGCTGTGTGAAATTTATCACAATTTGAAAGAGCATCCGTATGTTATCAATTGATTGTATTAAATACCGATTTGTACACAGGTATTACTTGACTTCAGTATACGAGGGGTGAGGTATCGCAGAAGCAACGTAAGATATTTGTCAGCAAATTTTATCTAAAATTTTGTATTTTAATCCCTGCCTACCGGCAGGCAGGCATGTATTTTGTATCCTGTTTTTATCCCCATTTCGGATGATTTTTTTTGTTTTAAATAAGGAAAAAGTGTGGTATAATTAAGCAGATAAAAGCCCGTATTTAAACAGGGTAAATTGTCGTTATACATGCTTGAAAACGACTTAAAAAATAAAAGAAAATGCTCTGTCTGCCGACAAGCGGGACATAACAAAAAAAGGTGTCCTGAACTTTTAGAAACAGAGAATAAAAATAGCGCTCGGAAAAGTCCGGTAGTGCCTATTAGTGTTGGCAAATTGCACAAGAGATCACCGCATGTGGTTGATTTGAGAACTGAAAAAAAAGAAGATCTTTGGGGTCAGGTTAATGTTTATCAAGATAATGTTAAAAAAGAAGAGAGGCGAGTGGTGGATTTCGCGCAGATGGTGAAGAAAGCTAACAAGGAACAAGGAGAAAGGAATAAGTCGTGTTTGCCAGCAGGCATGGAAAAAGTAATTACCCAAGTTCAAATAGAAGAAATAATAGACAATGGATATGTTGATAAGAAAAAAAAGATTAGCGCAAGATTACCCAAATTAAATATCATTTATCATTTATCATCTATCATCAACTTGCCGAAGAAAATGGTTGTTACTACTGGACAAAAAGTAACACAGGCAACCAATAATACCATTTCTGCTTTCAGTCCAAAACGTTTTGCTTATTCTATTATTGTCTTCTTATTGCTTATCACCGCGCCTTTTCCAGCGATTGGATATTACAACCAAGTAAAAGATACTGGCAACAGAGTCATTGAAGAAAGCACAAACGCCTTTCTTTCCCTTCAGTCCTCAACCGTTGCAGTTATGCATTCAAATTTAGACCAGGCTCAATATGACCTTAATTCTGCGTTAGAATCTTTTAATAATGCCAATTCAATTTTGGAGCGTGAGCATCGCGCTTTGCAGTTTGTGGCTGGAGTTTTACCAGTCATTGGTTTGCAAATTAAAAGTCGCCAGCATTTATTAACAGCTGGACATCACTTGGCTTTAGGTAACACCTATTTAGTAAAAGGGGTTGGGTCTGTGGAGGATCAGCCAGATTTAGTCATTACAGAAAAGATTAAAATACTAGCAGATCACTTCCGCGGTGCTATTTTGCAATATAATGAAGCTTTGCTGGAGTTGAGTGGGGTTGATTCAAAGACCGTGCCAGTTGAATATCAGCAGTCTTTTGAGGATTTTAAACTTTTGTTCACTGCTTTTGTTGGTGATATGCAAGATTTATTGAATTTATCTGATTCTGTAATAACTATTTTTGGCGACCAAGAATTTAGGAGATATTTATTAGTCTTTCAAAATAATAATGAGATTCGTCCGACTGGCGGGTTTATGGGAAGCTTTGCAATTTTAGATATGCAAAAAGGTAGAATTGTAAATTTGGATATTCCGGGTGGTGGAACTTATGATTTACAAGGACAATTAGATAAATATATAGAACCACCACTTCCTTTACAATTAGTTAATGATCGTTGGGAATTTCAAGATTCTAATTGGTTTCCCGATTTTCCTGCCTCTGCCAAGAAAATGGCTTGGTTTTATGAACAAGGCCGTGGCGCTTCTGTTGATGGGGTAATAGCAATAAATGCAACAGTTTTGGAAAGAGTTTTAAAAATTTTTGGTCCGGTTGTGAATGAGGAACATGGTCTGGAAATTGCCAGTCAAAATGCTTTGGAAGAGTTACAATATGAAGTTGATGTAGATTATGATAAAGAAAAAAATCAACCAAAAGAAGTAATTGGTGATTTGGCTGATGAATTTTTAAATAGATTAGGAAATTTGAACGCAGTTAGCGGTGTTCAAATTTTATCAGAATTAAATGAAGCATTAGAGCAAAAAGAAATACAGGTCTATTTTAATGATTTGGATATCCAAGATCGACTTGCGTCGTTTAATTGGACTGGCGGTATTTTACCAATTACCAAAACACAAGATTATTTGTTTGTGGTTAATGCTAATATAGGCGGGCAAAAGTCAGATGCTAAAATAAAGCAAAAAATAGAACATCAATCTGTAATTGATAAAGATGGTTCAATTATTGATACAGTGGTTGTTTATCGTGAACATAGTGGACAACTTGGACAGAGATTTTACGGAGTTAATAATATTGATTTTATTAGAATTTATGTACCAGAGGGGGCAGAATTGCTAGAAGCTGGTGGTTTTAGTTATCCTCCTGAAGATATTTTCCATGTTCCAGAAAGTTGGTATGAAGATGATTTGGATGTCAAAAATTATGAGCAAGAGGTCGCGATTCATGCTGAAACTGGGACTAGGATTACCAATGAGTTTGGAAGAACCAGTTTTGGAAATTGGATGATGGTTATGCCTGGTGAAACGAGTAATGTTTATTTTAAATATCGCTTGCCGTTTAAATTAAATTTAGAATTAGAGGAGAATAATGATAAATGGGAAAAGTTTTTGCAAAATATTGATGATAAAAAAATCAGCCACTATAGTTTGGTAGTACAAAAACAATCTGGAGTTATTAGTGAGTTTTTGACTAGAATTATTTGCCCAGTAGATTGGAAGCCAGTTTGGCAGTCAGATGACAAAATGAAGCCCGCTACAAATGGAGTTGAATTTACCACCAATCTTCTTACTGATGAGGTAGTTGGTCTGGTGATGCAGAAAGTAGAAAATTAATTATAGAGATCAAAATTCTTTACTAGTTTTAAAAAAAATCTGGATAGTTGCGTGTAATAAATATTAAAAATATTAATAAAATATTAACAGAATATTATTACGTCACAGCTACCATTCTCGTGAGTTACATAGAATTTTTTATCTTTAAAGATGTGTAACACTAAAGTGAATAAATATTCTTTAATATTTTTATAATATTCTAACAACTATGCCACTAAAAAAGAAAAAACAAGCAAGTAAAAAAGAGACTAATAAGGATTTTGAAACAGAAAGCCATGATTTTGTTAAAAAAGATTTAGAATTAGAAGAAGAGGAAGAAAATATAAAGCCAAAGAAGACTAAAACAATTAAAAAAGAATTAGAAAGGGTTCAGTCAGAAAAAGAAAGATTGGCAAAAGAAGAAATTAAAATAAAAAAAGAACTGCAAGATATTTATCAAAATGATGACGGTTCCATGCCTGATATGTCTGATTTTAAAAAAAGAAAAAAGAATCGTTTGCTGTCAGCATTTTTTTTCTTGCTTTTCTCATGCATTTTTTTAGGCACCGTTGCTTGGGTTGGTTTTTTTATGTTTCAGCCCAATTTACAATTTGTTGAAGATGATGTGGTTTTGTCTATTTCAGGCGATGAAGCAGTGATGGCTGGTCAGGAAGTGCAATATCGTATCCGTTACCGCAATCTGCAAAACACTCCTTTAGGTCAGGCGAATATACAGATTCGTTATCCTGAGGGATTTGTTTTTGTAAACAGTAGTGAGCTAGCTAGTAATGATAAAAATGATGAGTGGGCTTTAGGGTCTTTAGGTCAGGGTGACGGGGATTATATTGATATTTTTGGCAGATTGTATGGTGATGAGGGGAAAGAACAATCATTTAGAGTTTTTTTGAATTATAAACCAGGTAATTTTAGTTCAGATTTTCAAAAAGTTGCTACTCTAAATACCAAAATAACTGATTCTCCCGTAGAAATGCAAATACAAGGACCTGAAGAAGTTGTACCGGGTGGAGAAGTGGAGTTTTTTGTACAAATTCAAGCAAAAAAAGATATTAATATTGAAAATTCCGCTCTAATTTTAGAGCCTGGAATATTTAGTGTAAAGAGCAGTGAACCTGCCACAAAAGAAGATGATTTATTTCAATGGCCAATTACAGTTTTAGCAGACGGCGAAGAACAAGTTTTTAAAATAACAGGATCTTTCAGCCCAGTAAACGGGGAAGAAGAGGCTGATATTGTTTTTAAATTTGTTGGCTGGAAAGATGCTGAGCGACAAACTGAACCTTTTGTGTATTTTACAAGTCCTGTTAAGGTTAAATTATTAAAAACAGATTTATCAGTTAATCTTGGTATTAATGGCTCTTTGACTGATTTAACAGTCCAGCCTGGAGAAGTTTTAAACACTAGTATTGTTTTGAAAAATCCTGGCACAGTAGCTTTAAAAAATGTGAGTGTTAGTTTAGTTTATGAGACACCATCTTTTAATAAACTTAGTATGCTAGATTGGCAGAAAATAGAAGATGGAAACGATGGTAGTATTTACGGCGAGCAGGTAAGCGAAGACATTAGAAGGGCAATAATAACATGGGATTCCCGACACATAAAACAACTGAACAATCTTCAACCAGGAGATGAAGTTATTATTGATCACAGTATTCCTTTTAAGAATTCTGAAGACATTGATTTGACTAGATTTAAGACATTTATGGCCAACGCAGTTTTGGAAGTAAAATATAAGAGCGTTAGTGAACAAAAGATTTTATCAAGCAATAAAATAAATATGACAGTTAATTCAGATTTTAGTTTTGAAGTCCGCGATGCTGTTAGTGAAAATAGCAAGGGCAAGGAACAACACAAGATAAATTGGATTTTATCAAACTCCTTTCATGAATTAGAAAATATAGAGCTCTCAGTTGATTTGTATGGCAATATTGCTTGGCAGGAAGAATTATTATCAGTTCCAGCCGGTGATTTTAATTATAACAAAGAAGAAAACTCAATTACTTGGAAAATAGATAAAATGCCTGTATCAGTTGATGTGTTGGCGCTACAGTTTGGTTTATTACTAAATGAAAAAAATCCAACCCAAACAAATCTGACATCAAAGGTAAAAATAAAAGCGCATGATACTGTTACCGGACTTGATATTATAAAAGCTGGCGAGCCAATTTTGTTGAAGTTTGAAGAAGTAGAAGAGGGTGAGGAAGGTGAGGAGGGTGAGTAAATAAAAATAATAGATATAGTAAATATTAAAAATATGCCAGAAAAAAAGAAAATATTAATTGCCGAAGATGAAAGGCCTATGGCTAGGGCTTTGGAATTAAAATTAAATAAATACGGCTTTGAAGCCAAAGTCGTTTCTAATGGTGAAGAAGCATTGGAAGAATTGGGCAAAACAAAATATGATTTGCTTTTACTGGATTTGATGATGCCCAAAAAAGACGGATTTGGTGTGCTAGAGGGCATTAAAGAAAAAGGCTATACTATTCCGGTAATTGTTTCTACCAATTTGAGTCAGGAAAATGATGTAAAAAAAGCCAAAGAGCTCGGCGCCAAAGATTATTTTGTAAAATCCGACACACCAATAAATGAAGTGATAAAGCGGGTAGAAAAAGTATTGGCAAATAATAAATAACTATAGTAGAATTATTTATATGTTAATTGATGATAAAAAATTAAAAAGAATTTTATTGGAAGAAAATTATGTTACTGAAAGTGATATGCAGACAGCCGAAGAATATGCTCGTGCTCGCAATACATCTATTCGAGATTATTTGTTGTCCGAAGGCGTGATGGATAAAATTTTGATTGGCCAAGCAATTGCCGAGTATTTTAAAGTACCCTATGCGGATTTGAGTAAAATTAGGGTGGAAGAAGATACCTTGCATTTAATTCCAGAATTAGTAGCTAGGAAGAATGGAGTAGTATCTTTTAGTTTGAATCAAGGAATTTTGAAAGTTGGTATGACAGATCCGACTGATTTAGAAATAGTTCACCAACTTGAAAAACGAGTTGGTACAGAAGTGCAACCACACTATATTACAGAGCAGGACTGGGAAGATGCGATGTCAGCTTATAAAAGCACACTAAGAGATCAATTTGTTAATATTTTTATTGAATTAAAAAAACCAGAATTATCAAAAGATGCACGTGATGAAATGACAATTAAAATGGTTAATACCCTGATGCAGTATGGTTATGAAAATAAATCTTCTGATATTCATGTTGAGCCGTATGAAGACAAGCTTTTGATCCGTTTTAGAATTGATGGTGTAATGCACGACGTGTTGGATATTCCCAAAGATTTTTCTGAGTTAATAATGAGTCGAATCAAGATTTTATCCAAAATGCGGACCGATGAGCATCGGACGGCGCAAGACGGCAAGTTTAGATATAAAACTGGCGATGAAACTATTGATGTTAGGGTCTCAGTCTTGCCAGTTACTCATGGTGAAAAAACAGTAATGCGACTTTTGTCTGCCAAGAGCCGTCAATTTAGTTTGGCCGATTTGGGTTTAGCTGACCATGATTTAAATAAATTAAAAAGAGCTATTAAACATCCTCACGGTATGATTCTTGTCACAGGACCGACCGGTAGTGGCAAAACGACTACACTTTATGCAGTTTTAAAAATATTAAATAAGCGTGACGTAAATATTGCAACAATTGAAGATCCAGTAGAATATGATATTGAAGGCATAAGCCAAATTCAGGTTAATCCAAAAACTAATTTAACTTTTGCCAGCGGACTACGTTCAATCGTTCGTCAAGATCCGGACATTATTATGATTGGAGAAATTAGAGACGAAGAAACTGCCGGTATTGCAATTAATTCTGCCCTAACTGGTCATTTAGTTTTATCAACTTTGCACACCAATGATGCTGCTACTTCTTTGCCTAGACTACTAGATATGGGTATTGAGCCATTTTTAGTGGCTTCAACAGTCAATGTAATTGTTGCTCAGAGGTTGGTTAGGAAGTTATGTTCAAATTGCCGAGTTTCATATACAGTTTCAGAAGAAGACCAAAGATTATTACTTACTGAGACACACATAAAAGAGATTTTGGAAAAAAAGGGTTATGGTGATTTTGATAAATTGCGTCTCTATAAAGGTGGTGGTTGTAAGGTCTGTGGTAATTCGGGCTATAAAGGAAGAATTGGCGTTTTTGAAGTGTTAGAAATGGAAGAAAATATTCGTGAATTAGTTTTACATCAAGCTTCTAGCGATGAGTTAACAAAACAAGCCAGAGAAAACGGTATGACAACCATGATGGAAGATGGTGTTGATATGGTATTAAATGGTGTTACAACTATTGAAGAAGTTTTACGAGTGACGAGAGAGTAGACACTCGGCCTGTGACGGCCTCAAAACACGAAAACACCCGCCCTTGCGCCACCGCTAAAGCTATAGCGACACGCGGTCGGGCTTAAAACACAAAAACACGAAAACACCATTCAACAAAGATATAAAAGCTAAATTGTGTCATTGCGAGAAGCCCCTATGGAATAAGGGGCGACGAAGCAATCCCAGTGAATTTGCAACGTTGCTATCCCATCGGGATTGCTTCGTCCCGATGCGAATCGGGACTCGCAATGACACGATATTTAATTATTGATTTTATGCCGGAAAAAAAAGATGAAAAATTACTTAAAAAAAGCATTTCAATTGGTGGTGTTAGTTTGGCGCAAAAGGTTGAGTTTGCGAGAAATTTGGCTGTGATGATAAAATCTGGCTTGACTATTGTAGATGCTTTGCGCATAACCAAAAATTCAGCTCAAGGTAAATTCAAGAATTCTATTGAGGGGGTATTAAAATCAGTTGAATCAGGAAATTCTCTATCATCTTCTTTAGCCAGATATCCAAAGATTTTTTCTGGTATGTTTGTTAGTGCTACTTATGCGGGTGAGAGTTCTGGTACCTTAGAAAAAAATCTGGACAATTTAGCCGAACATTTAGAAAAGAAAAAGGAATTAACTTCAAAAATAAAGGGTGCCATGCTTTATCCAATTGTGGTTTTGATAGCTGCTTTTATTTTGGGTTTGGCTATGGCATTTTTGGTTTTGCCCAAAATTATACCTTTGTTTGAAGGTCTTAAAACTGATTTACCTCTTACTACTAGAATATTAATAAAATCATCTCATTTTATTGATGCGCATGGTTTAGCATTATTTTTAGGAATTGTTATTTTTGTGGTTTTTATGTCTTGGTTGTTGAAGCAAAAATTTGTTTTCCCAATTACTCATTGGTTGTGGCTCAGAACACCGATAGTTAAGAGGATCATAATAAATAGTAATCTGGCTACATTTAATAGAACCCTGGGCTTGATGTTAAAGAGTGGTTTGAACATAAATGAAGCTTTGTCGGTTTTGAATGATACTTTTAATAATTATTATTATAAAAAAATTATCTATAAAGCCAATGAAAGCGTTAGTAGAGGAATAAAATTGTCTAATCATCTGGCGCAATATGAAAAACTTTTTCCTAAAATGGTAGTGAGCATGATAAAAGTGGGTGAAGAGTCTGGAAATTTAGAAGAAACTTTATACTATTTGGCTAATTATTACGAAGTGGAAGTTGATAATGCTACCAAATCATTATCTACAGCGATTGAGCCAATTTTGTTAATTTTTATTGGTCTCTTTGTTGGCTTTTTGGCTCTCTCTATCATTACACCAATTTATAGTATTACGGGTAGTATCAAATAAAACAGGTCGCTCCTCTGGAGCTAAACATATTTTTCGCAATTCTATTCTACAAACAGTTGGCTCCTAACGGAGCCAGCCCATTAAAATATGATTTGTGAATATTCACCCAGCTCCAGAGGGGCGCCCTGTTTGTAGATAAAACAAAATAAATCATTCAGCCCCAGAGGGGCGTCCTGTTTGTAGATAAAACAAAATAAATAATTCAGCCCCAGAGGGGCGTCCTGTTTGTAGATAAAACAAAATAAATAATTCAGCCCCAGCGGGGCGTCCTGTTTGTAGAGAGGTAAAACGAAAATCACCCAGCCCCAGAGGGGCGTCCTGTTTGTAAAACAAAACAAATAAATCACCTAGCCTCGTAGAGGCGTCCTGTTTGTAGAAATAAAACAATAAATCACCCAGCCTCGTAGAGGTGTCCTGTTTGTAGAGATAAAACAAACAGATCACCCAGCCCCAGAGGGGCGCACTATTTATGAATTTTATTATGTCAATTTTTAAATTTAATAGAAAAAGGATTCATCCAGCACTATTTTTTTCAAAAGAAAAAAATAGTGCTGGATTTACCTTAGTAGAACTTTTAGTTGTCATAGGCTTGGGGGCGATATTAGTTGGGGCATCGGCTGTTATTTATAGTAATTGGCAAGTATCAGCTCAATTAAACGAGAGTACAGCCGAGTTAACACAAAATTTGCGAACAGCCAGACAAAGAAGTGTGGCCGGTTTTAACAATTCCAGTCATGGAATTTTTTTAGATATAGACCCAGTCGGACAAGATAGCTATGTTTTGTATCAAGGTTCTTCTTATGCAACCAGAGATGGTGATTATGATAGATTAATAAAATTTAGCCAGTCAATGGATATTACAGTCGCTGATTTTATTTTGATTGGTAATGATGTTGATATTAATTTTTCTCAAGGTTTGGGTCAGGTAATAAATACTGGAATAATTACTTTGACCCATAGCGTGGAGGGAAGTAGAGAGGTGGCGGTGAATGAGCTTGGGGTTATTGAATAGCGATCCGAATATATTATTAGGGTCATTCAGATTAATTCTTTTGAATTACAAAATAGCAGAAAGATACGTGTCATTGCGAGGAGTCCCTATGAAATAAGGGACGACGCGGCAATCCCAGGCTTTAACGCTGTGAAGGCTGGGATTGCTTCGTCGTTATTTCATACTCCTCGCAATGACACTTCTCGTTTCGTAAATTTAGATCAGTATGGTCGGTATAAATAATAAAGGACAATCATTATTGGAAGTCATCGTAGCGATGGCGATTTTTGCGTTGATTAGCGCGGCTATGGTTAGTTTGTCTTTGGGGGGTTTGTCAGCTTTGGAGCAGGGTGGTGAACAGACTCAAGCTGAGGCTTTAGCCCAAGAGGGGGTAGAAGCAGTGCGAGCGATTAGAGATAGTGCTTGGAATAAACTGGTTTATGCGACAAGTTCAGTTTCAATTAATGGCAGTGAATGGGAATTTACTGGTGAGGATACAACCGAGACAATTGGTCAATATACCCGTACCATAAGTTTCGCAGATGTTTGTCGTGATCTGAGCGATGATATAGTTGATTGTCCTGGGAGCTATACAGATTTACACAGTAAAAAAGTTACAGTAATAGTTGATTGGGAGATTCGTCCGGGGGTAAACAATTCAGTGCAAAAAATAACTTATTTAACCAATTGGGATTCAATAAATTGGATACAAACAGATTGGAGTGGTGGAGACGGACAATCAATTTGGTCTGATGCTACTCGTTATGATAGTGATGATAGTAATTTGGATTATGGCGATAGTGGAGAGATAAAATTGGCTTCGCTTGGTGGTGGTGGTTGTGGCGCTAAGGTTTGGTCGTTTGTTAGTTCTTCGGATTATACTTTTGATAGTGATAAAATTGAAGTAACTGGCGGAATGGCTCAACTATTTAGTTCTAGCGGTGGCTTAGATGGTTATACCCAAGGTATGTGGCATTTGGATGAAGCTAGTGGAAGTATTATTGATTTTTCTGGAAATGGAAATGATTTACCCAATGTAAAGGGTTCACCCCAGTATTCTCAGAGTGGAAAATTTGCCAATTCTTTGGATTTTAATGCTAATAGTTCTAGTTATATCAATCATGGCTCGCAAGACGGTCTAAATTTTACTGGCTCTTTTACTATTGAAGCTTGGGTTTATCGTGATGTGGTGGCTACAACTTATGAATCCGTTGTATCTAAGTGGCGTGAAACTGGTAATAAAAGATCTTATGCTTTGGTCATAAATCCTAACAATAAATTGGAGTTATGGGTTTCAAGTAATGGTTCAAATGAGACGATACTCACAGCCGTCAACACACTGCCAACCAGTAGTTGGGTGCATATTACAGCCACCTATGATGGATCAAATTTATATATTTTCCAAAATGGTGTCTTAGAAAATCAAGTTTCTTATTCAAGTGGTATAGCTGATAAAGCATCCTTTTTTAGTATCAGTGGAGCTGACAAATTTAATGGAGGCAATGCATTTTTTAATGGAAAAATTGATGAAGTGCGAATTTCTAATACTGCTCGTTGGAC
>Ga0180009_10007497_pt1 | contig 11115 bp, 14 predicted proteins | sample OS_PC_MetaG_FD_123537 | JGI IMG/M metagenome (GOLD analysis project Ga0180009, IMG submission 123537) | Groundwater microbial communities from the Aspo Hard Rock Laboratory (HRL) deep subsurface site, Sweden - OS_PC_MetaG | ecosystem: Environmental > Aquatic > Deep subsurface > Groundwater...
ATAGGATGTGGGACAGGCGTCTTTACCGAGAAGATGGGCAGAACAGGGGCAGAGATTATCGCCATCGACATCTCACCTGAATTGATCGAAAGGGCCAGGGAAAGAGATGTCTCTTCCAATGTCCAATTTGAGGTCATGAATGTGGAAAAGATGGACTTCCCAGATAACAATTTCGATTCTGTGGTTGGCTCATCCATCTTGCATCATCTTGATTTAGAAAAGGCCTTCTTAGAAATTAAACGGGTTCTAAGACCGGAAGGCAGGGTGGCCTTTGCCGAACCTAATATGATGAATCCCCAGATTATATTACAGAAGAATATTAAGCCAATAAGGAGATGGCTTGGTGACTCTCCGGATGAGACAGCTTTTTTTAGGTGGTCATTAAAAAAACAGTTGCAAGGACATGGATTCCAACATATCATTATAGAACCTTTTGATTTTCTTCATCCCTTTACTCCTGCCCCTTTAATTCCGATAGTGGATAAAGTGGGACAAATAGCTGAAAAACTGCCAATCTTAAGAGAGATGGCCGGGTCTTTATTGATCCAGGCAAAGTTAATAAAATGAAGATACAAATTCCTGATAAAAAGAATATTCAACCTACCAATCAAGAGGATCCCCTGAGATATTACTATCTGCCGGCAGTAAGAAGGTTATATCTTAAGCGACTCCAGATGACATTGGATATGATAGGCCTGAAGAGAAGGAGTAAAGTCCTGGAGATTGGTTATGGCAGCGGGATACTCTTTCCAGAGCTGAGTAAGAGATTCGATGAGATTTGTGGAGTAGATATTCATAATAAGATTGATTTAGTCGAGACGATGTTAAAAAAAGAAGGCATCACGGCTAAATTAAAAGTAGGAGATATCCTGGACCTGCCATACGAAGATGAAGGATTTGACAGTATTGTGTGTATAAGTATATTGGAGCATATTCCCGCCTCAAGTTTGGATAAAGCTGTCTCAGAGATACACCGGGTCTTAATACCTGGGGGGATAGCCGTAGTTGGATTTCCAACAGTGGGCAAGAAAATGGATTTTTTATTCAGAATAATTGGATACCGCGATATTAATCAACACCATGTCTCTGGAGAAAAAGAGATTATGGCCGCTATGGGAAAGAGGTTCACTCTGGCCGAAGTGAAAACCTTCCCTAAGTTTTTATCCATTTCTCAATCGTTGTATGTTACCTGTAAGTATACTAAAAAATAAGGTGTATTATAGTATTACCACACAACATTTGCGTTGTCCGCGAGAATTCCACAAAGAACATAAAGGTTGGTGATTTTTGTCCTTTGTGTCCTTTATGTCCTTTGTGGTAAATTGGTTTGGTTGCGGCGGGAGGCCACGTTATGAATTATTATCACAAGATATGGTTAGTTTGTATTTTAATTATTGCCTTTAGTTTGAGATTTTATGGAATTACAGAAAGGGGACTGTTTCAAAGTGATGAGGGTTATTATTTAGGGGCAGCCAAGACAATCAGGTCTGGTTTGGATTGGACGGCAGGCCGGATATTTGGTGTAAACCAGCCGCCATTACAGGATATGCTTCTTGATAAAGGAGGAACCATCCCGAGTGCCGCCAAACCCGGTTTCCTTGCCCTGGTAGTATTTTGTTCGCTTTTCATAGGGATGCATGATTATACTGTTCTTATTGTTTCTGGAATTGCGGGGATATTAACAGTTCTTGTAGTTTTCTTGCTTGGCAGGGAGCTGTGGGATAAACGGACAGGCCTTGTCGCGGCTAGCATCCTGGCGGTATTAAACTATCATATCGCCTTCTCTCGTGCAGGTATTTCTGCGGCTGCCTCGATTCTCTTCGTATGTCTCGGCCTTCTTTTCTATCTCTATTTTATCAGGTCATCACCTCCTAATAACCGATATCTATTCATGGCTGGCTTGAGTATCGGTTATGCCTTTACCTGCCACTACAATCTCTTTCTTGTTCCTTTGATATTTCTTTGCTTTGAACTAATTTATTCCTCAAAGGAGAGGTGTCCATTAGGCTTAAAACTTAAACGGCTTATAATCTTAGGCCTATCTATGGCTCTTCCTTTAATAATTTTTGAGGCAATTTATGCTCCCACAAAACTGTTTATCTATTCAAAAGGCCTTGGTAGTATTCTTGAAAAGACGCAATGGGGCAGGTTTTATACCTATTTTGAGCAAGTTATCCATCAAGTCTCAATGGGAGGACAAGTTGGGGTTGCCGATCCATTCTTTTATATAAACCTCCTATTGAGAAACGATGGTTACCTCTCTCTCTGTCTTCTTGGGCTTGGAATTATTTTTCTTCTTCTTAGGGTAAGAAAAATTTCTCTGGGAGGCTGCCTTGTTCTTGCCCTTTTCTTTGTCCCTGTCCTCTTTTGGTCACTTTTCTCCTCACTCCAGTTTGAAAGATTATTTCTTATCACCTCTCCTATGTTGGCCTTAATAGCCGCCTTTGGCCTAACCAGTCTGATTGGGCAAAGAAAATGGCTGTTATTTGTGGTTATTTTATTTATCCTGGCTAATGGGGTCTGGCATAGTATCCCCACAATTAAAGCCAAATCAGGATATCTTGAGGCCATAGCCTATATGAAAAGCCATAAAGGAGTAAAACACTTCAGTAGTATAGTTACCATATCCCGTGACTATGTGGGGATAAAAAATGCTCATAATCTACAGAAAGAATCTATAAATGAGATAAAAGAGCTTTATCGCCAGGGATTCAACTATCTGTTATTAGATCAAGATAAGTATTTGTACTCCACCACTATTTTTGTTAAGGGGGCTGATTCAGTAAAGCCTGTCTTCGAGACTCCCCATACTACTGCCATTTTTCTTTACGAGAGCTTTGATCCCCAGACAAGCCAGAAGATACTCTCAGAGCCAAAGGTATTAAGAATATATGATCTGGGGGAGATATTAGAATTAGTCAAAGGAAGAAAAGGTGAAGCATACTAAACATTGGACGTCAGAGGAAGACAAGATCGTAGCTTGGCTTGAACTATGCGATTTTTCTTTGCAATTGAGATTAGAAGGAATCAAGACTGAGATAGGAAGAAAAGACTTAGCCGAAGAAGCTCTTTGGCGTCATTTAGATGAGATAAGATATAAGAACCGGTTAAACAATCAGAAAGTTTTGGCTAAATTACAGAGTACGCGTTCAGGTATCAGGGATTAGGAGAAAGATGTGATCACTGACCCCTGACATTACAGATATGATTGCAAGAATTCTTCTTGATGTTATCCGGAATATTTTAGAAACATTTCAAGCAAAAGATATACCTATTATGTTGATGGGGGGTATAGCTACAAGTTTATGGGCAGAACCCCGGGCTACTTATGATATTGATGGAGTGATTGAAATTAGTTTTGATGATTTAGAAAAAATTCTTTGTGAAGTCAGGAAGAAGGGATTTACCTATGATAAGAAACAACCGGTAAAATTTATTCAAGGGTTGCCCTTTCTTACCTTGACTTACCCATCTAAAGGTCATGAAATTTATCTCGATCTTTTCATAGCAAAAAGTAGATATACTAAAGAGGCATTATCCCGTAGACAAGAGATTACTTTTGAAGAAGTAAAGATTCCAATTATAGCCCCGGAGGATTTGATTCTTTATAAACTCATTTCTGGTCGAAGCAAGGATTTGGATGATGTTAGGGGAATTCTTCTGGCACAGGAAGGAAAGCTTGATATGGAATATATGAAGAGATGGGCCAAAGAGTTAGGACTCTTGACTCAACTAAACGATGAACTATAAAGTAAGAACATCCCCCTTCACTTCCGACATGCCCATAAACTGAAAGAAAGGGTATGGAGCGGCATCTCAGGGGGAAACAGAAGAAGTTAAAAAGCCGTTTACGAGAAGAGGTGAAAGAGAGAGAATGAGTGCGTTTAAAAAACCAAACCGATTTTTTGAAAATAGCGGTGAAGTAAATCCTGATATCTCTTACTTTGTGCCAATGACTCAGGTAACCAACACCAAAAATCAGGATATGAAGACCATGGTTGATCTGGGCCGTTACTTCTCTATTTTCGCCCCGCGACAAAGCGGTAAGACGACCTTTTTTGAACAATTCTGTAAAGAGCTGGAAAAAGATATTACCTATCTTGCCATTATGTTGAACTTCCAGGCTTGTAGGAGTTTAGAAAAAATACACTTTTATCAAGGCTTGCAAAAAGAGATTTATCAACAATTATTACGACGTTTAGAAGAAGTCCAGTGCGAAAAGTTAGCGGCAGTAGAAGACTTTCTTAGAAAACATACTATAGTCGATCATGGTTCATTTAAAAATTTTTTTGAAGATTTAAATAGTCTTATTCCGACAAAAAAGATAGTTATATTTATTGATGAGTTTGATGGCATTCCCATAGCAGAAATTGAAAACTTTTTAACTACCCTTAGAAGCCTTTATCAGAAGTTTAAAGGTGTTTCCGAGAAGGCCTTGTATTCTGTAGGATTAGTAGGTATCAGAAATATAGCCAAATTAATCCTTGGCGGTGTATCTCCTTTTAACATTGCCGATAAAGTTAAATTGCCTCCTTTTAGTTTAGAAAATATCAGGGATTTATACCAGGAATACACAGAAGAAACCAACCAGCCATTTACTGAAGAGGCCGTCCAAAAGATATACCAGGAGACGGCCGGCCAGCCCTGGTTAGTAAACTGGCTGGGAAGTATTTTGACTGTCCGGATAAAGCCGGAAACCGTTGAACCTATCACTTCGGAAGATGTAGCTAAGGCCATTGAACTTCTCTTAAAGGATAAGAATGATCATTTTGATAATCTGTTTGGGAAAGCGGAGTTATATAAAGAAACATTTATCGAAATTATTTTTAATGGGGTAGCTTACGATCCGGATGATAAAGAGCAGTCTTTTCTTGAATCCTACGGCTTAATAAAGGAACAGGACACAATGGCCGTAGTTTTTAATAATATCTATCAATCACGGTTTACAAAGACGTTTTTTAAAGAATTTGAGAATCAGTTGGATTCTACCAGCCGTCGCTATCTTACGAAAACCGGTGACCTGGATATGGAGAAAATACTATCGGAGTTTGAAGAATATATTATGGAAATCGGGGTTAATGCCTTCCATGAAACCAAAAAACCTTACGAAAAAACAGGCCAGTTTTTACTCACTGCCTGGTTGTATCAATTTGTAAAAGGAAAAGAGTATGCCAGTCTTCGCTACGAAATCCCCTCGGGTGTGGGTAGAATGGACATCCTTTTAACCTACAGAGCTAAAAAATATATTGTTGAAACTAAAATATACCGGTCTCCCAGGACTATTGAAAAGGCCATCGACCAATTGAGTGAGAAATATTTAGCTACTGAACGGATAGACAGAGGGTTTGTTGTTCTCTTTGATCCTCAAACCCAGGTGGGTAAATTATACTCGCCTCAAAAATATGAAATAAATAATAAAATAATCGTTAGTTTTAAAATAGCCATAGGAAGAATGAAGTAAGGTTTCAGCGAGCGGGTGTCAGGCATTAGCTCCAGGGCTTAAGCTTTTAAAAAGGGGGACTTTGATGGTTAAGATAGGTGTTATTGGTTGCGGTTACTGGGGCCCAAACCTAATCAGGAATTTTAATCAGCTTCAAGAAGCAGAGGTAGTGATGATTTGTGATCTTGCCCCGGAGAAGCTTGAAAAGATGAAAAAGCTTTATCCGGAAGTTCTGATGACTCAGGAGTATGCTAAAGTTTTGCAGTCCCCGGAGATTGATGCCGTGGTCGTTTCAACTCAGGCGGCTACTCACTACCAGATTATCAAAGACGCTCTTTCTGCCGATAAGGATGTCTTGTCGGAAAAACCACTTACTATTCTGAGTGAAGAGGCAGAAGAGTTAGTCAATCTGTCGCGGGAGAGAAAGAGGATATTGATGGTCAGCCACACATTCCTTTACAATCCGGCTGTAAGGAAGATGAAGGAGTATATTGATAATGGCAGCGTGGGAGATATATATTATCTTCATGCCACCAGGACGCATTTGGGGCTGATCAGGGAAGATGTTAATGCCGTCTGGGACTTAGCAGCGCATGATATCTCTATCTTCTCCTTTCTTCTTGAGATGCAGCCCAAAATGGTTAGCTCTGTGGGCGGCAGCTATTTGAAGAACAACCGGGTGGATGTGGCCTTTATAACCTTGACTTACCCTAATGGGGCCATTGGGAATATCCATGTGGGCTGGATAGATTCAAACAAGGTCAGAGAAGTGGTCGTGGTGGGAAGTAAGAGACGACTTCTTTTCGATGACCTGAATGGCTTCGAGCCTCTCAGGGTTTATGAAAAGGGAGTGACCGTGGAGATGCCTTATAGCGACTTTGGCGAATTCAAGCTTTTACTTAGAGATGGAGATATTATCAGTCCCAAAGTAGAATCTGCCGAGCCCTTAAAATTGGAGTGCCAACATTTTCTTCACTGTATCCAGACCGGGGAATCACCTTTAACCGATGGCGTCAACGGTTTGAATGTCGTTAAGGTGTTAAATGCTATCGATCGATCTTTAGAAGGCAATGGGGCTCCGGTGGAGATAAGTTGAATCGTGAATCTCGAATTTATAGAGGTGAATTCATATGCCAACAGTAGAAATGAACACGGTAGTTGAAGAGTTAACCGGCTTAAAGGAAGCGATAAAGGGACTCGAAAGAACAAAATTATTACTGGTAAATAGCTTACATCATTCCTCTCTTCACCTTATCTCTCCGGTATCTATCTCTATAGAATATGATGGATATCAGTTCATTGCTTATACGCCGGATTTAGATATTTATGGATGCGGAGATAGTGAATATGAGGCGATTGAGGATCTTCGTCAGTCAATTGTTGATCTTTACTATGATCTTAAAAACGAGTCACTGGGTAAAGACTTGCAAAAGATATGGGAATATTTAAGATCCATTGTGAGAGAAGAATGAAGATTAAAGAGGTGTTAAGGCTGTTCGAGAAGTTAAAGATGGATGTGAGAGAAGGAAGAGATACTATAGCTATGTTTAGATATAAAGGCAGGGTTGTAGTAAGGACAAAGGTGCCTCATAAGCGAGGAGAATTGAAAGGTAATTTACCTTACCTTGTTCGACAGCAATTGCGACTCAACGAAAGGCAATTCAAGGAACTAATAGACTGCACTCTGTATCGTGAAGACTATGAAATTATTTTAAAAGAGAAGGATATTGCTTAAGATGAGATTAACAGATAAAATAGAAATCGGAAAAGACTTCCAAATTGATGAAGGGGCGATTCTGGGATATATATCCGGCAGAAAGATTGCCTCGTTAAAGACTATTATCGGCCATCGGGCTAAAATAAGAAGCGGGACCGTTATTTATGCCGGCGTTAAAATAGGAGATGATTTAGAAACAGGGCACAATGTCGTCATTCGAGAGGAAAACTCAATCGGAGACAACTTCAATATCTGGAATAATTCCACCGTTGACTATGGATGTCAGATTGGTAATAATGTCAAGGTTCACAACAATGTTTACTTAGCCCAATTTACCACTCTGGAGGATGATGTCTTCCTGGCACCAGGCGTGATTACCGGTAACGACCCACATCCTGTCTGCACTAAATGTATGAAAGGTCCGACGATCAAAAAAGGGGCCAGGATAGGGATCAATGCCAGCATTCTTCCCCATATTGTCATTGGCGAACGTTCCTTAGTTGGAGCCGGAGCAGTAGTCACAAAGGATGTCCCGCCACGGTCAGTGGCCTATGGAAGCCCGGCCCGGGTAGTCTGTTCAATCGAGGAGCTAAAATGTAAACAGGGGATGAAGGAGAGGCCCTATTAGGAAGAAATCCCCTTGACTTTAATGGTCAGAATGACTATAATGATTTGGAGGTGGTAAAATGCAGACCTTAAGAGCAAGATTTGATGGAGACGTCTTCATCCCACTTGAGCCAGTGAAGGCAGGAAAGATTAACGAAGCCTTTGTGATGATTAAGGATGAAGTTGAAAGTGATGAAGAGATTGATTGGTCATCTTTACCAGAAGAAGAAAGAGTTGAAATGGCCGAAGAGGAATTTAGAAGAAAATATCCTGAAGGGCCGTTATCTAAGAAATGGTTAAAGATGGTTGGGGTATGGCCTAAAGTGACCCAGGAAGAAAGAGCTGAGGAGCTTTATTGTATTTTGAAGGAGGAAATTTAAAAATGCAAGCTATTAAAGCAAGATTTGATGGAGATGTTTTCATCCCACTTGAACCTTTTAAAAGTAAGGCTATCAGTAGGGCCTTCATTGTTATTGAGGGGGAGGATGAAGCAGAAAGAGGAAAGGAGTTCTTTGCGACTCAAGAGGAAGGCTTCAATACAGACAAAGAGCCTGAGAAGTCTCCAGCAAATATTCCTTTCTGGAAACTCCCAGAGGAGGAGAGGGTTAGGATTGCCTATAAAAAGTATAAGAAAAAGTTTCCTGATTCAGAGCCAGATATGGGCCTCCTGAAACTTGTAGGGATATTACCGCCTATGACAGATGAAGAGATAAGAGAATCTTATTATCAACATCTTTTAAGGAAGCATGTAAAATGAAAATATTAATGGATATCAATGTATTTGTAGATGTTTTACTCGAGAGGGGAGCCTACTGGGAAGAAAGCCTTGAGGTGATTAATCTTTGTAAAAAAAGGGTGATTGAAGGCTGGTTTTTAGCCAGCTCAATTCCTACCATCCACTATTTAACAGCTAAAGTATATAACGAAGAAAGAGCCATAACGGATATTAGAGAAATTATTAAGGGTCTTTCTTCGATCCCACTTAGGAATGCTATTCTTGAAAGATCACTTAACTTCCAATGTGCTGAGTTTGAAGACAATCTTCAAATTGAAGCAGCGAAACAATTTGGCCTTGATGCTATTATTACCAGGAACAAGAAGGACTTCAAAGATTCACCGGTGCCGGCTTACACCCCGGAAGAATTTCTGGATAAACTGGCTAAAGAAAAGAAACAGCCTGACAAAGTAAATTTTCTGGACTTAAAGGCCCAGTTTCACCAAATTTACAACTCAGTGGATGATTCTATGACTGAGGTCATCACTAACACCTCTTTTATCTTAGGTAAAGAAGTAGAGTTGTTTGAGGAAGAATTTGCCCGGTTTCACGAGGCCAAATGCGGGATAGGGGTTGGTTCCGGCACTGAGGCCCTGCATCTGGCCTTACAGAAGAGGACAAATTAAAATGAAATTATCTATTATTATGCCGGTTTACAATGAAAAAGAAACTATAAAAGAGATATTGAAAGAGGTACAGGAAGTCAAGATTGGTGATATAGAAAAGGAGATTATCCTGGTGGATGATGCTTCTTCTGATGGTACACGAAGGATTATTGAAGAAGAGATAAATGATAATAATGTTATTAAGCTCTATCATGAAAGGAACATGGGGAAGGGAGCGGCCATAAGGACCGGTGTCAGTGCTGTTACGGGTGATCTGGTCATTATTCAGGACGCTGACAGGGAGTATGATCCCAGAGATTACCCGAAACTGCTCCAACCTATTCTGGAGAAAAGATGCGATGTGGTGTATGGTTCGAGATTTTTGGGCGTTAGTAGTGCCATGTTTTTCTGGCATTATGTAGGTAATAAGCTATTAACTTTGGCTGCCAATATCCTATATAATACCCTCATCAGTGATATGGAAGTAGGATATAAGGTCTTTAAGGCTGAAGTCATAAAGACTATCCCTATTAAATCAAACAGGTTTAACTTTGAACCAGAGATTACCGCTAAGATATTAAAGAGAAAATATAAGCTTCAACAGGTGCCGATAACCTATGTTGGCAGGGATTATTCTGAGGGCAAAAAAATTACCTGGAAGGATGGGTTATCTGCTTTCTGGACATTAATTAAGTATCGGGTGGTAGATTGATTAATAAAAGATCTCTTTGTTTCATCTTTATCTTAGCTTTAGCCGTAAGATTAGCCTTTGTGCTTTTCTTCCCATCGCTTTATGCTCCGGATACAGGAAGCTACGAGGTAATAGCTCAAAGTCTCATTAAGGGAGATGGTTTTTCTTCCCCACCAGGTGTTCCAAGCGTAACAAGGGCTCCAGTATATCCACTTTTCCTGGCAGGGGTATATTTCTTGTTTGGGCCAAGCCACATAGCTGTAAAATTGATCCAGGCTTTGCTGGGAGCCATAGGTTGCATTATTATTTGCTCTATTGGCAGAGAAATATTTAACCGCAAGGTTGGACTATGGTCAGGGGTAGCGATGGCCCTCTATCCTCCCCTTATTTCTACGGCCGGCTTTATTCTTTCTGAGGAACTGAATATCTTTTTGTTAGCGATAAGCATCCTCTTTTTGACCAGAGCAATAAAGAAACACCAGGTAGGTTGGTATACCCTGAGTGGGATATTTATGGGACTGGCTACATTATGCCGTTCCGCTACCCTCCTCTTTCCTTTCTTTTTATATTTCACCTTACTATTTTCACCATTTAAGAAGAGAGAATTTATCTATCTATCTGTCTTTCTGCTTTCTATGATTGCCATGGTGGCTCCTTGGACCATTAGGAATTATGTAAGATTTAATACTTTTATCCCAACTGAAATTCAGGGAGGAAGAAATCTTTGGGTGGGGAGCTATTTCCCCTCAGATGGGATACTTCCTTATTCAACTACTTCGGCCCAGGAATATAAAACCCCAGAGGATAAAGAGGCTTATAATAAAGTCGGCAGAGGGCTTTCCCCAATTGAAGCAGATAGAGCATACTCCAGGGAAGCAATCAAAAATATTATCAACAACTCTTCAGGATACTTGCAACTGTGTCTAGAGAAATTTGAGCGGTTCTGGTTCTGGATTCCTGGAGGAGTGGAGGTTCTGCACCCTTATCCTAAAATAAAATGGGGGGTAACTATTGTTTATTATCTGGTGCTCTTGTCAGCCGGCCTGGGTTTATGGGTGGGGCTAAGAACGAACTGGAGAGATAAACTGCCATTGCTATCTATAATCCTCTATTTCACAATAATGCATACCCTTCTCTTTGCTATCCCCCGCTACCGTCTGCCGATTATGCCCTATGTCTTGATCTTTGCCGTAGTTGGGTTTTTGCAGCTTCTTGACCGGCGGATGAAAATTCTACTCCAAAGTCAGAAAGGTGTTGTTTAAGTGAGATTTAAGGAAGGTA
>Ga0180009_10007498_pt1 | contig 11114 bp, 11 predicted proteins | sample OS_PC_MetaG_FD_123537 | JGI IMG/M metagenome (GOLD analysis project Ga0180009, IMG submission 123537) | Groundwater microbial communities from the Aspo Hard Rock Laboratory (HRL) deep subsurface site, Sweden - OS_PC_MetaG | ecosystem: Environmental > Aquatic > Deep subsurface > Groundwater...
AAAAGACTCTTTGGAAGTACTGTTAAGTCTCAAAAGTGCCCCACCATCAACGCAGAACTCTTCTGTAGGCTCATCGCCTACAATATCGGAGCCTATAGGCTCCGACTTTTTCTACAGAGCCGGAAGAAAGGTAAAGTCAAGAAGTGTGTCATGCCGCGCTCGCTGCGATTCTCTCGCTGCCTATTTCTGCTGAACTGCGACATTTAGCGCCTATTTTGCACTCAGCTCACTAGGCGGCATGACACCTAACTTGACAGCACCCTGAGGAAAAGGCTCTGTCCCGAGAGTAGGCAGCGCCGCCGCTCCTTCAAGCTTGCTTGAAGACCAACAACACGCAGTGTTGCGCTGTTTGCGTCGGTAGGAATAGAGCAGCAGAAACCCGCCCAAGAGCAGGCCAGGTCCGCTGTCGCCGTGAGGCTTATCATGTTCAACCTCGCTGAATGCGGGCAAATCGAGTTAGCAGCGCGGCGCTGCGCGAATGCTGGTCTCAGGAAAGAGCCAGAAGAAACAGCTTTGTTGAAGATGTATGCAGCTGAAGCTAGAATAACATCCTATCTCTCACCACCGCTCCCCTCCACTCAGTTTTTGCGTCGTCTTAAGAACGTCTGCGCGCCCCAGATCCTCTCTGTCTCTCCAGGTTTTATTGCATTGACGATGCGCTGCAGAAGCGGCTTTCGGTATGCTCTTTCGACATCGTGGAGGTTCGCGGCCATCCTTATCTCGTACATAGCCACTACCTCCCTGGGTAATACTATGTTTTGCAGGTTTTTAAGCCTTTCCAAGAACATTGATAACTCCAGAGTAGTTAAAAACGAAAAGTTTAAATGTCAGGCTCCTGTAACACTTTTTGGTGCTAAGATGTCAAAGGATTCTACACTACCTTTCGTAAACCCTCTTGAGAGGGCTGCAGCCATACTTGAAGCTGCGAAAGACACGAAAGCTAAGAATGATAGGGTTGTCATGTACGCAACTGCAAAGGACATCTACAACATAGAAGTAGACAGGCTTGTCGCTGAAGGCAAGATTGAGGATGCAGCAGGGCTTTGCGCACAGGTCACCAGTGACTTTAGAGGAATCGACGACAGGGAGATTACAGACATAACTGATTTCTTTGGGAACAAGGCATCTGTCATGTACGACAAGATAAGGGATAATTATATGGGCAGGATTACAGAGTATGCGCATTCAGCACAGCCAGATATGGCAGCCCAGCTTGCGCACATAGCCGCAAGCGTATTCAGGGAAGCGGATTTTGCTGAGATTGCAGATGAGTTTGAGGATCTTGCAAGGACGCATTCTGAAGCTTGCCGCACATTCTTCAATGAACCAGATCAATAGTGGTGGGCAGATAAGAGGTCTTGCTCCATCTGCAATAATATTCCTTAGGGCTGTTTTCTTCCTGAGATTAACTAATAGCTAGATTCACAGTTATCAGAGCCTCAAAACCCCTTTTTCATGGTTTCTGGGCACTATAATGCCTCAAAAAAGGCAGAAAACCGCAAATATTAAATACTAATGGGTCGTCAGTCTTCAGAAGCATATTTCAACTGAATATTGGAGGGTGATAAGATGCCAAAGACAAGGGAACATGTGATTCCGCTCGCCATAGCAGAAAGGATCCTTAAGAATGCTGGTGCCGCGAGGGTCAGCGAGGAGGCGAAGGTAGCTTTCTCTGATGTCCTGCGCGAGATTGCAGAGGACATCGGCAACCAGGCAGCCAGGATCTCGAAGCACGCAGGCAGGAAGACTGTCCAGGAAGAGGACATCAAGCTCGCTGCGAAGTGATTGCTTAATTTTTTCTTTTAGGTATTTTAGATATTATTGAAAATCATTTCTTTTTTCTCACCGGTCACAAGACACGCTTTCCCTACGGGCGCTGGCCCAGTGTCTTGTTTCACTCGTCACTGGACATCCTCGCGTGAGCTATTTAAACCGTATTCTCCTTATCAGCTGCATGGACCTCAACAAATTGCGCACTCTCAGCGATGCAGGGCGCTTCGATCTTGCCTGCGAGTGCACAACCCAGGAAGACAGGCAGAAATACACAAAGGATGCTATCCAGCAGGCCACGCTCGGGGGCATATACACCTCTCACATAACTGACGGCCGCACTGTCAAGATATTCAAGACTCTCATGACCAACTCATGCACGCATGACTGTAATTACTGCACGAACTCCACTCGCTGCACAAAGCAGAAGGCGAAGTTCATGTACACTCCGGAAGAGCTTGCCAAGGTCTTCATGCACCTCGTAAGGAACCACGACATTGAAGGCCTTTTCCTCAGCTCTGGCATCGTGAAGGATGCTGACCACACCACTGACATGATGCTCGACGCTGTGAAGCTGGTCCGCAACAAATACCATTTCCATGGCTACATCCACTTCAAGGCGCTTCCAGGGGTCAGCTATGACCGGCTCAAGGAAGCGAGACGATACGCTACAAGGATGTCCATAAATATCGAGGCCACGAGCAGCCAGCGCATCAGCGAGTTCACGAGCATAAAGACCTACAAGTCTGACATACTGCGCAGACAGGCCTGGATAAAGAGCCTCTCTCCTCCGTCTGGCCAGTCCACCCAGCTCGTCGTGGGAGCTGCAGACGAGACTGACTGGGAAGTGCTGAAGATGATGAAGTGGGAGTATGAGAACATGAGCCTGCACAGGATGTATTACAGCGCGTTCAGTCCGCTGCACAACACCCCTTTCGAGTCGCGTAAAGCAGCTCCGAAGTGGCGCGCTCACCGTCTCTACAATGTCGACTGGCTGTTCAGGAAGTATAACTATGATTTCAATGAGGTAAAGGAGCTGGTCGATGACAATGGCATGCTTCCGGACAAGGATCCTAAGCTGACGCATGCAGAGAGGTTCATAGAGAAGCCTGTCGATGTGAAAGAAGCGAGTTACGAGGAGCTCATCCGTGTCCCTGGCATAGGTCTGAAGACTGCAAAGTGCATAGTCGCTGCAAGAGAAGGCTTCCCGAAGATGGGGCGCAGGCATCTGCACCAGATGGGCGTGATAATGCACAGGGCAGACCCTTTCATAAAAGTGGATGGCTGGACGCAGAAGGCTTTAACCGCGTTCTGAGCCCTGTTAAACAGTTCATTTAAAAGAAGGTTTCGGCAAAAAAACCTGCCGCCAGGTTTATATATTTTGTCGTCTTGTGTTGTTGCCCGGTGATTGATATGAAGATGCTAATGGTATTTGTTGTGGTGGTCGTTCTTGCGGCCTCTCTGGTCTGCGGAGTGACTCTTACTTCTGACGCGACCGTCCGTGTCGACAGCCCCGCTGTCGCGCTGGGCAGGATCTGCGTGTTGGACGCTTCTGGTAGTCTGACAGATAAGTGCGGCGAGGTCCTGTTCGGCAATGTCAATGTGCATAGTGTCGCTGGTGACACTATAGGCATGGTGCTTATCCAGTTCGGCGGCAACATCTACCGCTCCATAACTACTGCACCGGTCCAGCTCTACCGCGTGACGCTGCGGGACGGCACTGTCACTGAAGCGACAAGCCTCGACCTTCCTGCTGAGATGGAGAGCTACGAGCCTATTGACATGATCGGCCTGCAGGGCAAGCTTTCAGTGCTGAGGCCTGACGGCACAGAGATATATAGCATCGGCGAGACCAGGACGCTGAGCCATCCTGGCAAGACAGGCGCGCCTGAAGATGTCGCGCCAGCAGAGTTCTACATAAAGTACGTGGGCCTTGTTCTTGAGGACACTGACACTTCGCGCCAGGTCATGACTGCCGGCGAGTATGAAGACCTTGTGGTCACTGTCAATCTCCCTGGTGGTGTCCAGGAGAAGTACAAGGTAGTCGAGGTGACCTCGACAAACAGCTTTGACTGGGTCCCGGCTGCGGAGGTGCCAAAATGAGAGCCGCACCATTTTTCATTCTGTTGTTGTTCTCGCTGGCCGTGCTTGCGGGCATTGTCGGCTGCGCAAAGGAGGCCGGGAAAGTCGCTGCTCCCCAGGTGTCCCAGCCTGCTGTTGAGCCTGTGAAGGACCTTCCGAAGCCTGACTTGAGCAGGGGTGTGGAGAAAGTCGACACATCAGCTTACACCGACGCGCAGGGCATGTTCATAGCTGATATCATGAACCGTATGGTGGATACTGCTAAAGGAATCAGGTGACCCGTCAGTACAGCATCACTCGCACAGGAATATCACGTGCGCAGCGTGGGAAGTCGTCCTCAGTGAAAGGGTGTTCTCGTTGACATTGCCCATCGCTGTCTCGCCTATGCGCAGGTTCTTCTTTACTAGCAGGTTTGTCGGCGATGTAAGATCAAAGTCGCATGTTACGCTCTCATCGCTGCTCAATGATCTCCTTCCGCAGCTCTCTATGAGCTGGCCGTTGGTTATCTGCAATGCGTTGAGCACTATTACAGGGTTGTCTGCTGTCTCCCTTGCGCTATAAGAAAGCGAGCTGAACATCCATCTCTTTGTCTCTGTATTAGTCATCTTGAATGAGAACTTCTCCGGCTCTTTCTCCCCGAACTTGCACACGACTTCAGAAAGGAGTGTTATGTTCTCCTGCTTTATGTCAGTGGCACCTCCTGTAGCGAGCTGTTTCTGCTCTTTGATAGGCGCTACAGGTGTCTCGTTCGATGCAGGCGTTTCTGGCCGGGGAGCTGCCCTGACTTCCTGCCGGGCTGTGGGCTCCTGGACAGCGGTTATCTCCTCTGCCTGCTGCTGCTTTGCGCAGCCTGCGATGAAGAGGAGGATGACCAGAAACAATATGATGAACAAGTGTTTTCTCATGGTTTCACCTTCTTGCTCCCCGACCATCTTAAGCGTTTGGATTATTTAAAAGTTGCCTTTGAGCCAAGCAGATGGAAAATCTTATTAATTGGCCTGTGTTCAGGTTGGATTATGGGTCTTAACATCCAGGTCCTATGCATATTGTTCAGGAAGGCTGTAAGACATCATGAATTCCTTCTTCTGAAGCGCGTTCCTGATAAAGGAGGATTCTGGCAGCCAGTGGGCGGGGGTGTTGAAGATACCGACGGTTCTCTGCTTGATGCTGCATACAGGGAGATCCTTGAGGAGACAGGGATAGCAAGAGGGGATATATCAAGAGTCATTGATGACGTCCATTATTTCGAGTTTGATAGGCACTACCTGACCGGCGAGCCCATAGACAAGATAAAGGAATATGTATTAGGGTTTGAAGTTAAGGGGTCTGTTTCTGTGAAGTTAGAAGATAATCCTTGCGGAGAGCATGAAGATTTCAGGTGGGTCTCTTTTGAGGATTCTTATGTTATGCTTAAATGGCAGAACAACAAGGATGGATTCATGAAGCTTAGACAGATTCTTGATTCAGAGGATGGCAACCACAACCTATAAAAACACCAGCCATATTATGTCCTGCATGCTTGAAGTGAAGAATCTGGTCAAGATGTTCGGGGATTTCACTGCTCTTGATAATGTGTCTTTCAATCTTAAGGAGGGTGAGCTTGTCTCGCTGCTGGGCACTAACGGCTGCGGCAAGACAACAACCATAAAGATCATTGTCGGTTTCTTGGAGGAGACATCCGGGCAGATAAAGTACAATGGAAAGCAGATGCTCCAGACTGACCGTTCAAGGGTCATCGGCTGGGCTCCGCAGGATGACAGCTTCTTCGGCAACCTGACATTGATGGAGAACATGGTCTACTTCGGAAACCTGAATGATGTAGAGCGGAGCGAGGCGAAGAAGCGCGCAGAGGAGCTGCTCAAGCTTCTCAAGCTTTTCCACAAGCAGAAGACACTGGCCAAGGACCTCAGCGGCGGGATGAAGCGCCGCCTGAACATGGCAATTGCCATGATGCACAATCCTAAGATACTCATCCTTGACGAGCCTGAGGCAGGCGTCGACCCCATGTCCCGCGTCACGCTTTGGGAAGTCGTCAAGGAAGTCAAGAAGAAGGGCACCACAATCCTTCTCGTCACTCACAATCTCATCGAGACAGAGCATCTTGCTGACCGCATAATAATAATGGACGCTGGCAAGGTGATATTTGAGGACACGCCCAAGAAGCTGAAGTCAAGATATAAGGAGAGGAATATCGAGAATGCATTTAAGAGATCTGTTGAGAAGCGCTAACCTCCAGTTCCAGAAGCTGGACACCATGCTGCTGAACGACCTGAAGCTTTTCTTCAGGGACAAGAAGAGCCTCATACTTGTAGTCCTTACTCCCTTCCTCATACTCTCTATCCTGATAAACATATTCTACTTCTCTGACGTGGCTGAGAACATCCGCGGCGTCAAGCTCGCTGTGTGCGACATGGACGGCGGGGGCTTCGAGCTGGAGTCAGAGATATTCGATTCCACGATTTTCACCGGCGACTGCGAGGCTGAAGTGGCTGAGAAGGTCGCGACCGGCAGGTTCCGCGGAGCAGTGGTCATCCCTGAGGATTTCAGGAAGGACCTTCTGGAGGGCAGGGGCACCGAGATGAAGCTTTTCGTGGACAGCTCCAAGCAGACCACTGCTGTCGTCACGAGCAATGCTGTCAAGGCGTATGTCTCTGACCTGAACGAGAAGATGGGCACGGCATTCATACTCAACGCGTGGGACCAGCTGAAGGAGCTGAACGACAACCTGCGTTTCCTTGTCACGAACCTTGAGAGGGCGAAGCCTGTCGCTGTCGAGCTGCAGCAGAGGCTGAACAGCATCAACGCAGACCTTTCTTCCATCGATTTTGAGGCGCAGCACCAGGCGGTCTCTGACCTGATAGGTTTCCTCAACCTGATGGAGATCCAGCTGGATTATGTCAACCAGAGCTTCTCAGGGCTTTCTGAGATCCCACAGATACCGTCGATAAGTTACAATCCTGACACTTCCGTCGCGCTGAATGAATACAACATCAATTCTGCTGTCCTGAGGGCCAGGTACTGCAATGCTTCTGGGACAATCCCAATTCTTACAGAGGACCCTATCTGTTCCCTGCTCGACTACACTGACGGCGTGATGGGCGCTGTCGCTGCTGATGCTGCAGACCTTTCCGCATACCAGGCAGAGCTTAATGCGAAGATCGCTGACCTGAACTACCAGTCTGCTGCGCTGAACCAGAGCATGTCCCGCCTCTCGGCGATGGTGGATTCAGGCTCAGAGCAGAATGCTGAGATGCGCAGGAGGATAGGTGCAGTTAGGGACAACCTCCTTTTCCTTGACGCGAAAACTGAAAATGTCACGCAGTCAATCATCGAGCTGAACCAGTCGGTCGGCAGGTTCCTTGGGGACATGATACGCGTGACTGATGAGCTGAACCAGACCATAGATGTGCTCGACTCGTACACCAAGAAGGACCCTGCGACGATACTCAGGCCTGTGAAGGTGGACTCGAGGCCTGTGTTCAAGGACAAGCTTGAGATATTCTACCGCCTGCCGGCGCTCATGTCGATAATACTGCTGTTCATCACGCTCTTCATATCCTCGAGCCTAATAGTGAATGAGAGGAGGGGCGGGACCATGGCCCGCATCTTCCTGAGCCCGATAAGCATGTTCTTCTATGTGTTCGAGAAGATGGCATACCTCCTGCTGCTCTGCCTGGTCGCTGTGCTCTCGATGCTGCTTGCCACTTTCGCATTCAGGGTGCCTGTAGAGCTGGGCCTTGACCTGTTCCTGGTCTTCATCGTGGCGTCGCTCGTCTACATATCGCTTGGCGTGCTGATAGGCTCGTTCTCGAAGTCAGAGAACACCTCATTGCTGACCTGCCTAGTGATAGGCTTCCCTCTGATGTTCCTGAGCGGAGCGTTCAACCCGCCAGAGCTGATGGACAAGTTCATGCGGGTCGCTTCGCAGTACCTGCCGCTGACGCTGAACATCGACCTTCTTGAGAAGATAACAATCTACCACACAGGCATGGATCCTGCCAAGCTCCTGGTGATGGTAGGTATGATAGTGGTGTTCTATGTTCTTGCCGTGCTCATGATACGCAAGAAGCCGACGCTGAAGTGATCATCTTCTGCTCTTGCGCCGCTTGCATGCGAAGAGGTTCTTGAGCCGTTCCTGGAGGTCCTTCCCTTTCGGCAGGAGCTCGAAGTTCATGACCAGGATGAGCTTGTCGCCCTCCTTGGTCTTGTAGCTGTCGTCAGGTATGAGCTTCAGGCCATCGATGTTCTTTATCGCTATGACATTGCCTGCCTTGCCGAGCTGCGAATCCGCTTCCTTTATGGTCTTGCCTAAGAAGGGCGTTCTCCTGTCCACTTTGATCTCTGCGAGCTCAAGCCCTCTCTCTGAGAGAGTTGTCGCGTCCATGACCCACCTTACTATGTCCGGTGAGGTCAGCGCAAGCGATATCATCCTTCCGCCGATGGAGGATGATGGTATTACCTTATTGGCTCCCGCTTTCATCGCTATGGGTATGAAGTCAGGGTTGTGTATGTTGGTTATTATTTTTACTTCGTCAGAGAGCTGCCGTATCTTGTTTATGCAGAGTATTATCTCTGAGTCGTCCTCCAGCGTTATCAGCACCACAGTATTGGACTTCTCGATCCCTGCGTGCTCAAGGACCTTCCTGCTCAGAGGGTCTCCCTTTATCATGTTGACAGCGCCTTTGGGGTAATGCACAAGGACCTCCCCTTTCTCTATAATCGTCGGCCTTATGCACCTCTGCTCGAACTCGTTTATGATGCTCTGGGCAAGGGGGTTGTGGCCCACTATTATGTAGTTCCTCTTCTTGGCCACTGCCTGCTTGGCCTTCGCTCTCTCCTTGGCGAGCTTGGCGCGCGGGAGCGTGATCATCTCTGACTCGAGGAGCCTCTCGTCTTTTGCGCTCAGCTGCAGGGCTCCCTTCGTGACGATGAAGCAGTCGTCGCTGTGCGCGACCATGCTTTTAACCTGCCTTATGAAATGGATGATCTTCGAGAAGTTGTTGTGGGTTATCAGGAACTGCAGCCCGTCGAGGAGCACTATGGAGTTGGGGACCTGCTTGACGAACAGGCGTATCGTCTCGTAGAGCTGCTCTATATCTATGGGATCTACCGAGAGGTGCTCTGTCTCTGTGTCAGTCATCCAGACTATAGGGGTCGTCTCGATGCCGTACTCGTGCCTTATCGTAGACGGGTTGTGCGCAGTTATTATGAGGCCGTATCTCTTCTTGTAGAGGTGTGTCAGCAGTACCTTATGCGCTATCTCGCTGGACTTCTCATGCTTTATGAAGTAGCTGTGCCCGAAGTCGATCTCGTACTCCTTCGCGAGCTGGTGGTCGAGCTTCCTGCCAATGACTACAGTCTCTCCGACAGGCTGTATGGCGAGGAACTTGTACTTGATTATCCCTATCGCTATGAATACGCTCATTATGAGCGACAGTATGTTGTTGTGCGGCGGCAGGGCGACCCCCATCGCAGGCAGTATGACACCTGTCGGTATCCCTAGCATTATAGGGAACGCCGAGCCTATCACGAGGTACATCAGCTGTTTCTTCTTGTCGAGCCTCGTGGTCATGAAGTACTTGAATACGAAGAGCACGAATGCGTAGATGAAAGGTATGATCTGGAACCAGAGGAAGAAGTAGTTGTACACCGGGCCGAAGGTGTAGTCCCAGAGCTCTATGCCGAAGCCGTAAGCCAGCGCACCCGGCGGGACGAGGTCCGCTATCACCAGGTCTGTCAGCCAGAGCGCGAGCAGCAGGAGCACCATCGGAGTGTAAAGGCCCACCTTGCCGGGCACTGTCGTGAAGTAGCTCTTTTTCTTGAGGTATGCCCAGACAAAGCTGAGCAGGAAGAAGACTGAGATTATGTATCCTGTGTATGAGACTTTAGCCCATATCAGCGCAGTGCTAGCGTCAGGCAGAAGCCACATGACGAACTTGCCGAGGTCCCATACAGCCTGGCCTAGGAACACGACCGCGAAGCTACGGTTGACGTTCGATGATGGGTTCCTGAAGTATATCCAGAGGGCGAGGCCAAGCTTGACTATGAATGCCAGCAGCGATGCGAACAGGATGGCGTTAGTCCATGCGACGCTCCCATGGTATCCTGTTAGCAGGCCTAGCAGCAGGAGTATCCCTGCAGTTCCTGCGATGAATGGTGCTTTTGCCATTTTCTCAGACGATTCTCCTATAGCTTGAACCTTTTCACATCTATGAGCATTATGAGCTTGTTGCCCTGCTCTACCTTCAGCTCGTCGCCAGGTATCTTCTCAAAGCCTTCTGCCGTGTCGACGCCTATTATCTTGGCAGTGTCCTTCAGCTGCTCCCTTATCTGCGCGATGGTCTTGTTCGCCAGGGGGGATTCTTCTGTGATGTCATATTCGATGAGCTGCACTCCCCTTGCCTTTGATGTGGCGCGGGTGAGCCATTCGACCGCGCTGGGCTCGTCAGCGACCATCGAGATGAGCCTTCCTCCTATGGAGGACGGCGACACGACCTGGTCCGCGCCTGCAGACTCCGCTATCTTGATGTGCTCGTGGTTGTTTATCTTCGCGACGATGTTTATCCAGGGGTTGAGCTCCCTTATGACGTGTATCGCGAGCAGGACCTCTGAGTCGTCGTCCATCGCGAGGACTATGTTCTTCGCGTTCGTGACATTGGCCCGCTTGAGCACGTCGGGGCTTGTAGGGCTGCCGACCATGAAGTGCACGTCCTTTGACTTGGCGAGGTCAGGCCTGTTCTGCTTGTCGATGATCACCACTTCCACACCTGGCGCTTTTATCTCCTCAAGTGCTGCCTCTGATGTGGGGTTCCAGCCGCAGAGGATGCAGTCGATCTTCTTCCTCGTCCTCGTGACGCCGAACATGCTGCCCAGGTTCACCGCGACTATCCTGCTGGTTATCTGCGATATTATGAGTGATAATGATATCATGCCAAGGAGCATGACCAGCAGTGCGAGCATCTTTCCCTGTGTCGTCATCGGCGTTATGTCTCCGTATCCTACTGTGGTCATCGTGGTCACGAGCCAGTAGAGCGAGATGAAGTATGGGTTGACACCCTCAACCTTGAACTGTTCCATCGCATCAGGCCTTTGAGTAAGCTCGATGCGTGCGAAGAGGACGATCGCTATGAAGAAGACAAGGAGCAATGATGTGACTATGACAAACCTTGGCGTGAAGAACTTCCTCAGCCTATACCAGCCATCATATATCCAGGATGTCTTCTTCCTCAGCCCCAGCAGCCTTCTTATGGATTCGTCCATCT
>Ga0180009_10007499_pt1 | contig 11112 bp, 11 predicted proteins | sample OS_PC_MetaG_FD_123537 | JGI IMG/M metagenome (GOLD analysis project Ga0180009, IMG submission 123537) | Groundwater microbial communities from the Aspo Hard Rock Laboratory (HRL) deep subsurface site, Sweden - OS_PC_MetaG | ecosystem: Environmental > Aquatic > Deep subsurface > Groundwater...
CCCCACGTCGCCCACCGCCTGGTACTCCTCCCCGTTGATGCGAATTGTCCCGCCGGCCTTGAGCATGGGGTCCCTTCCTGGCGCACCCACGCGCCGGCCGATGCTACCACGTCTGCCCCTCAGCCGCCTTGACAAGGCGCGGAATTTGCCCGATCAGTGGGCTTGTGAAAACCGCAGAAATCAACAGCATGACAGGCTATGGCAGCGCCGTCTTCGACTCGGCCGGGGAGCACTACACCCTGGAGCTGCGATCCGTGAACAGTCGCCACGTGGACGTGCGCGTGAAGCTGCCCTGGCACGATGCGCGCCTGGAGTCGTTGCTCACCGCCGCGTCCAAAAAAGGCCTGCACCGCGGGCGGTTGGAGATCACCATCCGCACGGGCGCCAGCATCAACGACCGAACCGCGGACACGCTGGTATCGATGCCAGAGCCCGGAGCGGCCGAGGCCGACGAAACGGCGAGCCCGCTGGCGGATGCGTTCCGACAGGCCCACGCCGAGCTTTTGCGACTGTGCGCGGAGCTCGGATTGGACGCGCCCCTAAAGGCGCGGGATGTGCTTGGCTTCATGTCGGCCCGCGCCCAGGATGCTTCACGTTCTGGCGCCGTGGCCGCGCCTCCCGACTTCTCGTCTGCGGCGCTGCTGGCCCTGCAGGACGCCCAGAAGGGGCTCAGCGTCATGCGCCGCCGGGAGGGCAAGCTCATGAGCATGGCCATCGGCGAGCTCATGGCCGAAGCGGCCTCCATGGTGACCGAAGTCGACCGCATCGCCGCGGAGCAGCCCCGACGCCTCGGCGAGAAGCTGGCGGAGCGCGTGGCAAAAACCCTGGAAGCCATGAGCGTTGCCCCGGACGCCCTGGACCGGTCCCGACTCAGCGGGGAGATTGCGCTGCTGGTGGACCGGGCCGACGTCACCGAGGAGCTGATACGGCTGCGGGCACACTTTGCGCACTTCGCTGAGATCATGGCCGGTGACCCGCCCCAGGGCCGCAAGCTGGATTTCCTGCTCCAGGAGATGTTTCGCGAAATCAATACCACCGGAGCCAAGTCCCACGACAGCCGCAGCAGCAGCCTGGTGGTGGACGTGAAGTCGGTGTTCGAGAAGCTCCGGGAGGTCGTGCAGAATGTCGAGTGATGCCGCGCCGGTCAGAAAGCCCATGCTGCTGGTGGTGTCGTCACCTTCTGGAGCGGGCAAGACGACGCTCACCCGCCGCCTCATGGACGATTTTGACTCGCTGACCTTCAGCATCTCCTACACCACCCGTCCCCTGCGGGGGGGGGAAAAGGACGGCCAGGACTACCACTTCGTAGACGCCGACAGGTTTGAGCGCATGGTGGCCGAGGACCGTTTCGCCGAGCACGCGACGGTGCACGGAAACCACTACGGCACGGCAGACGCCCAGATCCAGGAAGCCTTCGCCGCGGGCCGGGACGTGCTGTTCGACATCGACTACCAGGGCGGGCGCCAGCTCAAGGCCAAGTACCCCGCCGAGGCAGTGATGGTCTTTGTCCTGCCGCCCACCATGAAGACCCTCGCGGGGCGACTGCGCAACCGCGCCACGGACGCCGAGGACACCATCCGGCGGCGGCTGGCCAAGGCTGTGGACGAGCTGGGGCACTACCACGCCTACGAATACCTGGTGGTCAACGACGATCTGGAGGCGGCTTACGACCAACTCCGGGCCATCTACCTGGCGGCCAGCTGTCGCTGGGATCGCCAATCTCCCATGGCCGAATCGCTCATCCGCGAGGCGGGCACCACCGGTTTTCTCCGCCAACTCGACCTGGATGACTAGGGGTATGAATTAGCGCTGCCGTTGATAGAACTTTCCTCGGAGGCGCAATTGGGCTACTGGTATACGTAATACTGTGTGAAACAGCACAGAGTCCCTGAGGGTAAGTAGTCGATTGCCGGCGCTGGACGACATTCTCAAGAACCTCCGCTCGTACCTGCCTGAAGCAGACCTCGCCAGTGTCTCCCTGGCGGCGGAGTTTGCCACCAAGGCCCACAAGGGGCAAAAGCGCAAATCGGGGCAACCCTACGTGGTGCATCCCTTCGGTGTGGCGCTGACCATTACGGAGCTGCGCCTCGACGTTCCGTCGGTGTGCGCCGCCCTGCTACACGACTGTGTGGAGGACACGAGCACTACCGTCGAAGAGCTCGGGAAGATCTTCGGTGAGGACGTTCAGTTCCTGGTGGACGGCGTCACCAAGCTCGAGAACCTCCCCTTAAAAGCCCGGGAGGACCGGCAGGCCGAGAACTTTCGTAAGATGGTGCTGGCCATGGCCCGGGACATCCGGGTTATGCTCATCAAGCTCGCCGACCGCCTGGACAACATGCGCACCCTGGACCACATGCCCCCTGACAAGCAGGAGCGCATCGCCCGGGAGACCAAATCCATCTATGCGCCCATTGCCAACCGGTTGGGTATCCAGTGGGTCAAGACCGAGCTGGAGGATCTCTGCTTCAAGTACCTGCACCCGGAGGACTACACCCTCATCTCGGAGCAGGTGGATCGGCTGGACAAGCACCGCAAGCGCTTTGTCCTCGACGTATTGCAGGTCATCTCCGCGGAGATGAAAGACGCGGGCATCGAGTCCCAGGTCAACGGGCGCTCCAAGCACCTTTGGGGCATCTATCAGAAGCTGCGTCGCCAGGGGCGGAGCCTGGACGTGGGGCACCTTTACGACATCATGGCGTTCCGCATCATCACCACGAGCGTGGACAAATGTTACTCCGCTCTGGGCCGGTTGCACTCCAAGTTCAAGCCCATCCCCAGCCGCTTCAAGGACTACATCGCCCTGCCCAAGGACAACGGATACCAGTCCCTACACACCTCGGTGTTCGGTCCGGGGGGCAAGCGCATCGAGATCCAGATTCGAACCCTCGCCATGCACCAGACCGCCGAACAGGGCATCGCCGCGCACTGGCTCTACAAGGAGGGCAAGCCCCTGCGCGTCAAGGAGCAGAGCCGTTACGCCTGGTTACACGAGCTCATGGACGCCTCCAGCGCGAACCAGGATCCCACGGACTTCATCGACACCGTGAAGCTGGACCTGTTCGACGACGAGGTTTACATCTTCACGCCCCAGGGCGACTTGAAGAGCCTGCCCCGGGGCGCCACCCCCGTGGACTTCGCCTTTTCCGTACATAGCGAGGTGGGCAACAATTGCTCGGGATCGCGGGTCAACGGTGTGATGGTACCGCTCAAGTACGTGCTTCAGAGCGGTGACACCGTGGAGATCATCACCAGCAAGAACCAGCACCCCAATAAGGACTGGTTGAAGTTCGTGACCACCGGGCGGGCCAAAACCAAGATCCGCCACTACATTCGCACCGAACAGCGCAACCGCAGCCATGCCCTGGGACGAGAGATGCTCGAAAAGGAGCTGCGCAAGTTCCGGCTGTCCCTGTCCAAGCTGCTCAAGCAGTCCAAGCTGGACCCGGCGGTGGAGAAGTTCCGCCTCGGCACACCCGAGGAGCTCATTCTCAACATCGGTTTCGGCAAGGTGATGGCCGCGGATGTGGTGAAGGTCCTCGTGCCCGAGAGCGAGCATGGCAACGGCGAGCAGCAGGAACAGGGCATGATGGCCAAGCTGCTCGAGCGGGTGGGCGTGAAACGACCCACACGCTCCGGCATCCGGGTCCAGGGCATGGACGACATGCTCGTGCGCTTCGCGCGCTGCTGCAACCCGGTGCGCGGCGACGATGTGGTGGGCTTTATCACCCGGGGGCGCGGTGTCACCATCCACACCCGGGGGTGTCCCAAGGCCAAGGATCTGGATCCCGCCCGTCGCATCGAAGTGGACTGGGACAGTCGCGCCAAGACCATGTCCCCGGTGTCCGTCCGGGTGGAGAGTCAGAATCGGCAGGGTCTATTGGCCGAGGTGTCCAAGGCCTTCACGGCCAAGGGTGTGAATATTCTCCAGGCCACCTGCCGCACCTTCGAGGACGATTACGCGGTCAACACCTTCCAGTTCCAGATCGAGGATCTCAGCAAGCTCAAGGCGCTCATCAAGGGCATCTCCAAAATCGATGGGGTCATCAGCGTGGAGCGCGTTCAGGCCTGGTAGGCGCCCAGCCCCGCACGGGGGCGACTTTCCCCTGGACCGACGGGGGAGGGCGGAGTAGCCTATTTCATCGAAGTACCGGAGGATCGCCGCTCATGAAGAAGCTGTCGTTTGCGCTGATGGTGCTCATCGCCCTGGTGCTGGTGCCCAAACACGCCGCGGCGCGCAAGCCGGCGGAGGGTAGCTCGCTGCATCTCTCTCAGGCGCCCGCCAAGGGCTCCGAAGAGGCGCTGGTCACGATCATCCTCTTTTACAACTTCCGCTGCAACTACGGAAACTACGTTTTCACCGCCTTCGACGAAATGCAGCGCGAGTTCCCCGGGATGTTCAGGCTGTACTTCAAGCATCACGCCATAAATCGATATAATAGTACGGCGCTCCTCGCCGGCCAGGCCGCCATGGCGGCGCATGCCCAGGGCAAGTTCTGGGACATGGCGGAGATCCTGTTCCGCAACCGATACAACATCAATAGCAAGAACCTGGAGACCTACGCGGAGGAAGTCGGCCTCAAGTTGAAGCCCTACAAGGCGGCCCTGTCCAAGGCGGTGTACCGCTCCCGGGTGGAGCAGGAGGTGGCCCAGTCCAAGAAGTTCCTGGGCGGGAGCACGAGTTGCCCGGTGGTGTGGATCAACGGCAAGCAGATGTCGGGCTACATCTACAGCTACCGGCTCAAGAGCATGCTGCGCGCCGCCGCCCTCGAGGTCCGCGGAATCCGCATTCGACCCCTGCTATAACGCCGCTGTAACCCTTGACAACACCGGGAGTATCGGGTATTTCACCGGCCTCTTTATGGAAGAAGGTGAGTCATGGCCTCTAAGATGAAAATGAAGACTGCGAAACGTAAGGCGAAGCGCCTCAAGTCCGGACGCAAGCGGAAGAACAAGGCGGCGCAGAAGTCGACACTCACCATGCAAGAGCTCTTCGCGGAGATCGACAAGAACAAAAAGGCGGGCTGATTCGCCCGCTACCCGTCCTTGATCCCGATGGTGCCTCGCTCCATGCTTTTGCGGAGCAGGTCCCGCAGCTTCTTCTTCTCTTCCGTGCTTTCGGCGTCGAACCGCACGCCCATTCCACTAAAGGTCTCGTCCTGACGCACCCACGCCACCCGGCCGGGAATGCGGAGCTGTTTGTCATTGCGGCCCTCTAACGAGAGCAACAGGACGACTTCCGTGTCCACCGGAGGTGGGTTCTGCGTACGAATCTGCACGCCGCCGCCGCTCACGTCGTCGGTGGAGCTGATGACGACGTCTCCTTCGCCCATGACCTGCCAGTCAACGGGGATTTCGAGGGGGATCCGGTAGTAGCGTCGGCCCACGGAGCTGGCGGGATCGACCTTGCCTCGCGCAACATCCTCGAGGAATTTGCGTTGCTCCACGTCCTCGGGGGAAATGTGGACCAGGACAGCCGCGGGGGAGGTTTGCACGACGCTCACCCGTCCCCGGAGGAGCACACGACCGGGCAGCTCGGGAAAAATAATCTCCAGGACGACCTGCTCATCGACGTTGAGCGGGATCTTCGTTTCGTAGCGGACGACGCCGCCGGGACTCAGGTCAGGGTCAACGTCGTGGAGGAAATCCTTGCCCTTGGTGTATCGGGCCTGGAGAATTTTGGTTGATTGTCGGCTCATGGGCTGCCTTTGCTCGCTCATGTGGTGTGATTCCTCTCCGGAGAGCAGAGTTTCGGCGCCCTGCCCACCACCCAGACCATCCCCAGAGTGTATCCCATACCTGAAAAAATTTCACCATCCGGCCGTCTGCGGTTACAATTCTTACTCTGAATCATAGCTGATATTCAAGGCGAAATCAGCGGTCTGGCTGGTTGCTTCTCGACCGGCTTGCCAGTATCATTGGCCGCGTCGCGGGAGGACACCATGAGTGGTTCGACGAGCAGTGCGTATAGGGTCGGTAACCGTTTTCCGCTGGGCGAGAGCGTCGAGCGTAGAGCCATCGGTGATATCTACGAGGGAACTGACGACACCACCGGTGCGCCCGTTCGGATCGTTTTGGTTTCGCCGCATATCTTCACGCAGCCCGGCATGCGGGAGCAGACCCAGGCGGAGCTCGCGAGCATCAGCCAGGTGAATCATCCAAACGTGGCCAGGGTGCTGGGCACCGGCTCCATTGAGGACGGGCGACTCTTTGCCGCCTACGAGCGCCCCAATGGCGCCCTGTTGGCAAGCCACGTGGGCACTGCCGGACCCATGACAGTGTCGCAGTCGGTGGACATCTTCGGCAAGATCATCGCCGGCCTGGAGGCGGCCAAGCGCGTGGGCCTCTGGCATCGGGACATCTCACCGTCGAACGTGGTGATTACGCCCGATGGGGGCGAGGTGAAAATTTTGCACTTCGGCCTGGCCGAGCCGGCGGGCGGAGCAGCCTTCGGTGACCCCTGGTTCCTGTCGCCCGAGCAAGCCCGCGGCGAGCCCGTGGATGAACGGGCGACCATCTACTCCCTCGGCGCGCTCTGGTTCTACGCCGTCTGCGGGACGCCCATTTTTGGTGACGGTGACCCGGCCGTCGTGCTGTATAAGCACCAGACCGAAGGGCCCGATGCGCCGTCTGCCAGGCGGCCCGATCTCAATATCCCCGCAGGATTTGACAACCTCGCGGCCCGGGCACTCGTCAAGAGCGGTAGCGGACGTTTCAGCAGCCTGGGGGAGATGCTTGCCGCGGCGGGAGCCCTTGGCGGCGTTCAAGCGCCGGCTCCGTATCAGGCACCTTATCAGGCACGTGCCCAGGATCTGGGTGCCGCGGCTACCATCATGGCCACGGGCGGCATTTCACCGGTCCCGGGGGTACACACTGCCATCCCGGCGGCACAGGCGCCGGCCCCGACCCCCCAGGCGGTTGTTCCGGCTCCGACGCCGACGCCCCAAACCGCGGCACCGCAGCCCCACGCCGCGGCGCCACAGGCCCAGCCCGAGGCCGAAGCCGCGAGCCCGCGCGGCCGTCGTAAAAAGAAAAAGGGCTTCCGGGAGACGCTCTGGTTCATGAAGGGCGAGGTGGAAGAAGCGGCGGCAGCCGGTGAGGAGGCCGAGAAGGAGCTCGCCAAGGTGGAGGCCGGGGATGGCACCATCGCGGACCGCGAGAAGGGACTGGATGATCGCTACCGGGATGACGGAAGCGTCACAGCGGAGGACCGGCAGAAGTTCTCCGTGAAGACCGGTCAGACCGGCATGATGCCCGCCTTCCAGATGCCGACTCCCATGGAGGAGGGTACTGTCTCGGATCCGGGCAAAACAAAAAGTGTGCTCGTCTGGTTGCTGCTCATCCTGGTCGTGGTCGGCGGCGGTGGCACCCTCGCCACCTGGTTGTTCTATCTCAAGCCCCCCAAGACCTTCGTGAAAGGCAATGTGGGGGCCATGATCATGAGCCAGGTCTCGGAGTACCAGCAGAAGGAGGAAGTACAAAAGATCATCGCACCGCCTCCTCGCTCCGTGCCCACGGGGGACTTCAAGCCGCTGTTTGAGAAACTCCTGGAAACCTCCAAAAAGGCAGAGACCTACATGCCCGCCGCGAACTTCGGCATGGTGGACTACCTGGCCGCGCTGGAGGTACATCTGGCCAAAAATGCTGAAGAGAACAAAGGCAAGCCCCGTCGCAAGCAGGTGAACCTCTTCCGGAGCATCAACAAACGGAAGGCTCGGGTGCTGGGGAAGCAGTACGACGGGATCCTGGCCACCGGCATGACGTTCATCAAAGACCGCATCGCCGCGGGATTGGCCCCCAAGGCCACGGGGGATCAACGCTCCGAAGCGTTGCGTGCCTGCATGCTCGTGCTGAAAAGCTTTCGCCCGGGCGCCGACACCCCGGGCCTGAAGACCAGCTGCGCGGGCTTGGACAAATACTTCGAGCATGCGCGTCCCACCACGCCTACCCAGCCTGACAAGCCGACCGGCATTGACGCCATGAAGCCCGCGGCCATGGACGCCATGAAACCCCCCAAGGCTGGCAAATAGAGGGCCCCATGACCGTGGATCCGAAGCTGTTGGAAATTCTCGCCTGCCCGCAGTGCAAAGGTGAGCTGGCGTACCGCGAAAGCGCGCCCGAGGGGTTTGCCTGCCAGAAGTGTGAGCTCTTCTATCGGGTGGACGACTCCATTCCCAACTTCCTCATCGATGAGGCGGTGGCGCTCTCCTCCATCGACTCTCCCTGAGAGGGCCGTTTCTGTGTCCTCCAAGAACGTACTGGTGGTGCACGCCGACTCGGACGTCTCCACGAGCATCCAAACCGCGCTGGAGTCTGACGGGCATCGGGTGCGACTGACCGCGGACGGGCTGGACGGGCTCGCCGCCGTGGATCAGGAGTGCCCCGGCGTCGTTATCATCGACACCATGTTGCCGCGCCTGGACGGTGTGACCCTTATGAAGGCCCTGCGGGGGCGGACGGATACCGAGCATACGCCGGTGATCATCGTGTCGGGACGGGTGGATCCGGACGCCATGCTTTCGGGATTTGCGGCCGGAGCCAGGTACTACATCACCCTGCCGTTTCAGCCTGCAGATCTGCGGGCCAAGGTCCGACGCCTTCTCCGCGAATGACCCTTCCCGGCGTCCCGCAAAGTTGCCGTAATGTGCCGCGTGTAGTATAAACACCTACATGAGCCAATTACCCACAAAAAACAGTGTCAGGTATGAGCGCCCGGAGCGGCGGCGAACCCTCCGGGTACCCTTGACGGTGGCCGTCCTCAAGAGCGCTGGGGAGCAGACAAGCCTGTGTCAGTCATTGGACATCAGCCCCACGGGGATGTCGATGCGGCGCGCCAAGGGCCTGCGCATGAGCCCGGAGGCGCCCGTGTTTCTCAAGTTCTCCTTGCCGGGGTCTGACGAGGTCCATCGCATCACCGGTCTCGTGGTAAGGGACGATTCAGATGGCCGGCACTGGGCGAGCGCGGTCCGCTTCGGCCCGCTGCCCAACCGCCTGAAACGACGAATCAACGCCTTGGTAACCGGGGAGCCCGTCGCCGTGTAGTTCCGCATTGGTTTCCTGCCTTCCGGATCCCTGTTATGCTCGGCCCATCACGGAGGCAGAGTATGCAGCGGAAGTATTTTCTCGAAGTCTTGCTTGTCGGCTTGCTGACGGCCTGCGGCCCCTCCAAGAGTGATGGAGATGCCTCGGTTGATGGGGACGCCAGCGGCCTCGACTCTACCGTGCCGGACGGCTACGTGCTCCCTGACACCACGGTGCCGGACGCCTACGTGCCGGGTTGTGGCAACGGCGAACTGGATAACGGCGAGGCCTGCGACGACGGAAACCAGGTGAGCGGCGATGGCTGCAATGCAAGCTGCACCCGGGAGAACGACAACTACGACGACGTTGCCGCGAGATTCACCGACGGGGATCAGCTCGCGCCGCGAATTGCTCGGGCGGGCACGTCCGTGTTGATGGTTTGGGAGGATTGGGGCGTCGTCGATCCGGAGGGTGCGGGCGCCCGCGTGCGCAGCTTCACCGAAGACGGCGTGGGCCAGTCCCTGCCCGCCATCGGGTCAGACCTGGACTTCCCGGCCAACACGACTTCGACGGCGGATCAGTACGGTGTTGCAGTGGCCGGACACTCGGATGGCCGTTTTGTGGTGGCCTGGACGGATACCAGCAATGCCGCGGGGGGGGGCACTGACGTCCGGGCGATGATGTTCGACACCGATGGTAGCCGCCTCGCCAATCCGCAGACCGGCACCGCTGACTTTGTGGTGCACACCACCGCCACAAATACCCAGCAGCAACCTGCCGTGGGCGTGTCCGATCAGGGCCTCATTCTCATCGCCTGGTCCGACGACTCCGCCTTGGGTGGTGATGTCAGCGGCTGGGCCATACGCGGCCGTCTGTTCGATTTTTCTGGCACGCCCCAGGTCAACCCCGAGACGGGCACCACCGACGACTTCGTGATCAACGCCAGCACTGCCGGCAACCAGTACCGCCCCTCGCTGGTGGCCAACGGGAGCGTGGGTTGGGCGGTGGTGTGGCTCGATGACACCAACCTGGACGGTAGCTCCACGGGCATCGTGGGTACGGTCCTGGGCGCCTACGGAAACCACTCCCTCGCCGCGGACGTGCTCATCAACAGCACGACCGCCGGCGCCCAGAGCGACCCAGTCATCGCCCTGCAGCCCGCCATCGGCTTCGTGGTCGCCTGGACGGATGACAGCCGGGGCGCTGACGACCCCTATTTCCGAGGCATCCGCGCGCGGGCCTTCGACCTCAACCTCACGCCCCGACCCAACGGCGTGACCATGACCGCGGATGATTTTCCGGTGAACACCCTCATCGACGGGAGCCAGCAGTGGCCAGGCGTGGCAGCGGACCCCGCGAGCGGCCACGTCATCATCGTGTGGCAAGACGGCTCCGCATCCGACGGGAGCTGGGCGGGCGTCCGGGGGCGTGCTTTTAACCCCGGGCTGACGCCGCTGGCAAACGACCTCGCCGCGGACGCGGGTGATTTCAAGATCAACACCACTACCGCCGAGGCCCAGCTCTCACCCGCCGTGGTCGTGGCGGGCGGACAGGCCATCGCCATCTGGGAGGATCACAGTGGCGCGCCGCCGGATGTCTCCGGCGTCGCGGTTCGCTACCGGCTCCTCCCGCCGCTCTGGTGAAAAATACGGGCTCAGGGTAGCATGGGCACAGGATAGGCTTCCCGCAGGTCCGCGGGGATGCGGTTGCCCGTGACGATCCGCGCGTAGTCCCCGGCGAAGGGGCGCAGGGTCCGGTGCTTGGTGGGATCCAGCGGGTCGATGGCATACAGCCCGAACCGCATGCCGAAGCCGTGGTTCCACTCATAGTTGTCCATGAGCGACCAGTAGAAGTACCCTCGGCAATCGACGCCGTCCCGGATGGCGCGACTCACCCAGGTGAGATGCTCCACGAGGAACTTGCGGGCCCCCGCTGTGTCCTCGGCGTCCGCAAAACCATTCTCCGTGATGATCAAGGGCAGGTCCGGGTACCGGTCACGCATGAGGACGAGGGCCTCGTAGATGCCGGCGGGGGCGTCCCAGTTGATGCGGAAAGTGAAGGGGTCGAAGGTCATCAAAGGGGACAGCTCAGGCA
>Ga0180009_10007500_pt1 | contig 11112 bp, 9 predicted proteins | sample OS_PC_MetaG_FD_123537 | JGI IMG/M metagenome (GOLD analysis project Ga0180009, IMG submission 123537) | Groundwater microbial communities from the Aspo Hard Rock Laboratory (HRL) deep subsurface site, Sweden - OS_PC_MetaG | ecosystem: Environmental > Aquatic > Deep subsurface > Groundwater...
CATGGCCATTCCATGGCCAAGAGCCATAACACAGCGGATGAGTGCTTTCCGCCTCGCCCTGTGGGAGCGCCCCTGAGGCTGCATTACGGCGTTGCAATCCTTGTCAAGGGCTTGCCATTCACTGCGCATTGCGCCTGGTACTGCAGCCTCAGGACGCGCTCTGAATGTCACAGTATTTCCGGCGGGGTACACTAGTGGGCCATGCGGGAAGTTAGGTAACACTCAGAGTCTCTGTGCCGGTGCGAATCAAGGCGCGTTTCGCAGGGAATGGCCGCTCCCTTGCCAAGAAACGCAACACTGAGTCGCGCCGGCACAGTGGCTCCCGTAGGGCGGACGCACAAGCGCCGTGGGCTGCGTTCCACTCGCTCGACGGCCCGCAAGGACGCCTTCGCTCGCGCGCCTTGCCCACGACGCTTGTGCATCCGCTGAGTGTCACCCAACTTCCCGCATGGCCCACTAGCGTTGCCCTCACTGCAAACTCAGACACAGGCAATGCGCCAGCACTTGCGGGGTGCGCTGCTGCTGCAAAAATGGCAGCAGCTGCCGCTGCAGCCTTTGTTCCAGCAGCGGCGGCAACCATGGCAGGCTGGCTGTGCGCAGTAGCCCGGCATCCAGGCCTGAGCTGACCAGCGCCCGCACCGAATTGGCCAGCAGCCAGCGCTGCCAGGCACTCAGCTCATCCTGCAGCCAGTACACTTCATAATCACTCAGCTCAGCGCGCCTGGCGGCAGCCTCGACGGCAGACTGCAAGCCACCGTGGGCATCCACCAGATTGCGTTGCAGGGCCTGACTGCCACTCCATACCCGCCCCTGGGCAACCTCATCGACCTCTGCCACAGTCATGTTGCGATGCGTGCTGACCAGGTCCAGGAAATCGCGATAACCCTGCTCCACCAGCGCCTGAATCTGTGCCTTGACCGGCTCCGACAGGGCACGATCAAGCCGCAGACTGCCAGCCTGCGGTGCGGTGCCGACACCGTCGGTGTAAATGCCCAAACTGGCCAGAGAATCCTGGAACGTGGGAAAAAGACCGAAGATGCCGATGGAGCCGGTAATGGTCGCGGCATTGCTGATGACCTCGTCCGCACCCATGGCGATCCAGTAACCACCGGAGGCGGCCACATCACCCATGCTGACGATCACCGGCTTGCCGGTGGCCACCACGCTGAGCACTTCCTGCCGGATCACTTCCGAGGCAAAGGCATCACCACCGGGGCTGTTAACGCGCAGCACCAGCGCCTTGACCGCGTCATCACGCGCCGCCTGACGCAGGCGTCGGCTGATGGTTTCGGCACCCGCCATGTCCGGGGTCGCATCACCACTGACAATCTCGCCCTGAACCGTTACCACGGCAATGCGGCTGGACGCCAGCGACTGCGACGGTCTGCGCTGCAGGTAATCGAGAAACCCGATGTTGCGGAAGCCGCCTTCATCGTCACTGCTGCCACGGCGTGCCAGTTCTGCACGGATTTCAGGCCTGCTCAGCACCCGATCAACCAGCCCCAGTTCTACGGCCAGCTCACCCATTCTGCCGTCGGCGGCCTGCACCGCAGCGCTGTATTGATTCACCGTCTCATCCAGCACCGAGATCGGAATGCCCCGGTACTGTGCCAGCGTGGTCAGGTACTGTTGCCACAGGTCATTGAGCAGGTATTGCCGTGCCTGCTTGTCGGCTGCGGACATGTCATTGCGAATGTAGGGCTCGCTGGCTGACTTGAACTCACCAACCCGAAACAGATTGATGTCCACCTTGAGCTTGTCCAGACCATCCTTGTAATAATTGCGATAACTGGCGAAGCCATCCAGCCACACCAGGCCATCGCGTTCCAGCCACACTTCATCGGCGCTGCTGGCCAGCGCATATTGAGCCTGATCCATAAAGCTGCCCAGCGCATAAACCTTTTTGCCACTGGCACGAAAAGCGGCGATCGCCTGCTGCAGCTCGTTGCTGCTGGCCATACCGATACTGAGCAGCTGGCGCACATCAATCAGCAACTGGGTGATCTTGCTGTCATCGGCGGCCAGCTGCACCGCGCGGATCAGATCGCGCAGACGCGTTTCCAGCTGCTCGTTGCCGGTGGCCTGATTCAACGCCCGCTCGAACGGAGTCACCGAATACTCATCCACCACCACACCAGCCGGCTGTAGAACCAGCGTGGTGTTGTTGCGCAATGGCTTGACCTCGTCACCTCTGACCAGCACCACCACCAGCCACACCAGCAGCAGCAGAAAGATGACATTGAACAGGGCGCGGCGGGTGCCGTCGATCAGCCCCCAGAAGCCGAACCAGATTCTGGCCAGAAAGCCGCGTTGTGATGTCGTCATATAGGGTTCCAATGGTTACCAGTCATAAGCGTTGTGCTGCTGCGCGTCATGAACCAAGCATTGATTCTAGCCATAAGCTGATGATTGTGCATGGCTGATTCGCCATAAACGGAAGCCCAGCAACACAGCTGCCACCCCCAAACCGGCGATCATGCCCGCCCACATGCCGGCAGCCCCCCAATCACCGCGAAACGTCAGCCACCAGCCCACCGGCATGCCAAACAGCCAATAGGCAATCACGGTATAGATCATCGGCCAGCGGGTGTCCTTGTAGCCGCGCAGCGCGCCAGCGGCGGCGGCCTGCAGGCCATCGGGAAACTGGAAGATCGCCGCCAGCCCGAGCAGACTGACGGCCAGCGCGGCGATGGTCTGGTCATTGGTGTACCAGCTGATGATCCAGGCAGGTGCCAACAGCATCAGACTGGCGGTGACGCTTTGTGTTGCCAGCGTCATCAACATGCCGGCCCGGCTGGCGCGCATGGCTTCCAGCGACATGCCGCGCCCCAGCGCATTGCCAACCCGCACCGTCATCGCCCCGGCCAGACCCAGCGGGATCATGTAGCACAATGCAGAAAAATTGATGGCAATCTGATGGGCGGCAATCGGCACCGCGCCCAGTGAACCGATCAGCAGCGCGGCACCGACAAACAGACTGCCCTCGACAAAGATCATGGTACCGATCGGCAGGCCGATAATCAGCAGCTCACGCAAGCGATACCAGTTGGGCCACTCAAAACGCGCAAACAGATGATAGCGGCGGTACTCCGGCCGCACCGCAATCCAGACTGCCATGATCAGCATCTGCAGCAAAAACACCAGCGCCGTGGCCCAGCCGCAGCCTACCGCTCCCATCGCCGGAAAGCCCAGCTTGCCGTAGATGAGGATGTAATTCAGCGGCACATTGAAGGCGATGCCAAGCACACCCAGGTACATGGTCGGTGCGGTATAACCACAACCCTCGCTGAAGTAGCGCAGCACCAGCAGCAGACAGATGCCGGGCGCGCCCCAGGACACCGCACGCAGATAATCCAGCGCCACTGGCACCAGCTGAGCATCCACGTTCATCACTTGCAACAGCCCCGATGCACTGCGCAAAGTCGTCCACATCAGCACCGTCATCGCCAGTGCCAGCCACAGCCCCTGACGGGTCACCCGTCCGCTGCGCAGCCGGTAGCCAGCCCCGTCGAGCTGTGCCACCGATGGCGTGATCGACATCAGCACGCCCATGACAAACAGAAACACTGCCGACAGCACCGCGCCACCGATGGATATCGCACCCAGGCTGACCGCGCCCAGGCGACCGGCCATCACCGTGTCGACAAAATTCATGCCCATGCCGGCGATGTTGCCAGCGATCAACGGCAGTGCCAGCCGCGTGGTGCGGCGCACATGCGTCAACATGCTGATGTCTGGCTGGGCGGGTATACTGGTCAAACTCTTTTTCCTGCAGTGAAAATTCCGGAGATCGCCTTGTCACAGCATGCCCTGGTTACCGGTGCCACCGGATTCGTCGGCAGCAACCTGGTGCGACAATTGCTGTTGCAAGGCTGGCGGGTGACCGCATTCTGCCGCCGCAGCAGTGATCTGCGCGATCTGCCAACAGCCGCAATACAGATCCGTTACGGTGATCTGACCGATCCGGCAAGCCTGCATCAGGCCATGTCCGAACGCCCCGACTGCCTGTTTCATACCGCCGCCGACACCAGCGTCTGGTCCGGCCACCGGCAACGCCAGCATCAGATCAACGTCGAGGGTACCAGGCATGTGGTGGCAGCCGCCCTGCAACATCGGGTCAGCCGCCTTGTCTACACCTCATCGTTTGCCACCTGGGGTCTGCAGCGTCGGCGCATAGACGAGACCACGCCGGTGGAGACCAGCACGCACTGGATCCACTACATACGCAGCAAGTCATCCGCCCGTGACATTGTACTGGATGCGGTTCGACAGCAGGGTCTGCCGGCGGTCATCCTGTGCCCCGGACACATTCTCGGCCCCCATGACCGGCACAACTGGGCGCGACTGTTCATCATGCTGGCAAGGCAGACCCTTCCGGGCGTGCCGCCCGGCAGTGGTGCCTTCGCCGATGTCGAGGAAGTGGCCAGCGCCCACATCTCAGCCGCCAGCCATGGCGCTGTTGGCGAACAGTATCTGCTCGGCGGTACCGAGGTGAGCTATCTGGCACTGCTGCAACGGGCCGCTCAGCTGCTGCAGGTGCCGGCACCGCTACACACCACACCGGCCTGGCTGCTGAAATGTCTGGCCCGGGTGCTGGACTGGCGCAGTAAAATCACCGGCACCGAGCCACGCATCACCCCGGAGGCTGCCGCCATGGTCACCGCCCACATGCACTGCGACAGCAGCAAAGCCATGCGCGAGCTGGATTACCGGATTACCGAACTGGATCCGCTGTTGCGCAAAACACTGGACTGGCTGCGCCAGCAGGACTTGCTGGGTTCTGCAGCAACACAGCAATCAGCATGAGGAGGGCGCCATGACCCAGCCATCTGCATTGGAACCAGGCTCCGAAACCTCCACCAGCACCAGCAACAGGGAAACCTGCAGCAACTGCGGCAGCCCGATGGCGGGTGAATACTGCAGTGTCTGTGGACAGTCGCGACGACATTTTCTGCGCTTTTTCCCGGCGGTGGTCGGCGATTTTATCGCCGAGACCTTCGAGATTGATGGTCGTATGTCGCGTACACTGAGAACGCTGTTGCTGCAGCCAGGCAAGCTGACCAACGAATACATCGCCGGGCGTCGCGTGCACTACTCGCCACCGGTCAGGTTTTATCTGTTCACCAGTCTGCTGGCATTCCTGCTGATTTCCTTTGAGGTCAACAAATCACTGGATGTGGCCATCAGCAACGACTCAGGCATCAATTTCACCGTCGGCAATGAGGGTGAGCAGACGGATCAGGCAAACAGCAGTCGGGAGTCCGATCTCAGCGCGGACGAAAGTGCCGTGCCAGAACGGCAGTCAGAACAGCAGCCAGAACAGCAGCCAGAACAGCAGCCAGATCAGCAGCCAGATCAGCAGCCAGATCAGCCGGATCAGCGACTGGAAGAGCAACAGCAAACTGACGAAGCTTCGTCAGAAGCCGAAGACGAAGACTTTCTGTCTTTCAACGGTGAAGCCTGGCATCCGCAGGACAATCCGCTGCACATTGGCCTGTTACCGGCTACCGCCAATGCCATGCTCAACCAGCGCATCGCCCGCATCAAGCAAAACATTCCGCGTATCCGCGAGCAGCCAGGCATTCTGGTTGATCAGTTTCTGCGCTATCTGCCACAGACCATGCTGGTGCTGTTGCCGGTGTTTGCACTGATCCTGAAACTGTTTTATCCATTCGCCAGACGCTATTACACCGAGCATGTCATCTTCAGCATTCATATGCACAGCTTTACCCTGCTGATGGTGATCATCATCATGCTGTTGGATGAACTGACCGAGTGGAACCCGCTGGGCTGGCTGGATGTCGGCCTGGACGCCTTATCGGTGATTGCCCTGCTGTGGGTGCCTGCCTACGGCATGCTGGCACAAAAGCGTGTCTACCGTCAGGGCTGGATCGTGACCGGCATCAAATACACACTGGTGTACGGCCTGTATTTCACCGTGCAGATGCTGGCCATGGTGTTTGTGGTTTTGCTGGGCGCTTCCAGTCTGTAGCGTAATCGCCGACCCATCCAAACCACAGCTGCGCTTCGCCTTCATCAAACCAATGCCGGACGCGCAGCGCATCCGGCATCAAATGAACCTGCGGCCAGCTTGATATTAAGAACGGAAAAACGCAGCGCATCCGGTCATGGTTCAGGCATAGCGCTGAGCGAGCATGGCAAAGCTGGCACGCATGCCCATGGCCTCACCGCCGGCCGGGCGTCCAGGACGCTCACCATCGTTCCAGCCATAGGTGTCGAAGTGACACCAGCTGATGTCCTGGTCGACAAACTGCTGCAAAAACAGCGCTGCCGTGATGCATCCCGCAAAGCCGCTGCTGGCCGAGTTGACATGGCTGGCGATGTTGCTTTTCAGCATGCGCAGGTAAGGCTGATACAGCGGCATCGGCCACAGCGGATCCTCCAGTTCATCACCATGGCCGTGAATCTCCTCGGCAAGCTCGATGTCATTGCTGAACAGGGCCGGCAGATCGCTGCCCAGAGCGATGCGCGCGGCACCGGTCAGGGTGGCAAAGTCAATGATCAGTTCGGGCTCATGCTCACAGGCCAGGGTCAGGGCATCGGCCAGCACAATGCGGCCTTCGGCATCGGTGTTGGTGATTTCTATGCTCAGGCCCTTGCGTGTGCGGATGACATCCCCGGGCCGATAGGCGTTGCCGGCAATGGCATTTTCCACCGCCGGGATGTACACCTCAAGGCGTATCGGCAGACGCGCGTCCATGATCATGCGCGCCAGCCCCAGCGCATGGGCGGCACCGCCCATGTCCTTCTTCATTTTCAGCATGCCACTGCCGCCCTTGATGTTGAGACCGCCGGTATCGAAACAGACACCTTTGCCCACCAGGGCAACCTTCGGATGCTTCTTGTCCCCCCAGCTTAAGCGCAACAGTCGTGGCGCCCGGTGACTGGCGCGACCGACCACATGAATCGCTGGATAGTGAGTTTCCAGATCGCTGCCGATTACCGCACCGAACACGGCACCATATTCATCGGCCAGCAGGCGCGTGGCCAGCTCCAGCTGCTCCGGCCCCATGTCCTCGGTGGGTGTATTGATCAGATCCCGCACCAGAGCGGTGGCAGCACTGGCACGCATGACGACATCACGCAGCGCCTCGGGCAGCACCAGCTCAGGCATCGGTTTGTCATTGTCCAGATAGCGCTGGAACCGGTAGGCACCCAGCTGCCAGCCCAGCATCGCCTGTCTCTGCCAGTCATCGTCGTGCTCACAATGCAGATGGTAGCTGGCCGCAGGCAGCTGCGACGGCAAGCCGGCCAGCACCTGCAGCGGCGCGTCCACATTGACCGCCACCAGCACCGCAGTCAGCTTGCCGTCGGCATCCGGCAACAGCGCATGATTGCCGGGTTCTGGCTTGAAGTCGATGCTCTGCAGCCAGTCGTTCTGCGCCACAGTGAATTGTTTACGGGTGGTTTCGAGGCTGTCGGCAGTGACTGGAATAATCGGAATGCTTGGCTGGTCAGACATGGCAGGGAATACCTTTGCGAAGGGTGATCAGAATAGCATAGCGCGAACAGTCACAGCTGCAACTGGTGCAGGGACTGGATCGTCACCGGTGCCGGTGCCGGCAGTAACCAGGGCTGGCGCGCGCGGCATAACCAGATCGCCGGATGACCACATGCCATGGCACCGAGTACATCATGTTCCGGATGATCACCGATGTGCAGGATTTCATGCGGCTGCAGCTGCAAAAGGCTGCTGACATGCTGCCAGATGCCGGCATCGGGTTTGGCAAAACCGACTTCACCGGCACGCACGGCATGTTCGAACAAGTGATCGGCACCAATGGCCACCAGGTCGGCATTGCCATTGGTGGTGGCCACCAGCCGGTAACTTGTCTGCAAGCGCTGCAGCAATGGCAGGGCGTCGTCATACCAGCTGATTTCATTGCGCCGGGCATAGAACACCTGCCAGCCCAGCCTGGCCATTTCCAGCGCGGTGGTCTGGTCGATGTCGTGTTCCTGCAGCAGGCATTCCAGCGCACGACGCCGCAGTGCGGAAACGTCATGGGCCAGATCAGGATGGCGCGCGGCGGTCTGCTCGCGGTGTTTGCGCAGGCTCGGTATGCTGTGTCCGGCAGCAATCCTGGGAAAGTTCTGCCGCAGCCAGTCGAACAGCGCCTGCTCGGCGCGCCCGATCACAGGTCCGATCGGCCACAGGGTGTCATCCAGATCGAAACTGATCGCCTTGACCTGAGGCCAGAGTTGGCTGAGGTGTACGCATTTTGTGGACATGGAACAATGTTTGTTGTGTCTGCTCTGACTGGATGCAACGGCGTTCACTGCATCACGGTTGCAGTCATGGCTATAACAATCCAGAACTGAATCAACATCGAGTGGCTGTGCCCTGCCCGACGCTGCATAAAAAAGGCGGCCCCAAGGCCGCCTTCAACAGGTGCAGTGCTGTTGTTATTCGAGCTGTCGTCAGGCGCGACGGCGCAGGAACAGGCCAGCAGCCAGCATCAGCGCCAGAGCCATACCAAGCAGACCAAAGCTGTTCATGGTCGGTACTGCTGGTGGTGGCGGCAGGTCTGGACCGCCTGCTGGGATAAAGTCACCGTCAACGGTCACTACCACCCAGCCATTAGCACCGCCTGCGAAGAAGTCTGTATGGTCAACAAAACCAGCACCGTTATCAACAAACTGACGGCCGAGCGGTCGTGCGACACCATCCCAAAGTGTCGAGGTCACTTCAAGATCAGGATTAAAATCGTCAAAGGTGATGGCGATGAAAAAAGGTCCGTCAACGATGGTGGCACCAAAATTAGCTGTCACTGTGTAGGTGCCGCTCGCGTCGAGTGTCAATGTTTGCGTCACACTGTCGATCGCAGGACCGGGACCCATGGTCGGATCGCCATCCACCGCCAGCGGATGAACCGATACGGTGTAAGTGGTTGAGCCAATGCCGGTTTCGCCATTCGGAGAACCGAACGCAGTGCCGTCAGCCAGAAAGAAAGATGCCTCAAACAGCTCGAAATTCTGGCCAGCAAAGCTACCAGCGCAGCCAGGATCACCGGCACCACCGGTACCTGTCGGATCAATCAGGATGGCATGGGTACCACCTTCTGCCCAGCCCAGAAAACCAGAGGCGATTGCGCCCTGATCATTCTGCACAACACAACCGCCACCGCCCAGTATTTCAGGCGCTTGAACCGCACCGATAAGCTGATTCTGGGTTACCTGCGCTGAAGCAGTTAAGCCAGCAATTGAAAGTAATAGTGCGAAACCGATTCGGTTCATTGTGATGCCACTCCATTGATAAAGATAAAAATTGCTGGGTGATGGTAGTTTAATCAGCCCTCGAGTGCAAGTACATTAGCAGTCACTCTGCTGCCATGTCAGCATATCAATCACTGTCATGGCATCAATCGAACTGTTCCAATCCCCCAGCATGGCTGTCCGGCACTGATTCGATGCCGCATCAGACTCTGGTTTTCATCTGTGCGGGATATTGAGGATGGCGCACATGAAACGGCAAGACAGTGACAAGGATCTGCACCAGCACAAAAAAGGCGGCCCGAGGGCCGCCTTTTGCAATCAGACTGAGTTGATCAGATATCAGGCGCGACGGCGCAGGAACAGGCCGGCACCCAGCATCAGCACCAGAGCCATACCGAGCAGCCCGAAGCTGTTCATGGTTGGCACTGCTGGAGGTGGCGGCAGCGACACCACAGCAGCAGCGGCAGCACAAACGCTCATGTCATCGGTACGCAGTGGTGTGGCAGCAGCAAATTGAAAAGAGGTGTTATCGAACAAGGCTGCATCGGTCTCATTGACATGCAGGAACACACAGGCATTGCCGCTGGGTGCATTGTTGCCCTGCTCACGTGCAAAAGACAGCCATGTGGCACCGTCTGTGCTGACGCCGCTGACATTCAGGTCAATCTGCAGGATGTTGGCACCGAGTGCAAATGGGGTACCGGTATCCGTGGTGGTTGCGGTCGCGGTGCCGGCGGAGATCTGTGCACCCGGCTGACCGGCATTGTCTGCATAGGTGGCAACGACGAAGCCAGTGTTGTCATCGTCACTGCAAGGGCCAACAAATCCAGCAGCAGGATCAAACTCAAGGCTCAACCCCCAGATTCTGGCAGTCCCGAGATTGCCATTTGGAAATGCAGTGGGTACCGCCCCGACGGTGCGGTTTTCAGTAACCTCAAAGCCCAGTTCCACATCCGAAGTGGCGGCGGTGCCAAACGCACCCAGCGGCTGCTCTATGAGATCATTGACTCCATCGCACTGGGGTGTACCCTGAATAGTCTGCGGACCGCTGAGTATGATACCCGCCTCTGATTGCGAGCTGATTTGTGCATGAATTGTCGATATCGTCAGCATTGACGCGGCAATGACGCATCCCGCTTTCAGAAAAATATTTAATGTTTTCATCGGCTTATTTCTCGTTGCTGTATTCTATGTATGAGAGACCCGTGGTACACGAGCGTTGAATCAAACCGTGTTAGCGTGGATTGCATAAGCGTCTACGCACTTGAGTGTGTGCAAAGTTAATAGATCGTTAACGTTCGCAGTGAAAAGTATCTGTGTTAATGTTGTATTAGTCAAGCCTTTTGTTGTAAGCAGTGAACGAAAATTGCCTGTGTTGAATCACATCGCCACTGCAGCAACCCAAACCTGAGGTCGCTGATCAATCAAGCCGTGCCAGTGCCGCCAGCACCTCTGCCCGCAATCCTTCGATGGCCGCATCAATCTGTTGTTCAGCCATCGCGCCTGCCTCGGCGCCTGGTCCCAACTCAAGGCGGGCCGCGTGCTGCTGCCATTGTGCAAACAGCTTATCGGCAGCTGTCGCGGCGGCATCGCTGACCAGGCCGGACAGGTCACGGATCAGCAACACCTTGCCCCAGCCTGGTGCACCCCGGCAGTCATACTGTAACGTTCAGCGAGTCGGAAAGCGCTTAGCCGCAAGGCATGGCTCGCAGGTCATGGCCACTCCATGGCCAAGAGCCATAACACAGCGGATGAGTAAAGTGGACCCCAGATTCTGGACAGTAGTTTAAGCTACGTTCCGAGGTTTGAGGAGCAGAAGAATGAGTGAGACAAAGAGACGCAAGTCCTACCCCCCGGCTTTCAAGGCAAAGATCGGCC
>Ga0180009_10007501_pt1 | contig 11111 bp, 11 predicted proteins | sample OS_PC_MetaG_FD_123537 | JGI IMG/M metagenome (GOLD analysis project Ga0180009, IMG submission 123537) | Groundwater microbial communities from the Aspo Hard Rock Laboratory (HRL) deep subsurface site, Sweden - OS_PC_MetaG | ecosystem: Environmental > Aquatic > Deep subsurface > Groundwater...
ATTTGGCTCCCTAAATCAGATCAATACACAAACCCGTTTATGAAGGAAACCGAATTATGCTGAGAAAAAAGCCATACACAGAGGAACACGAAACCGTTGCCACAAAGCATTTGGCGGCGCGAGTGGAAACGCTTAAATCAAAAGGAATGACCGAGACACAAATTCAACGGGATACGAAGGTCAGGCATTTTAAGGGAAAGATCCGTCAGGCAAAGCACCAACTGGCCGGTATAGTGGAATTGGAGAAGCTGATCGCCCGTAAGGCTGAAATCAAAGCCGAAAAACTGGCAGCCCAAAAAACGAGTCAACCCCAAAAACAGCATGCCCCGGACCCTGCAAAGAAAAAAGCCAAAAAAGAGAAGAAAATAGCTGCTGCCAAGGCGGATGAATAGAAGGTGAGGCAGGTGATCGACTGCCGGGGATCGAATTTGCCGGCAAGGCTTGGTTAATACAAAAAATTTACAACGTTGATCCATTATTATGTCCCAGGTGTTTTGGAACGATGAGAATAATTTCATTCATCGAGGAGGAGCAACTCGTGAAAAAGATCCTCAAACACCTGAGATTGCCTGCCTGTGCGTTGCACGCAGACAGGTGGGATGTCAAGCGCAAGCCAGCTCCGAGAGCTAATGGCCCGCCAGCTGAACCCTTTATCATCTATGATGAGTCCTTATCGCCCAGCGCGGATGATTACCTGATCGATGCCGGTTATCCGATTGAAACCTACCTTTAAAAAAATGCAGCCGCAGCCAAAGCTGATACACAATTCACCATTTTTGATTTATCCGCTTTGAAAAAGCAATGTCTTATCTTTTTATCTTTGGGTTCAGGTAATCGGCTTCTTCGGGCTTTATGAATTTCGGTTTCAAGATCGCCGGAATACCGTCTTTCGGGGGGCCTTCGGAAAGGATTAATTAAGGTTTCGGCGATTCTCTGAGCGCCTTGATCATCTCGGCCAGCGGTTTTCCACCCGGCGTCATGGCCGCCGGGTTGATATCGACTAATTGTTCCCAGGTTTTGAGCGCTCCTTCCCGATCGTTCAGATCGTGAAGCAAAACAATACCTTTATTGAACCGGGCAATTTCGTGCTTCGGATCGATTCGGGCGGCTTTCTCGAATGCCTCGATGGCCTCTTTAGGTTGACCGGCTCTTCGGTACATCACGCCCAAATCGGTTTGAACATTTGCTTCGTTCGGTTTCAGGGCGAGAGATTTTTTGTACGATCGGATTGCGCTTTCGAAATTGTTGGTATCAAAATAGAGATTTCCGAGCTGAGTCCAGGCGTCGGCATTATTCGGAGTGGCGGCCACCTCTTTTTCCAAGGCGAGGATACGTTTGGCTTGATCTTCGGAGATGGTTTCCTCTTGGTCGGCCTTTTGCTGGGGCTGTTGGGGCATTGAAGCCGGCACCGGCACACCGGATCCGGATTTATATGCGCTAAATACCACTCCGCCTAAAAATCCGACTGCCAGGCAGATAAATGATGCTAAAAGCATGGTGTTTTTCTTTACAGTGTCGTTCCCCGAATCGTTCTGCTTAGCCATGGACAACCTCTGATTTTTTGATTTTCAGCGTAACCTGCCGATTTTTCCGATAATTCAACATAACAATCCCTATAGGCCGGGTCAAGTTAAATGGGACGCGGACCTGCCGGATTTGATGGACCCAACGATAGGATGGGAATAAAAAGGTGCGGCGGTATCAGCCGCCCCGAGAAAGAGGAGGTGATGGGATAGAGACAATTGATCAGAAATGGTTACAATTGAAATCATTCTCAAATATGTTAAAAGATGAATTGCTTAATGCTATGATGAAACAATCCGTATTCATTGAAAGGTTTTTTATCCATGAATTTTTACAGCAGCATAAAGTCCCACGGGAAAACAGATATTGGGCTGTTCCGGGAAAACAACGAGGACGGTTACCTGATTGTTGACCCCGGCAATGAAGCATACGATGTTTCTCACCGCGGATTGCTGTTTGCTGTTGCCGACGGTATGGGCGGCCATGCGGCAGGCGAAGTAGCCAGTAAAATGGCCTGTGAAGGATTGCTTCAATATTATGAACCGAACATCGATCAAGAAACGGAATCGAGCGATCCGGTTTTTAAGCTTAAACGGCTTCGGCGGGTGATCCACAAGACAAACGAAGAGATTTATCGATACGCCCAAACGCATCCCGAGTTTTCGGGTATGGGAACCACCCTGTCGGTGCTGATACTTTCACCCGAAAATGCAATAATCGGCCATGTGGGAGACAGCAGGATTTACCGGTTTAGAAATCGGAAACTGAAGCTGCTGACGGTGGACCATACCGAAGTCCAGGCCATGATTGATTCGGGACGCCTGACACCTGATGAAGCTGCCGTGCATCCCTTTCGGCATGCATTGCTCCAGGCTGTGGGCACCATGGCCGAACTGGAAACCATTGATACGGGAATCGAATCGGTTCAACCGGGCGACATTTATTTGCTTTCCACAGACGGGCTTCACGATTCAATTTCGGATGAGGATATAGAACGAACCCTTCGTGAAAACAGGGATATTCATATCGCCAGTGACCGTCTTATAGATCTGTCATTGAAAAAAGGCGGAAGGGATAACATTACATTGATTATCGCTGCGATACCCCTTTAGGAGTAAGCAATACATGAACGGATTTTGGAACACCTGGCAGCATCTTCCTGAAAATATCGATCCGGTGATTTTTGAAATCGGATGGTTTAAACTGCAATATTACGGCTTAATGTACGTGGCGGCATTCGGTCTGACCTATTTCCTCGTTATGTACCGCCTGAAACGGGAAGATCGATTCGAGGTTTCAACAGATCAGGCCAAAGACCTCCTGCTGAACATGCTGCTGGGGTTAATTATCGGCGCCCGGCTGGGGTATGTGATTTTTTATCAATTTTCCTACTACATCAGAAATCCGCTGGAGGTTTTTCTGCCGTTCAGTTTTGAAAACGGCATCCATTTTACCGGGATTTCCGGAATGTCCTACCACGGGGGGCTTATCGGGGTTTTGTTTGCCGCCGGGCTCTTTATCCGAAAAAACAGACTGAGCTATTGTGATATGTCGGATCTTATCGCTCCTGCGGCACCCCTTGGGTATACGTTCGGAAGGCTCGGCAACTTCATAAACGGAGAACTATACGGCAGGGCGACATCGTCTTCCATCGGTATGTATTTTCCTTTATCCCCTGAAAGGGGTCTTCGACATCCTTCCCAATTGTATGAGGCGTTTTTTGAGGGGATCTTCCTGTTTGTCATCTTGTGGACCATCCGGAAAAAGAAACTGCCGAAAGGGTCTTTGCTCGGACTCTATCTCATGGGCTACGGCCTGGTCCGTTTTTTCATCGAATTTTTTCGTGAGCCGGATTCGCATCTCGGATTTGTGTTTTTCTCCTTTTCCATGGGGCAGGTACTCTGTGCCGTCATGATTCTCTGCGGGCTGCTGCTTTACCGGGTACGGTGGAAAAGAGAAAATGGATAAAAATCGGAAACTCATGTCATCGACTGATATCGGTAAAACCGAAATCTTCCTTGCTGTTTTAAGCGGCATATTGATGACCGCAGCCTTTCCGAATATCGGTCTATCCTGGACGGCATGGTTTGCAATGGTGCCACTGTTGGTTGCCATGCGTCATCAGCCTTGGGGAAACAGTTTTCGCCTCGGTTTCATCGCAGGGCTTGCCCACTACTTTACTCTGGTTTACTGGCTTGTCCACACCATGAGGACATACGGATACCTTCCCTGGTATTTGAGTGTGGCTGTCCTGGTTTTAATCGTATCCTATGTTTCGCTCTATCTCGGGGCATTTGCGGTTTTGATACAACAAATTTCCGGAACACCGGCATGTCTGGTTTGGCAGGTTCCGGTGTTTTGGGTCTCCCTGGAGTTTTTACGATCCATACTATTCAGCGGCATGCCCTGGGAACTCATGGGGTATTCCCAGCATGAGACGCTCCATATCATTCAGATTGCCGATGTTTTCGGTATTTACGGAGTTTCGTTTGTCATTGCCCTTGGAAACGCGGCGGCCTTTATCGGATATCTTCTGGTCCGGGAGAAGGATTGGGGGAACATTAAAGTCACAAAACGATTATTTGCCGTATCTCTTGCCTGTTTCGCCTGTATATTCCTGTCTGTTTGGGTCTACGGCAACAAACGGCTTAAGTTTTTTGATGACCTGATTTCCCGATCACCAAGCGTTCTAATTGCCGTGATTCAAGGCAATATCAACCAAGCCGTTAAATGGAACCCCAAATTTCAAGAGCAGACCATAGATGATTATATTAAACTGTCCGAGTCCGTCCTGTCTGATGATCTCGATCTTATTGTATGGCCGGAAACGGCAACGCCCTTTTACCTGCTAAGGGATGTCGAGCCGTCGGAAAGAGTCTTTAAAGGGATTCTGAATACCGGCAAAGATTTCCTGATCGGAAGCCCATCCTATGTGAATCGGGGAAACCGCATCGATTATTTCAACAGTGCATACCTGATTCAGGCGGAAGGCAGCATCGCCGGAAAATATGACAAAGTCCATCTGGTTCCATTCGGAGAATATGTGCCGTTTAAAAAATGGCTTCCATTCATAGGGAAATTGGTAGAGCAGGTGGGTGATTTTAAACCCGGAAAGCGAGGCAGCACCATACCATGGAGAGATTTAAGAATCGGTATGCAGATTTGTTATGAAATCATATTTCCGAACCTGTCTCGGAGAATGGTTCAAAACGGGGCGGACCTGCTGGTGAACATTACCAATGACGCATGGTTTGGGAGAACCGGCGCCCCGTACCAGCATTTTTCCATGGCAGCCATCCGGGCTGTTGAAAACAGGCGGACGCTGGTTCGGGCGGCAAATACCGGGATCAGCGGCTTTGTGGATCCGACGGGAAGGGTGCCTGCAGCAACCCCCCTATTTAAAGCGGAAGCCCTAAAGCAGAAGGTTCCGGTTTTGAAAACAGAGACGATTTATTCCCGATATGGGGACTTTTTTGCCATTATCTGTTTAGTGGTTTCATTGAGTGTGGTGATGCTTCGATATAGATCAAAATTGCGTTTTGTGCGATAGTTCTTTATATTTATTGTTGGATGCAAAAAACAGAGTTTCATATTGCGACTATTAAATATTCCGGAAGGAGGAAAACATGTCTATGGAACTGAAACAAACATTGGGTGATCATTATTTGAAATTGGAACAGCTGAAAGGCTATCTTTGACTTTGCCGGCAAACAGAAACGGCTGGAAGAGATTGAAAAGATTATCTCCAAGGAAGACTTTTGGAACAACCCGGATGATACAAAAACCATCCTCAAGGAAAGAACCCGACTAACCCATGCAGTAGATGGTTTCACAAAACTACAGGAGGATCTCGAGGAAAGCCAAATTCTTCTGGATCTTGCCATGGAAGAATCGGATTCCGAGACCATTGACGAAGTTTCCCATCAGATACCCGAACTGGACAAGCGCATCAAACAACTTTCCCTCGACTTGATGCTGAGCAGAGAAGATGATCCGAACAATGCCATTTTATCCATCAATGCAGGAGCCGGAGGTACCGAGGCCCAGGATTGGGCGGAGATGCTTTTTCGGATGTACTCCCGATATGTGGAGCGCAAGGGATACGGTCTGGATATCATTGATCTTCAGCCCGGGGATGAAGCCGGGATCAAGAGTGTTACGTTTACGGCGAACGGCGAGTTTGCTTACGGTTATCTGAAAACCGAAAAGGGTGTTCATCGGCTGGTCCGGATATCTCCTTTCAACGCCAGCGGCAAGCGCCACACCTCTTTTGCATCGGTGTTTGTCTATCCGGAACTGGATAAAGAAATTGTTGTGGATATTGAGGAAAAAGATCTTCGGATCGATACCTATCGGGCCAGCGGTGCCGGCGGCCAGCATGTGAACAAAACCAGCAGCGCGGTCCGGATCACCCACCTGCCCTCCGGCATTGTCGTTCAGTGCCAGCAGGAAAAATCTCAGCATCGAAATAAGGACCTTGCGATGAAAGTGCTCAAGGCCAGGCTTCATGAGGCGGAAAAAAGAAAACAGGATGAGAAGCTTCAGGAAATGCATGACAGCAAGGATGAAATTGCATGGGGAAATCAGATACGATCCTATGTCCTGCATCCGTACCAACTGGTAAAAGATCACCGGACAAATGTAGAAATCGGAAACGTAAATGCCGTACTGGATGGATCCCTGGACAGGTTCATCGAAGAAGCGCTGCTGGCGGGAAAAGCTTGATATCTACGATTTCAGATTTGCAATTTGTGATTTGCGAATTAGGGATTACGATTTCAGAATTGTGAAATGTGAAGATCGGAAATTGAGGGTTAATTCCTTAAGACATGAAGAGCAATCGAAAATCGAAAATCGAAAATAATTATGGATCCTTTAGAGATTCTCAGCAAATATTACGATCCGGAATCAACGCTTTTTGATGTTCTGCTGGAACATGGCCGTCGGGTTGCAGGCAAAGCAATCGATGCGGCCAAGCGGGTGACCCACTTGAAACCCGATTTGGAATTCATACAAGAAGCTTCAATGCTTCATGATATCGGTATCTTTCTGACCCGCACATCTTCTCTCGGATGTGAGGGAGATTATCCGTATGTCTGCCACGGCTACTTGGGTCGGGAACTTTTGGAGAAAAGAGGTTTCGGGCGGCATGCGCTGGTTTGCGAACGGCATCTCGGGGTTGGCCTGACAGCAGAAGATATAGAAAAAGAGAGTTTGCCTCTACCGGTTCGGGATATGGTGCCGGTGAGCATCGAAGAACTGATCATCAGCTACGCGGATAAATTCTATTCCAAGTCGAACGGCTCGGCAGAAGGAGAAAAATCGGTTGAAGCCATCAAAAGCGGGCTTTTGAAATTCGGGCAGGAGAAAGTAGAACGATTTGTGATATGGCATAGATTCTTAGAGTTTTAATTGTTATTTCTTTGCATCTTATGCAAAAACCAATACACAAGCACCCCGCCAGAAAGACGGCGGGCAAGCAAATTACAAACAAATCTCAAATTCCAATATCCAATGACCCAAACCGGTTTGGAATGTTTGTTCTTCGAAATCATGTACATGTTTTGAATTTCGAATTTTGGTCATTGGGATTTGTTTGGTATTTGATATTTGTGATTTGGAATTTCCGGTTTATCCGGGTCAGGTGGAAGAAAATAGAATGACCAGAGAACAAATACAGAAAGCGCTCCGGTTTTACTTTATTACGGACGACAGTGCTCCGGGCCTTTCCCCGTTGAAGCAGACGGAAATCGCCATTCAAGCCGGCGCAACCCTGGTTCAGTACCGGAACAAGTCCATGTCAGCAAAAGATATTAAAGAGGCGCAATCCATCAGAAATCTTTGCAAGTGCAACCGGGTGCCGTTTGTCGTCAACGATAATATATTGATGGCAAAAGCGGTATCGGCAGACGGTGTTCATTTGGGGCAGGAGGATGAAAGCCCGCAGACTGCAAGAGAGATTCTGGGAAACACGGCCATCATCGGTGTTTCTGTTTCCGATCTTGGAGAGCTGGAGCGAACCGATCTTACCGGTTGTGATTATATCGGTACGGGCCCGGTATTTTCTACCCATACAAAACCGGATGCGAAAAAGGCCATCGGCCCCCAAGGGCTCGAAAAGATTATTCGGGCAGCGAGCCTTCCGGTTGTCGCCATCGGGGGCATCGACGCCGGAAACGCCAAACAGTGTTTCGATCACGGAGCGGACGGGATTTCCGTTATCAGCTGCATATCCCGGGCTGAGAATCCCGTTGAAAGTGCATCGGCTCTGGGGTCGGTGTGCGCCTGTAAGCCGAGAGCGTCTGTCATGTTCCCCTGGAAAGACGAATTCGGTTTGATTGATAAGCTTCTTGAGTATGCACCGGCAGACAACCGGGACCGGCCCGATATCCGGGTTGCGCCCGGAGATGATGCCGCTTTGCTTCATTCCATCAAAAACCCTGTGATCACCACGGACACCCAAAAAGAAGGCGTCCATTTCGTTTTGGATTGGCAAACCCCCAAAGAGGTGGGGATGAAGGCCGTCAGTATCACTCTGAGCGATCTTGCTGCCTGTTATGCGAAGCCCATCAGCCTGTTTATTAACCTCGCGTTACCGGAATCCGTTTCCGACGGTATTGTTGAAGAACTGTATGAGGGGATCAAAGTGTCCCTGGAAGCATACGGATGCACACTGGGCGGCGGAAATATTTCCAGTGGCAACCAGTTTTCCATCGATCTTTTTGCCATCGGGGAGGGCCGAGACGACTTGTTTCCCGCCCGTGCTTTTGCAAAGCCGGGAGAAGGGCTTTATTGCACCGGGCCGCTGGGGCTTTCCCGGGCAGGCCTTTTGTGCCTGATGAAAAAAGAGGCGGGTTATAAAGCGTTGGTGGAAAAATTCAAGGCGCCAAGGGCCCGTTTCGATGCCGCAGAAATCCTTGCGGAACACCGCATCGAGTGTGTAACGGATGTTAGCGATGGACTATCCGGCGACGCAACACATATCGCAGAGGCTTCTCATGTTACTGTGGAGTTTGATCTCGACCCCGTTTACTTCGATCCGGATCTTGTTTCTTTTTGCAGGCAGTATGAATATTCCCCTGAGGAAATGATACTGGGGGGCGGGGAAGATTATGAACTATTGTTTACCTGTAAACCGGAGATCTTCCAAAAGGTAAAAACGAAGCTCCCCAAGGCCCATCAGGTAGGCCGCTGCGCTCCCTTCAGCAATTCACACCTGTCGAATCTTCCGAAAGGCGTGTCGTCATTTCAGCACGGAAAGCCTTAAGTTGAGGAAACCATAGCTTCATTGGTATCGTACCAGACCACTGCCGATTTCCGGTCGGAGGCCGGTTGGCCGAAGATATTTTCTCCACTGGTGGAAATAAACGTTTTTGCGATATTTGACGAATAGACGATGATCTGTTTCATGAGATCCATCAACTCCATGTGAACGGTGTGGGTCTCCAAAGATTCTTTTTTTTCATGCCGCAGTCGTTCAAGGTGGTGAACCCGGTACTGGGATTCGAGATCCAGGTATTTTCTCTCCTTTGCCATTATTGCTTTTGCTTTTTCCGGGTTTCGCTCGGCAAAGGCCTGCTGCAACAGATAGACTTGGCCGCAGACTTTTTCATGATAAATGAGGAGCTCTTCTTTTCCTTCCAAAGAGAAATCGGATTCGAGCGCCTGCTTCTTGGGGATCATGGGAATCATGTTCCGGTGAATCAGATCTCCCAGGCTTTCCATATCCTTAACGATCGAAATCATTCCGTACACTTCTTTGGATTGCTCATCCGTTAACTCCTGCCTTGCCACCTGAAGCAGGTAGTCTGTTATTCTCTCCTGAAGGAAGTTGATTTTCCGCTCCCGCATTTCAATGCCCTGAAGCAATGATAGCTGTGGGAAAAACTCATCTCTTCGCGGTTCATCCGAGAAAAACGGTATGATAACCGCCCGTTGCATTCTTCCCAGCAGCTTTGCCATTCTTGCAATTTCGGTTCGGGCCAGATCGATGGCAATGGCCGGTGTCAGTATTTTAGTTTCATCCAGATGCCAGGCCGCTATTCGAAGATCTTTATCTTCTTTCTTGTCGGGCAACAATTTAATTACCAGATTGGCAAAAACGGATGTAAAGGGAAGAAAAACCAAACCCAAGCCGACATTGAAAATCGTATGGGCGTTGGCAATCTGTCGAGCCGCCCCGAATCCCATGGATTGAGCCATGTCTCTGATGATATCCGCAAATGCGGGAATCCAGAAGATAAATAAAAACACCCCGCCCGCTTTAAACAGTACATGTGCCACTGCCACCCGCTTTGCTTCTCTCGAAGTGCCGATGCTGGCAAGTCCTGCGGTGATGCAGGTACCGATATTTGCGCCGAAGATCATGGGAATTCCCGCTTCAAGTGTGATCAATCCCTGCTGGGCCAAAACGATCAGAATTCCGGTGAATGCCCCACTGCTTTGAATCAGGGCAGTCAGTGCTGTTCCCACAAGTAAACCCAACACAGGATTTTCCATGGCCTTTAATACATCGAGGAAAGTCTGGTACGTTCGCAATGGGCGCATGGCTTCACTCATGAGCTTCATGCCGTAAAACAGAATTCCGAAGCCCAGAATAATTTCTCCCATGCTTTTGATACCTTCACTGCTGCCCAAAATTCTCATGCCGAACCCGACTGCGATCATCAGCAGTGCGTAATCGGCCACATTGAATGCGATCAGCTGGGCGGTAATCGTTGCACCAATCCCGGCTCCGAGAATCACCCCGATGGATTGTGCAAAGCTCATCAAATTGGCCTGAACAAAACTCACCAGCATAACCGTTGTGGCACTGCTGGATTGAATCACCATGGTGATAAAGGTCCCGACCAGTAATCCGATGACCCGATTCTTGGTCAGCGCTGCCAGTATGATTCTCATCTTTCCACCGGCCGACTTCTTCATCCCCCCGCTCATTTTTTCCATGCCGTATAGAAAAAGGGCCAACCCGCCAAAAAGGCTGATTATCAATATACTCCATGAAATGGTGTTCGATTTGTCCAGAGCGGCACAAAGGGCTCTGTGGGGAATGATTCCGATCATCACCACTAAGACAATAACTTTGCAGCTGATGGTCTTCATGAAATGCCTCTTATATTCGGTTTTCGGTGATTTTCAATCCACTCCACTGTTCCGACAGATCTTCATAACTTATCGACATTTCACGAAAAACCTTAAGAGGACAAAGAAATGGATCCGGCGGAAAGGGCAGCAGCAGAAAGCACTTGCGCATTTATTCATTCACTGGTACAAAAATAGAGTCCGGTTGGGGTGTTCCGTATTTTCGGGACTGAGAACAGACCCATTGAACCTGATACAGTTAGTACTGTCGTAGGGAACTCGGTGAACCTACCCAACAGCGTTCAACTTTTCTTCATTCCGTTTTGTTTGTTCTTCCGATTCCATTCGACAGCTTAAGATTGATACTGGATACTGGATACTGGATACTCGATGCTGGATCGGCCTCACTTGGGCTTTCGGAATATCCAGATATTATTTTTTTAGAAGGAGGGTATGGATGAAGGTTGCACTAACCATTGCCGGCTCTGATTCATCAGGAGGAGCCG
>Ga0180009_10007502_pt1 | contig 11110 bp, 14 predicted proteins | sample OS_PC_MetaG_FD_123537 | JGI IMG/M metagenome (GOLD analysis project Ga0180009, IMG submission 123537) | Groundwater microbial communities from the Aspo Hard Rock Laboratory (HRL) deep subsurface site, Sweden - OS_PC_MetaG | ecosystem: Environmental > Aquatic > Deep subsurface > Groundwater...
TAAAGCCATGAAAGATGCACAAGCAGCATCCAAAGATCCACGCGGTAATGTAGACCAACAAGTATATGATACAGCAGTAGAAAAATACACAGACGAAGCCATTCAGGAAATACGTACACGTAGGGAGCCTAAATAATGCCAGAACAAAAATTTGTATGGACTGAAGGACTCGACGTTAGTGCAGTAGATTCACCTACAGCGGGCAAACCTGCTCCACTTACACCATCTACAGCAGTCTTTGGAACCTCGGAATTTGAGAGTCTACTTACTCGAACCAGAGGATGGTTAACAGATGATGGATATGACCAAGAAACCATAGACTCATTGCTTAGTCCCTATAAGGTGGGTAGTCCAGCAGCTCCTATTGATTTGTCCAGACTTTATAATACTGTGTCTACACGACTTTCAGACGAAGACGTAACGTCCCTACTAGAGACCCTTAAAATTCAACAGTCTATAGAAGAAGATGGTGGACAAATAGGACCATTTGAATTGTCTGCTCTTAGAACAGCTCTTGGTGAATATACTAAAGCAATAGGACCTAAAGCAGTAGAAAATTTAGTAGAAAGCAGAACATGGTGGAATCGTACTAAAAGAAACCTCTCCCAGAAAGTTGGGGATTTAGTTATGAATCCTAATGTCTCTACTGGATTAGCTTTGCTGGACTGGGCCTCTAAATGGCAACGAGAAGACAAAATACGTTTTGCACCTGAGCATAGAAAAGCGGATCTTCGTACTCGTATGCTTCCAAAAATAGCACTACAAGTCGCACCGGAGAAAGAGTTTGATACCGGATCATCAGCAGCTATAGAACTAATTAAACAGCGTATGTATGGGGCTACGGAGTGGTTGGGCGGTATGCCTGCCGTAGTAGCTGGAAAGGTTTTAAGAAATAAGGGCCTAGAAGAAGTAGGCCAGATGACCATGAAACGTGGAGAACAAAGATATAAGCTGGCTCGTGAAGAGGCCCCACAATTGCTGGCTACATTAGGTGAACATATCCCCTGGTCCGAAGCACTTGCTGAATCAGATGAAGCAATTGATGCTGAATATATGTACTGGAATAATGCTGGTGCCGGAGGAACAGCAGCCATGTATTCTAGAGCCTGGGGAGACCAGATATCAGACATATTTGCTGATCGTCTATTCCTATTATCCTGGGCACCGGTAAAACTTGTGCAAGGTGCAAGGGCACTTAGACCTCTAGCCAAACAGTTGACATCTGCTGAACAATTTGCTATACGTACTCGTGATGCCAGAGATATATTGAACTCTGTAGCTAAATCTGAAGAGTTTCTTGCCAAGTCTCGTCAAGCTATGGAAGCAAATGCTGTTAAGTTTGGTGGACGAGTACAGAAGTCTGATCTTTGGAGAGTACTTAATGCAGAGAATCATGTAGCGGAAAATGAAAAACTACTCCAACAAAGTTTTGACGAAGCAGAGAATCTGTATAAAGAGGTTTATTTCTTTGAAGCTGCCCGTAGAGATCCAGCCCTTGTGCCTGTAGCCGAAAAGGTTGCTAAAGAGTATAAGATTACATCAGAACAAGCAGTTGATCTTACTAACAATAGAATAAAGTCTCTTAAAATAGGCCCAGTAACAAATGATAATTATATGGAAATGGAAGAAGCTGCATTTCATTCCCGGTACATACTCGGCCCAGACGATGGAGAACAGATAGGCAATGCACTGGAACATATAACCAGAACAGGTGGTCTAGGGATTGATGATGTGGCTCTTACTCCTATGTCTGCTGAATATAGAATACCCAGAGAATTTAGTCTTCCAACTATGCGTTTTGATAAGGCAGATAACTTAGCAGGAATAGATAAAGTTGAGAAAGAAATTTTAAAAACTGTTTCTAAAGATGTACCAGAAAATACTAAAGGAATTATACGAACACTAGCTCGGCATGAGACTTTGATGCGAAAAAATTTAGGAGCAGCAAGATCTAGTGGAGATAAACAGGCTATCCAGTTTTACGAATTAGGTGTAAAGAACCTACAAAAGACAAGGGCTGAACTAAATCTAAAAGAACTGTCTGGGGCTATGGAAGAGTTTGCAAAAGATGTGGATGGTTGGCTACCACCCCTTATGCAGGGACCTTTGGACTCTCCATCTGCTTATCACAGGTGGCTGGAGTCAATGGGAAATACTGTATCACGAGGACTACAAATAGGGAGCATATCCAAGACCAATCCAATATCAAGATTAGCTGGAGCACATAATAGTTTTTGGAGACCGTGGAGAGAGCCGCAAAGACTGTTAACTAAATATTCTCCAGAAACCTGGGCATATGTACGGTCACACGAACTTATGTACCAGCAAGCATCTCACGCATACAACGAGCACGTAACCAGAATACTAGAAAGATGTGGCGTATTTGAGGATTTAGGGGAAGAATTTAATCCGAGTAAACACTTTGCTTCTCACAAGATAAATGAAGAACGATCTAATACTTTGTTTAAGTTGTTAGATACAACTGAATTTTTTGAAATAGAGGAACTTGAGCAGACCGGAATAAAAGAAGCAAAAGAATTAGCAGCAGCACTTGGTACTAAATCTCACACTAAAGACTACACAGAAATATTAAAAAAAGCCGATGAACCTCTATTAAAAGCAAGAGATGAGATACGAGACTTACTGGCAAACTTTGCTGATGAACTTGGGCTGCCAACAGAAAAACGTATTACTGCATATGCACCTCATTTCCACAAACATGAGTGGACAGCCAACGGGGCTAGGCCACCGGAGTTTGATGGTATGCGATTAAGCGCAAGTGTCTATTTTGGGAATCTGGAAACACGAACCGGTGCTAAGGGATTCTCTACTAATGTTCCGGAGATACTGGACTTCTACGGCAGGGGTGCGTTCCGGAAAATATATAAAGAGCCTATGTACGAAAAGATGTTGCAGTCTGGAGACGATATGGCTGCTGCCACTGGACGCCCGGTGTTCCAAGATTACATGTATGACTGGGTGGCTGACCTAAAGGGACGACCAAACTTTTTGGGAAAGAAAATGGATCGTATGTTTGCTGATGATATCTATAACCTACAAAGTGGACGAAAAGCATGGAGACCTTCTCACCAAGATCGGGTACTTACAGGATTAACCGGGCTTATGTGGGCCGGTGCATTAGTAGGTAATGTTAGGTATCCGGTAATGCAAATAGCAACAGGTATTATAACTACAGCCTCTCGGTACGGCCTGTTTAGAACAACAAGAGCTATGTTTGAAATGGCTACACCAGAGGGTCGGGCACTGGCCAAGAAAATTGGTACCGCAGACTCCTTTAAGTATATTCACGAAAGTGATAAGTGGTCCCAAGCATTTGAAAAGATGTCAAAACTCGGAATTTCTCAAACAGAATCGTTTATACGGGGTACCTCAGCGTTAGCTTCTGTTGATTTATACCTTACTAAGTTTGGATTTTCTTCCTGGGATGATGCTGTTCGGGCTGGTGCTGATAAGATGATTATGTTTAGTTCTCTTAGAGGAGCCGAAGAAACTAATCACCTGTTTGGTCCATTTGGGAGACCGGCATACCCCTCCAGATCTTTGTTGCCCAACAAAGCGTTAGGGACAGCAGCCACTCAATTTCTTAGTTTTGTGCCTAAGCAATTAGAAGAATTAAACGCTCAATTTGGGCGTAATCCTGGTCGTCTAGCCCAGTATCTAATGTTGTCTGGGTGGGTATCAAGAGTAGCAGCAGAAGAAATGGGTATAGATCTGACAAACTATGTGGGATTAGGTTTTACCCCAACTACTGCTGAAGAGGTATCTGCACCAGCAGTTACTGTGTTCTCTGATATGATAAACTTTTTAAATGCGGCGTCTAATAGAGATCCAGTACGAACCCAAAAATATGCTGAAGAATTCTTAACGAGCCTTCAATTAGCTATTCCCACTATGAACCTATACCAAACTGCAAGTAGAAATGCTGAGAGAATAATTGATAAAGAAGTAAAAAACAAAGAGGGAGAAAGGCTTAGGGGTATAGACTTTGGTCGAGTTCCTGGAAGCAGCTTAGGTCCGGAAATTGTTTCTCTAGTAACCGGGCAACAGTCCATGGCGGACAAAATATTTAGAACGGGAATGGAAGATATTTATCGTATTAAGTTAAAGCGCACCTATGACGCCGGTAAACTTCTTACCCATATTGGGGACGCCTTTTCGGATAAAGACTTTTCAAAGATGAAAGAATTGGAGACTAAGTTAGTTTCAGAATATGGAGTAGAATTAGTTGGTAAAAATGCAGGGGATAGGGCAGCAGAAGCCAGATACATATCCAGTATTATTCGGGAAATTAAACACAATAAAAAACTCGCACCCCTATTTATAGAGGCTGCTGAAAAACACGGCATTAGGTTGTTACCATAAAAGGGGAAGAAATGACAGACATACAAGATGTGATTCTTGAAGAAGTTCGTTATGTGCGTGGCAGGGTAGACGTGCAGGGTATACAGTTATCAAAAGTAGATAAACGATTGGCTAAGATAGAGGTCAAGGCGAGCTTTCTTGGTGGCATCTTTGGATTTCTGTCAGCTGCTTTAACAGTACTTATCTCTAAAATAAAGGGATCACTATAATGACTGAACAACAATACAAAGAATTATTAGAAAAACTAGATGAAATTAAAAAAGTATTGGAAAATCAATCTACTATTCCATATATTCCATATTATCCCTATCCATATTACCCGCAGCCTTGGAATCCTTTGGGAGAAATATGGATTAGTACATCTATTGAAAAGAAGTGAAGTGCGTAATGGCCAGTTTTCAGACAGCATATGATAGGACACTGCAACACGAGGGTGGATATGTAAATGACCCCAACGATCCAGGTCAAGAAACTTATTGCGGAATTTCCAGACGATACCACCCAGAGTGGGCTGGTTGGGAAAAGATAGACCAGTATAAACAGGGGCGTGGATTCCCCGGTACCCTGGATATGGATGCAAAAGTGGGGCACCTGGTTTCCGGTTTCTACCAGGACACATATTGGGAACCAACCAAGGCCCAGACCTATCGGTACCAGGAAATAGCTAATGAGATGTTTGATATAGCCGTACACTTGGGCGTACAAAGGGCCGTTAAGTTTATGCAGACTGCCCTTAATATACTCAACAAAAATGAAAGCCTATATCCCAATATTCTAGTAGATGGGCACTTTGGCTTACAGACACTGGCTTCCTTAAATACCTATCAGAATACTGAGCCTCCGGCTTTTCTCCATAAGCTCCTGCTCATTCAGCGGGGCGCATTTTATATAGACGCTGTGGCCAAGCGCGAAGAGTCGGAGGCATATATCCGTGGATGGCTTAGAAGGGTGACAATGCAGTAATGGATGCAGCACTTGGTTGGTTGGGTAAGGTATTCGATGCTATTCTTACCCTTTTTCCACATCGGGAGATTATCCGAATAACCCATAAAGGGGTAATCTTCAAGGGAAAAAGAATACTGGTCAAAGGCCCAGGAGTGCATTGGTATTGCCCACTATGGTCTGAAATAGTTACCTACCCAGTAGTTCGCCAATCTAACAATCTACCATCCCAAAATCTGACTACGAAAGATCTGATACCGGTTACTGTAAGCGGTGTTGTATTCTATAAAATTCATAATATAGAACAGGCACTGGCCAGACAGTGGGATTTGGAAGACAATATCAAGGACATAGCTCTCGGTGTGATAGCTGACTGTATCACCGGCAATGAATTTGAATACATTAACAAATCAAGAAACACCCTAAATGGTCTAATAACTGAGGAACTACAAAAAGAATTGCGTATATATGGGGTTACTATTATAAAAGCAAAGTTAACGGATTTTGCTAAAACCCATGTGGTATCTGTAGTGACTGATAGTACCACACAGTATGTGCCCAGTATAAAGGAGATCAGCAGTGAAGGGTTATAGAAAAGTATTTATATCACTAATCATTATTTTCATTGCAGCCACCAGAAATATTAGTGAACACCAAGCAGATGTGCTAATAGCTGTAGCCGGATTCATGCTGGGTGCTAATGCCATCAGTAATATAGGGGGTCAAATTGCTAAAGAAATGGGCAAGCGCAATCATCGCCGGTTTAGGTCTGTTACTTCTGTTTCTGGGAATCCGGAAAGACCGTGGGAAAACGGATCGGGCAGCGGGGAGAACCCGCGACAGGATGTCTCGGCAAGCGAATGGGATAGAGAGGGATCATGGTAGGACTGTTGCAGATATTATGGAAGAAGCGGATCGTAGGCGCAGGGAAGCTGCTGCTGATCACGATGCTAACCGTGTTCGTACTAACAACCGGCGCATCGAACTACTGCGGAGGATCAGGGCAGGTAGCAGCCGACACACTGGTGACCCTGACAAATGAACAGGCCGATAGTCTAATCACTCTGATCGACAACCAGGACCATGAGATACGGTCCTTGAAAATAGACCTGTGGGAGTGCAAATCACTTGCAGAAGCCGACAGTTTACGGGGAGCTATGCTACTGAATGTGCAGCAGGAGGGCTACGAAGAAATAATTGCGATATACAAGGGCGAGAGGGACCACTGGTTAGTGCAGTCCCTCAAGCATCCTGCCTTGTGGTTTATTCTTGGGGCGTGGGCCGGTCTTCAGATCCAGACTCTTCAATAAGTTCAACTGATACTACTGTATCCACATTCAGCATGAGAAAAGTTTCTTCTTCTCCCTCTGGGAATTGCTCGTTAGAAGGATCATCTGGATCAACGTACTTGTAGTACTCCATATACTTAACGAATTCAATCACAGCTCCATATGAATGAATGCCGTGCGCCTCTACAATCGGATGAAGACGAAAGTTTACATCATTACAGGGTTTTTTAATTACACGGTATTTTTTAAGTGGAGGCATCTCTACTGTTTCCTTTTGCCATTTGCTCATCAGCTTCTCCTTAGCTCCAAAATACATACATATCCGTCACATGCATAACTTCAATGTCCATCATATTTCCTGCGGTATCAGCCAGTTGGATCAAGATCGGCTCATACTTGGTGAACGCAATGTGATCCAGGATCTTTAAGTCTGGCTCCTCTTCCTGGGCCTGCGTACTTATCCCCACTACTGTGCCAGTCTGCCGTTTACGCTTTGCAGCGTCCGGAATAATGAGGCCGCCCTTTGTTTCCTCAAATGGTTCGTCCCGTATTACCCAGATTCGTCCTCCAGAGGGGCCATTGGGCACCTTGTAGCCCATAGCCTCAATCGTGGCTCGTACACTAATTGCGTACTCTCGTTGTCTATCCCTTGCTTCGTTCGACTCGACCATGCTTAACCTCCACTACTTTTAATAGTTTGAAAATATGTGTGCTGTTTTGTGGTGAACCTCTTCAAGGTTCTCACAATAATATCTTTTCTCTCCTTGATAATTTAGTGCTTTATCCCAGTTGTTTGCGTGTAATTCCCCAAAAGACTCAATTAACAAAAATCCATTCTCTAATTGTTCTACTCTTACATAGTACAGTTTTTTCTTAATGTTCATTTTCATCTCCTTAGCTACGTTCTACTTTACCACACTTTACTTCAACTGCTTTTAACTGTGTCATGTCAATTCTATCTGCTACCTTACCAATGCTGCCCGGCCAACAACTGAGTCCGTGTGACCAGGCATCTCCCAGAGTTTCCAGTGTGTCGTTAGCCCCGGTAAACTGTCCCTTTCCAAAGGGAGACGCAGCCAGGACCTGGGCCTTGGATGCTTTGCCATAATTACAGGCCATTAACTTACTGGTCGTGGGATAGATCTCTGTTACAAAGCACTGCTGCACCTCTGGTGCTATCCGATGTGCGATCCCGGACTCCACCTCCTGAATTAACCGGTTCTGTTTGGCGTACCCCTTGGGATTTACATTGGATACCGGCAACTCTATTCCAATATCCAACTCTGATATATCAAAGTCATGTATCCATTTTACAAACATGTCAATTATATGCTCGGCCAGCGACAGGACACGAGATAGGTCAGGCACTGATGTATTCGTACAGGAAAAGGTAGCCCACGCCAGTATATCTGCATCATCGTTATCTGGAAATACACAGATCCCGCTTTCTGTTAGCCCTAAGTCTGCCCCTATGCATGCTTTCATATCTCCACATCCTTAGCAGCCTGTGCTGCTTGATCCCGTATATCCCGTATCTGATTCGTATTTAAGTTGCTATACACCAGTACCTGGGGCCTGCTTGTACTGCTCCGTTGCTTCCGGATTGTTATTCTCATTAAGTTATCCAGCTCCTCCTTTGGGTTCTGGTTTAGTCCCAGCACAATGTCTGCGTGTTTCACAATGTCCCAGCACTCTGACGTATGCTCCAGGTCAAAGGTATCCAGCGCAGCTCCGGCCCGGTTCACCTGCCAGGCACTCACCATCTTTGTATCCAGATCTACCGCAGCAGACCGGATATCTTTTCCCAGTTGTCCATACAGGTGACGCTGTTCTTTGCGTCCAGCTTTTCCGCTGGGTGTCATTAGCTCCAGGTAGTCTATGATCACCAGGTCTATGCGCTTACCCTTGGCCCTCAGTCTCCGGACCAGGTTCTTGACATCTATTGGTGAGGTGTGTTTATAGGACCAGTCCTTCACAAGCACAGATCCTCCAGCCCTCTTCATGACTTTCCTGGCAGCATCCACAGCACCGGGGCACTGGATCATTTCCACAGCTGTTAGGCCAGTCCACACAGAATCATATCTACGAACTACCCTTGTGCCAGGAATTTCGAGCGTGATATGGAGGACGCCTTGGCCCGCTGCTGCCGCTCTTGCACCAATCGCGCAGAGGTACGAAGTCTTACCGCGAGCAGGGGGAGCAAGCAGAATAACAAGCTCTCCATTAGCAATACCACCACCAAGATAAGAATCAAGTGTAGTTGAGAGGCCAAGAGAACTAAGAGCTGTCCTATCGTCAACTTCTCCCGGTAAGCCCTCAGAGGCAATGTCCAGGACCGTTTCATTGACGCCCTGGCTGATCTCCAGTGCCCGCTGCATAAGATCAAAAGGTATATTGGCATCGAAGTCCATTTGGCTAATGTTCGTCGCAATGATACGTGCCGATTCCACCATGAGTTCCCGGCTGACGAACTTGTACGCGGCTTCTCTGATGGTGCCGCTGTCAACTTCTGGGGTTTTTTCAATTTCATTTATAGTCTCCAATAGTTCTTGTGTGCGTGTCTCTCCCTGCCTATACGTGCTGGAAATGTCCAGCCGAATGGAGTCCAGGGTCAGGTCCGAATCGGTCTTGCCATGCAGATCCTTAATGTGTGCATAGATGCTGCGGGCCAGACCGTTGTGAAGTACGTCCTCAGTAATCATGGACCCATACTCAGCCCACCCTGCTTTGGTAAGAAGTGCACGAAGAACGGTTGCAAGGAGCTGGTCCATATTATCGCACCCTAAACCTTTCTACCCTTTTTACAACCCCGGCAGGAAACACCGTGTACTCAGCCCAGCGACCCTCTTCGGCATCGTAGGTACGGGCAATGACTAGGATATTATGGCCCGCGTCCTTGAGGTCTTCGCCCGCATACAGTATCCAGCCCACGGTCTGCAGGTGTCTGGCCGGACGCACTTCGTCGATGACGTTCCAGTTTGGTGTGTCCTGTATATCAGACCAATGGACAATCACCACGTTGGTGCTGTCCGGGGTCCAGGATTCCCAGTTCTGTTCCAGTGTCTGTGCCCGACACTTGATAGTCCAGAGTACCAGGAAGAGGGCTACAATTGCTATGGCTTTATGCATTTACTGTTCACCCACTTTTCAAACTCATCCACAAGTCTGCGCCACGTGGTAAGAATACTCTCTCCCTCAATCCAATCGAAAAATTTGAATGGTGCTTTTTCCTTGTCCATCTGATTCAGGCACTCATCCACTTCGTCTGGTGTATAATAGTAACAATCCTTAAACTTACTTATATCAGCAGCCTCTACAAAACTTCCTGATGAACAGTTCTGTATAGGTCTCTTTAGAGACTCAAACAGCAGACCATTAATATTGAACCGTATTGCACACATCAGTTCTTGGTCTAGCTTATCTTGACGATATGCTCTCCACAGGTCTACTGTATGGCGTATCAGAGACTTCATGTAGTCCTTAACCGGCATTCCATTTTGCCAGTTATCGCTGTCCCTAGTCTTCCCATCTGCCTGTTTACGGTGTTTGTGCATGTACTGTCCGTATCTATGCAACACCTCCGGCGACTCAAAACCTTCATAATCAATTTTATCTTGGTCATCGTCTCTTGTTGCACCGGTCTCGAATTTTCTCATAGTTTTCTCCTATTGTTCCGCATCTGCTTGACTGTCTTCAGCAGCCTGTTCTTCTGGCGTCATCTTATCTGACAGGTGAACCTCCATCTGGGGACCCGGATACACAATGTAGGGCTTCTGATCCTTGACCTGTCTCTGATCCGCATCGTGGCACAGGTACTTGAATGGGCACCACGTACAGGGCCTGCTCTTTGGCGTGAACTCTGCTGTTGGTGGCTCATCTTTAATACAGTGCTGCTCCACGTAGGCAAAGTGCTGAAGAACCCCTTGAAAAGCGTCCTCATTAAAGGGCACATACACGCCGGACCGTTCCCCGGTAAACTCATTGTAAAAACCCAATTGTCCGTTGTCCCGATCCTTGTAAAGGAGATAGCACTGTGAGTGCTTGGTTAATTTCATAGTCACTTGGGTTTGTTTGTAATCCCCGGTATACTTGTCCTTCACATAGGCCAACACAGCTTCCCTACCAGGTCCAATGTTTGTGCCCTTTAAATTCGTGTATCCTGCCGTGAACCGATTTTGTAACCAGTCAAAGGCATGATAGCCCTTACCCTTAATCTCTAATAGTACCTCTTCGTTTGGTGCAATAAAGATACCACCATCAGCCCTGGAGGATACAGTGATTGTAACCGGCCCATCAACCGTGTCAACAGTAAAGTCTCGGACCACCAGTTTCAATTCGTCTACCGTTCCGTCTGCATTGAAGGCCACATCTGTAATTTTAATACCGTGTCCCTCCATTAGCTGCCGGGTAAGGTCATGGTCCACATCACCACAGATACCATACATTTGGCTACTCGGTGTTTTAGGTGCGGGCCGGAAGCCCTTCAACCGGTACCA
>Ga0180009_10007503_pt1 | contig 11105 bp, 6 predicted proteins | sample OS_PC_MetaG_FD_123537 | JGI IMG/M metagenome (GOLD analysis project Ga0180009, IMG submission 123537) | Groundwater microbial communities from the Aspo Hard Rock Laboratory (HRL) deep subsurface site, Sweden - OS_PC_MetaG | ecosystem: Environmental > Aquatic > Deep subsurface > Groundwater...
CAAAATTAACCGAGGAAGATACAATAGAAATTAAATCAAAAATAAATAATTAATATGATAAAACAACAAGGTTTATATGTAATAATTTTCTAAATAAACTATGAAAAAAGAGGTGAAAGTAGTTTGCTTTTCAGCAGTTTTAATATTGGCTTTGATATTTTTAACAAATTTTTCATCAGCAGTGCTATCTGTAGATTTAGATTCAGATGGTTATTTTGAAGTTCATAATTGTTCTGAGTTGCAGGAGATGAGCGAAAACCTTTCTGGAAATTACGAATTAGATAATGATGTAGATTGTTCAGATACAATTAATTGGAATAGTGGCGCGGGTTTTGCACCCGTCGGTAGTTTAGCCAGTAAATTTACAGGAGATTTTAAAGGAAATAATTATAACATTACAAATTTATATATAAGCAGGTCTAGTACAGATTATATTGGTTTATTTGGTTACGCAGATTCATATGTAGATATTTCAAACGTTAGTTTATTCAATGTTAGTATTTCAGGTAAGAATTATGTTGGAGCTCTTATAGGTTTTAGCAATTTATACTCAACAATTATTAACTCCTCTTCTACAGGCACTGTCTCAGGCACCACTTACACTGGAGGTCTCATAGGTTATAGTAGCCGTAATACAATCACCAATTGCTCTTCTTCAGGCACTGTCTCAGGCACTAGTCATTACACTGGAGGCCTCATAGGTTATAATTATCGATACGGAACAATTACTGATTCATATTCCACAAGCAATGTCTCAGGTGTTGCTTACACTGGAGGCCTCATCGGTTGGAAGGATCGATACGGAACAATCACCAACTCCCATTCTACAGGCACTGTCTCCGGAACTACCTCCGTTGGTGGCCTCATTGGTTATAATAATTATAATACAATTACCAATTCATATTCAACTGGCAATGCATCAGGTTCTGGCCCAAGCGTCGGTGGCCTAGCTGGTTATCATGCTGCTAGCTATGCAATCACTAATTCATATTCCACCGGTAATGTCTCCGGAACTACCTCCGTTGGTGGCCTCGTAGGTTCTATTACTAGTTATGCGGATATTATCAATTCTTATTATAATTATGACTCGGTCTTAATCAACGGCAATAACATAATTATGATCGGAGCTTTATATGAGGGTGAATTTAATGCCTGGATTAGCAACGACAAATCTTTAGATGTTGATGATTATCTATCTAAATCTGGCGACGATTATATCATAAATAACGTTTCTGATTTCAAGAAATTATTGGCTTTTGGTCAGAATGCTACTCTATCATTTAAGTTGAATTCAAATCTCAATTTATCAAATGAAAATGATTTTTATATTCCTTATCTGGGAGCAGATTTTGATGGAAACGATTATAATATTAGCGGACTAAATATAAATTTACCCACTTTTTCTTATCTTGGTTTATTCGGTTACATAAGTTCAACTGTCCAACTTTCAAACGTTAGTCTCTTAGATGTTAATGTCTCTGGTTATCTATATACCGCCGGCCTCGCAGGTTACAGTAATTACGGAACAATCACCAACTCATATTCAACAGGTATTATCTCAGGCCATACTAATGTCGCCGGCCTCGTAGGTTACAACAATCAAGGAACAATCACCAACTCATATTCAACCGGCACTGTCTCAGGTTCTAGTAGTCAAATCGGTGGTCTCGTAGGTTATACTTATCTTGGAACAATCACCAACTCATACTCCACCGGCACTATCTCTGGAGGTAGCACTGTCGGCGGCTTCGCAGGTTATAGTCGCACACCAATCACTAATTGCTCTTCAACCGGCACTGTCTCAGGCACTAGCTCTGTCGGCGGCTTCACAGGTCAGAATTATTACGGAACAATCACCAACTCATACTCCACCGGCACCGTCTCCGGCACTAGTTATTATATCGGTGGCCTCGCAGGTTATAGTTATTATGGATCAATCACCAACTCATATTCCACAGGTAATGCTTCAGGCACTAGTCAAGTCGCCGGCTTCACAGGTTATAATTATAATACTCCAATCACCAACTCATACTCCACCGGCACAGTCTCAGGAACTAGTAATTCCGTCGGAGGCTTCATAGGTCAGGGTCGAGGTAGTTCCACTATAATAATTAATTCATACTCAACAGGCAATGTCTCCAGTACTTCTTCTTCTGTCGGTGGCTTCATAGGTTATAGTTATCAAACTGTAACAATTAATAATTCATATTCAACCGGCACTGTCTCAGGCACTACCGACGTCGGTGGCTTCGCAGGTTATCAGGATGCAACATCAAAAATTAATAATGGATATTGGTATAATTCTACAGAAAACCCGGGTGTCTGTGTTGGGAATGATTTGGGAACTACCACTTGCTCAGCAGCAGACAGCGAGTCTTATTTTTACGATTATACAGGTGAACCAATTCTAAATTGGGATTTTGATGATATCTGGAGCAATGCTTATAGCGGAATAGCTCATGTTCTTTTGCAATGGATGCTACCTTCAATAAATTTCGTGACGGGTACAACTCCCACAGGTAACTATGCGATAGATTATATCACTGCAAATGTAACAGCCTCCGATTCAAGCGGAATAGATACGGTGATTATTTATTTATATAATTCCACAGGACTTTATGATAGCGTTTCTAACAGTACTTCTTTTTTATATAATTTTACTAGCTTGCCCGACGACACTTACTACTTAAATGCAACCGTTAATAATACTGAGGCATACATGGCGGTAACTGAAACAAGAACGATAACTCTCGATAGCACCCCACCTTCCATAAATATAACAGGACCTCTTAATCAATCATATTCAACAAATGTAAGTGGATTAAATTATACTTACATAGAAACAAACCCAGATAAATGCTGGTATTCTTTAGATGGCGGTTTAACTAATTCATCTACCCAAACATGCGGAACAAATTGGACAGGTTTGACATCTATTGAAGGTTCAAATAACTGGACAGTTTACATGAATGATACAGTTGGAAATGAGAATTCAACAATTGTTTATTTTTCTAAAGATACAACTTATCCACTAATAGATTATACAACAGGAACAGAATCTAATGATTCTTACAAATCTCAAAATTGGATTTATATAAATGTAAGTGTTACAGAATCTGATGAAGACACAATCACATTTAACCTCTATAATGATTCTGGACAAGTTAACTCAACTTCTTATATAGATTCAACAAGAACAATTAATTGGACAGGATTAGCAGAGGGAACTTATTATTATAATGTAACTGTGAATGATACACTTGGAAATGAGAATTCCACCGAAACAAGATGGATTAGTTTAGATACTATTTATCCTCTAATTGCTTTTGAAGATCCAACCCCAGAAAACAATTCAATAAGAAAAGATCAATTCACAATTAATGTTTCTATTACTGATACAAATTTTGCTAATGTTACTTATAATTGGAACGGCAGCGAGACTGTTTATAATCCTACAGATAATGCAAGTTACTTCACTGATTTAGGAAGTGGAAACTGGCTCTTTAATTTAACTCAAACAGGTCTTATTGCTGGAGAAAGTTATACATATTCTGTAGAAGCCTTTGATAGCGTTGGTAATTCAAACTCCACCGAAACAAAAACAATAACAGGAAACTCGGCTCCAACATTGATTTCTACTACCCACACTCCCACATCCGTTGCCGACCTTGACCCAGATGTTCTGATAAATATAACAGTAAATGTTTCTGATATAGACGACAATTTCGACTCTGCAATCTTGCAATACAAAAACTCAACATCCGACTGGACTAATGTAACCATGAACAACTTAACCGTCAAAGGATTGTACACATTATTAAATGCAAATTTTACTCCTGACAGCGAGGGTAACTGGACTTACAGAATCTGGGCAAACGATACACAAGCTGATTCTGTCACAGGTTCTAATACAACCTTAAGTGTTTCTTGGGACTGCACATGGACAGCAACTTCCGACTTGGGGGCAACTTCTGGGTGGGATGAAAATAAAGAAATAGGAAATATAATCATTAATAATACTGGCGACTCTGAATTTGCCGACAGCAGTTGCAGTTTGAGTTTTCATATTGTTCATAATTTAGATGTAGGAAGAATTTATTTTGATGATTGGGCAAGTAATAAATGGTATAATTATTATGATCCTTCTCCAATTTCTGCTAAGTCGAATAGAACAATAAAAATTAATGCATCGTTTTTATTACTAATAAAACAAGACGAGGCCATAATAACAATTACAGAATCTGCAGGAAGATCTAACACGTCTGAAAGAAATACAACAGCAACTATAGTAAGTAATCAAGAAGGACCTTATCTTTACCAATCGATAACAAGCAACCCTTCATCTGTTGATTTGACCCCTGGAAATTTTTCCCTTCAAGCATATTTGAGAAACCTAATGGGCTCAGCAGTAGTGAATCCAAACAACACAGCCTATAATGTTACATTTTATTGGACATTGCCGTCGGGATTAACAAATGTTTCAGGAAATCTAACAACGGATTTCACAAATATAACTGACAGCGACTTGCACAACAACAATATCGATGTTAGTTTCTCCGATTTAGCTTCAATGACCCAAGGAGTTAAAACAATTTACTTACACGCGCAAGGTTACAATCTCTCTGGAAGTTTAATTGCAGATGCAAACAACAACACTCTATTAAACGAGAGCGTCGATATCACATTTTTGTGTTATAATACTTCTGACGGAATACTTGTCACAGCTTGTGGTTCTCTTGATGGAGATTACGAAGCTCCAACAACTACTACTACCCCTACCACTCCAGTCACTTCTTCATCAGGAGGTGGAGGTGGTAGCTCGTCAATTCGGACAGAAACAGCCAGCTCGTCAGAAGACTTACAGCTCGTTCGAGGAAAACAAAATGAAATAATAGTTTTATTTAAAAACAAAGATTTGAATCAATCCATAAGAAACATTCTCTTAGAGGTCAGCGGAAAAATCTCAAAATATATAAAAATCGGTCCGAAAGAAATATCCTCTCTCGAACCTGGAAAAGAAATAAACTTAACTCTAACAATAATTTCCCCGACCTACATTGACATAGGGACGCAAGAAATCGTAATTACAATAACAGGAAAAAAAGGAGCCAATAATTATCGAGAGACAAAAAAACTTATCCTTGAAATTCACGAACTCAGCGGAGAAGAAGCAAAACAACTTCTGAAAGATTCGCAAAATTTAATCAAGAAACTCGATGAAGCAAACCTAACATCCAATTATTTGACAGACCTACTTAATCAATCTAGAAAGGAAATTAAAACTTTCAATTATGAGTTCGTCAGAGATAATCATAAAATCATCGAAGACCAAGTAATCGCTGCGCTCAAGACAAAAGAAATCATTGAGGAACTAACACAACTTATCCTAGCCGCCGAGCAGAAAGGAATCGGGGTGCAAGACTCATCAAGATTATTAAAACTCGCAATACTATCTATGGAAAGAAGAGAGTTTGAACAATCCTACGAGCGGGCAAAAGACGCGCAAATGGCATACGCTCTCGAAGTCAAAGGAGAAATCGGAAAAATAAGTTACTACTTCAAAAATTATCCTAAACAAATTTCCCTAGCCATATTTTTCATAATGCTCTTAGGACTGGGAACGCACAAAACCAACAAAATAAGGATGATAAAAAAGAAAATCAAACAACTCAAAAATGAAGAACTAATGCTTAGCCAACTAATGGGTCTAGTTCAAAAAGAAACCTTCAAGGAAAAAAAGATGAGCATGGATGAGTATGAAACTGCGATGGAGCAATATCAAAAAAAGCTTTCGAGAACAATTGAACAGTTAATTGAACTTGAAAGTGAAAGAGCCCATGCTTTAAAATTCTCAAGCAAAAATAAGAGATTACTCGACGAAAGAGACGAAATTATCAAACTAGTAAAACAACTTCAGAATGATTATCTTAAAGAGGGCAAAATGGAAACAAAATCCTATGAACTCAGATTAGAAAGTTATAATCGAAGATTAACAGAAGTCGAAGAATCACTAGCGCTATTAGAAGCGAAACAAGCATTTAAGGGAGGTTTGAAATTTTGGAGACTTTTAAAAGTTCCAAAAGAAGAGAGATTATGAAAATAGCTGTCTTTGCAATTATTGCAATACTCCTAATTCCCACAATAATCGCAGTAAGTAACGAATCAATTGAAGCTCTTCAGTTAATCAATCAAGCAGAAAAAGATATTATCGAAATGCAAGAAAGACAAATCTCCGTCAACAATGCAAACGAATCCTATCAGGAAGCTCTCCAGCTTTATAGCGCGCAAATGGCATTGGAAAAATTACGTAAAACATCAAGATTCAATTTAGTAGTCCAGTATACAACGGATATCACCGAAATAAAAAAAATAGCATTCAGAGCGCAAGACGAGTTAAATATTTTCATTAAAGTATTCGGCTCCGCAAACCAAAGCATGGATCTCTCGTCGATGTTCAATGATTACAATTTAGTATTATTATCCTTCGAAGAAGAAAGATTCAAAGATACAATTAAACTAATTGAAGAGGGCTACGACACACTTTCTGAAGTTCAATCAAGCCAAACAAAACTTAATATTTTCTACACATCAACGGCAAAAACTCTCCAAAACTTTTTCAAAACTCAATGGAAAACAATCCTAATTTTAATAGGAACAGTTCTCATGTTTCTTTTTATCTTCCAGAGTTCATTATCAAGATTCAGAATTCGTGTCGAACTACATAATCTTATCCTCAGAAAAAAATCAATCAAAGGACTTATAAAAAAACTCCAATCAGATTATTTTGTCCGCCAAAATCTTCCGACATACTCTTACCACATTAAACTCAAAAAATTTGAAAGTATGATCCTTGACATAGACAGACAAATTCCTTTATTAAAAGAAGATATGGTGAAACTTGGAGAAAAGGGGAAGGTCTCAGTACACTTAGCTGGGGAAAAGACATCTTCCCATACTAAGAGGTACGCCGAGCGTCGAGCAAAGCCAAAGAAAAAACAAAAAGCAGAACCAAAGGAAAAGAAAAAACAAAAAGTAAGTCCAAGAAAGAAAGCAAAGCCAAAGAAATAATTTCTACATTATATTTTAATTAATTACTCCCACCTCAATGCATCTACTGCATTAATCTTACTCGCTCTCCATGCGGGGACAACTCCTGAAATAGCCCCAGTCAATGTCGCGAATAAAATTAACCCCGCAAACAAAACCCATGAATAATGCGGACTAAGAAATCCATACCCTAAATTATTCATAATATTTGCCCCTAAATTTGTCGCCCCCCACCCAGCCAAAACTCCAATAACTCCTGCAACAAACCCAAGGAACCCAGACTCAAACAAAAATATCTTAAAAATCTCAGAGTTTCGAGCGCCAATAGATTTCAAAATACCAATTTCCTTAAATCTCTCCAGCACTGAAGTAATCATCGTATTTGCAGTATTCACCGCCGACACAACCACAGAAATCAAAGCAATCAAAACAATAAAACCTACAATAATATCCAAAACAACCATATAAGACTCCAATAAATTAGCATAAGACTCAACACTAAAATCCTCTTTCCCTTCATCTAAACCTCTCGCCTGCCGCAATTTTTTTTCAACTCTTTCAACAGTTCCGTCAATATCATTCTTGTCAGCTCGCGCAATAATCATCCCATAAGAAAGTTCCTTTTCCGGGTAAAGTTCGGGCATAAAATCATTAGTAACATAAATATTAGAATCGTCTTGAGGATTTCCAACAGACTCATAAAAACCTACAATTCTAAGCTCCTGCCCCTGCACCTCAATCTTACTATTAAGAGAATAAGTTTTCGGAAAAATCCGATTCTTAATCAAATAATTATACCCTAAAGTAGCTTTTCCAGAATCACTAGCTCGAAGAGCCCGCCCCTTAATCACCTCAATATCCGAAAGCTCCATCACCATAGGCAAATCAGGATCATAACTCATAACAAACACATATTTTTTCAAATCATCCTGTATTATCTCAGCTACACCCCTATATGCGCCCGTTGCCTCATAAACTCCAGGAGTATTCTCAATCACCTGCACATCCTCATCCAAAAGTTTAAACGTCGTATCCAAGCCAGGAATCCCAGCCCCCTTAGACATAATCATCAACTTATCTGCCGAAGACGAAGACGTGAATTCATCAATATAATCATAAAGACCCCATCCAAAACTGACAAAAATAAAGATGGTAGTAATTCCTACAAAGATAGACAAAATTGTAAGAATACTCCTCGACTTACTTTTTTTAATGTTGTTCAATGAATACTTCACACTCTCTTTACCAATTACCATCTCTATCCCCTTAACGCCTCCACCGGATTTTGTTTAGCTGCGTTCATGGCCGGCGCAATTCCTGCAACAGCCCCAATAAAAAAACTCCCAGCCAAAGCCCCTCCAATTAATACAAAATCAATCACCGGAGAAAGTTCTGCTCCAAGAAAACTATTAATTCCCACAACACCAGCGATACCAATTAATGTCCCAAAAACAACACCAACCAATCCTCCAATAAAACCAAGCATCCCAGATTCAAAAAAGAATTGCATAAACACCTGACTATTCTTAGCGCCAATTGCCTTCATGATTCCAATTTCTTTCCGCCTCTCCAAAACAGAAGTTGTCATCGTATTAACAATCCCAAGAGCCCCAACTAAAATTGAAATCGATGCAATAATTATAACAAAAGCTTGAACCCCCCCGAGAATACTATTCACAGTTTCCATCATCGCCTCAGGAGTAGAAACCTCAAAATCCTCCTCCCCCTCATCAACATTTCTTCGACTTCTTAATAATTTTTTAATTTCCTCTGTCGCACGATCCATAAGATCCCCATCCTTAATTATTACAGCAATCAAATCAACCTCTTCCCCATATCCTGTCAAATCCTCAAGAACATCATTATTAATCAAAACTACATTATCAAAAATTAAACTACCTTTTTTCTTCAAAATACCAACAACTTCAAATTTTTCATCATTAATTAAAATCTTGTTCCCAAGCTCAACCTCTTTATCAAAACCATTATTATTTTTAGAGAAGCTGTTGCCCAATACGACTTTCTTAATATCGGAATCTTGTAAAAGCCTACCTTTTTCAACTTCTAAATCCATAACTTCCCAACCCTTTTTCTTCTTTTCGCCATAAGGAATAGAAACAGCAGACATAAAACTCAACTTATCATTAAATTCAATCCTAATAGTTTCAACATTTCTGGGAATTGCCATATCTACACTAGGAAGTTTTTCGATTGCATCCGCATCCGCAGTAGTTAATTTATTAACAGCCCCACTCCCAGGCGCGCCATAAGAGTTAATACCTCCTGCTTGAACAGTAAGAACCTGCGTCGAGCTAATTCCAAACTGAGCGCCAACTGCCGCCTGCAACCCAGCCCCCAAACTAATCAAAGAGACAACTGCAGTTACACCAATAAAAATACCAAGCAAAGTCAACCACGACCGAATCCCTCGATGCCTTAGATTTTTCAGAGCCAAAATCAAATAATCAAGCTTCATTATCTCCTCCCGTTAGACTTAGCTTCTTTCTTTTTCTTTTTAGTAACGTCGACAAATCTTTTACCAACTCTCTTAGTGACCTTTTCCAATTCTCCATCTCTTAACCAATAAACAACATCAGCATATTTCTCAGCCAAATCTGGATCATGAGTAACCATAATAATTGTCTTCCCTTGTTTGTTTAGCTTCTCTAAAAATTCCATAACCACCGCACCAGTTTTTGTATCTAAATTCCCCGTCGGCTCATCCGCAAGAATAACTTCTGGGTCGTTCGCCAAACTTCGAGCAATAGCAACTCTCTGCATCTCTCCACCAGAAATCTCACCAGGATAATGCTCCATCCGATAATCCAACTCAACCAATTTCAATAATTCTTCAGCCTTATCACTTCTTTCTTCAATACTCGTTCCCTGAAACATCATCGGCAACATCACATTTTCCTTAACTGTCAAATTCGGAATCAAATTAAAAGACTGAAAAATAAACCCGATTTTCTTTCCTCGAACCTGCGCCAAATCAGACTCGCTAAATTTAGAAATATCTCCATCATCTAAATAAATCGTCCCATAAGTTGGCATATCCAGACTTCCAACAAGATTCATCGCCGTAGATTTTCCCGAACCAGAAGGGCCCATAATCGCAACAAACTCACCACCATAAACTTTGAACTCTAAATGATTAAGCGCCTTAACAACAGAATCTCCCATCGGATAATGTTTAGAAACATTCCTCAATCTAATAATCTCTTTTTTTACCTCCATTACCATAATCAAACCAAACAAAATACCTATATAAATTTAGCCACCAATAGAACATAAACTTTATAAATCAAATTTTCGCTACTCAACTATGATAATCCCAATAAGATGTTTCAGTTGCGGTAAACCAATAGCACATTTGTATCCGAAATATAAAGAGCTAGTAGAATCAGGAAAATCCAACAAAGAAGCTCTCGACGAACTAGGTATAAAACGATATTGCTGCCGAGCGCAAATCCTCGGTCAAACAGATACACTTGAATTGATTAACAAATTCAAGAAATTTTAATTCTAAAAAATAAAATAGACAGCTCCGTGCGTTCCCATCAAAGACAGTACAGACACGAACGTAATAAGCTTAACTTCTGAGTTCGGAATGGGATCAGGTGTAACCAAATTACTATGGCCGTCTAATCATTTTAAAAAATCTTCATTTATAAGGTTTACGCTCTCGGCAGGACTTTACTTAGCATGCCCCCGAGCAAAGCGAAGCGGGTACACAAAATGCATTTCGTAAAAATATTAAGATTTTAGTTTTACTCGAAGCGTTTTGTTCGCCTGCGACGGTCACAGTTTCAAGACGCCCTGAGCAGGACTTGAACCTGCGACCCCTTCCTTAGGAGGGAAGTGCTCTAATCCAAACTGAGCTACCAGGGCAAATGTGGAAGGTGGATTGACAACGCAGCGAGCGAAGCGAGACCGATGTCAGTGAGGATTTTTAATCCGACTCTCGAACCCTGTGTTTCGAATCACAATGAGGGAAGGAGGATTCGAACCCCCGTAGGCATAAGCCAACAGATCTTGAGTCTGTCCCGTTTGACCGC
>Ga0180009_10007504_pt1 | contig 11104 bp, 4 predicted proteins | sample OS_PC_MetaG_FD_123537 | JGI IMG/M metagenome (GOLD analysis project Ga0180009, IMG submission 123537) | Groundwater microbial communities from the Aspo Hard Rock Laboratory (HRL) deep subsurface site, Sweden - OS_PC_MetaG | ecosystem: Environmental > Aquatic > Deep subsurface > Groundwater...
GCTGACATGCGGCGACACACTCTCTGCGGCTACTATCACGGTGGCCGGCAACAAATCTTATCATGCCGAAGTGACAGATCGCTCCGGTTATGCGAATCCCGATCCTATCGAATACAGAATTACGCAACTTGAGGACGCATATCCTGAACTCTACATGGTCAGCCCTGCGGGCAACGTCGATCTCGATGATCTGATGGCGGTGAGTCTGATTGCGAATCTGGCTGACGATTTCGGATTCACGAAACTGAATCTGAACTATGCGATGCATCTAAGCCAGACTGAGCAGTGGGATGCTGTCGAGGAAATCGCGATCGCACATGACAAATCCGATCAACAGGTGGACTACTTCTGGGATCTCGCCAACATAGGCATGGTTCCCGGAAGCTGGATCGAATATTATCTTGAAGTATTCGACAATGACTATGTCTCCGGTCCGAAATCAACCAAGGGCCCGGTCATGGCAGTAAGGCTGCCGACTTTGGATGAACTCTTCGCTGAAATCGAAACGTCGAGAGAAGACCAACTCGAGAAGTATGTCGAGTCTTTGCAGCAGCAGAAGAAGATCACCGATGAGTTTGAGAAGCTTGCTCAGGAGCTCAAAATGGAAAGCGAGCTTGATTGGGAGTCAAAGAAAGATATTGAGTCGGTCGCAAACAAGCAGCAAAAGCTTCTGAACGATCTTGACGAGATGGCGAGGCAGTTCGACGAAGCGAATAAGAAAGCGCAGGAGAACCAGCTTCTCAGCCTGCAGATGGTGCAGAAGCTCGCGGAGCTTCAGAAACTCTTCGAGGAAGTCGCCACTGATGAGATGAAGGAAGCGATGAAGAAATTGCAGGAAGCGCTCGCCAAAATGGATAAAGACGAGGTCGAGAAGGCGCTCGATCAGTTTGATATGTCACTCGAAGACATCATGAAAAATATCGAACGGGCGATTGCGCAGCTCAAGCAGGTCCAGGTCGACCAGATGATGCAGGACATGATCAGACAGGCCGAGGAAATCCTGAAAAGCCAGCAGAACGTCAATTCGCTGGCAGAAAAGAGCAAGAGCAGCGACCTCCCGAAGGCTGCGCCGAAAGAACAAAACGTCAGAAACTCGATGGAAGATCTGAAGAAGAGAGCCGATGAACTTGAGAGCCTGATGAATGAAGCTCAGATGAGCGATAATCCGGATGCGAACAAATTCTGTTCCGCAACCAAACAATCGGGGGCTGAGCAACCGATGGAAGAGATGATTGCGAACATGAATCAGAGCGATAAAGAGAACTCCAACGAGTCGGGCGAGCAGGCCGAGGCAAAGCTTCAGGATATGCTCTCGCAGATGCAGGATTCTCAGGCGGCATTGAGCATGAGTATGGGTGCAGAAATGGCCCAAAAGATGCGCAAGGCTCTCGATGACATTTTCTACCTGAACGATAAACAGGAAGAGCTTTACAATGATGTCACGGCGTATTCCGGTCCATCCGCGGAACTCCGGGAAATTGCAGAGGACCAGCAAAAACTTCAGAATCATGCAGAATGGCTTGAAGACTATTTGTTCGAGCTTTCGAAACAGTCGGTCTTTATGCAGAAGCAGATCGATAAACTGATGCAGTTCTGCATGTCACAGATGTCTCAGTCGACCAAGGCGCTCACGGAGATGAACGGCATGTCGTCGATCAATGCTCAGACGGAGGCGATGTACTCTTTGAATCAGGCTTCGCGAATGATCATCGAGTCGCTGAACTCTCAGAAGCAGTGCAACTCCACCTGCAATAAACCGAATGATAACATGTTCAAGAAAATGGGCCAGATGTGCAACAAGCAGAAGCGAATCAATCAGAAGAGCGAAGGCATGTGCAACAATCCCAACCAATCTGGCCAGGGCAAACAGGCTATGGAACGCCTCGCTGCAGAGCAGGAAGCAATCCGGAAGAGCATGCAACAGTTGCAGCAGGAGGCAGGCGACAAAAAGCAGATTCAGGGCAGACTCGAGAATCTCGCGGATGAGATGAAAGAGGTCGTCGAAGCTCTCGAAGAAGGGGGTATCGGCGAGAAAACACTCGAGCGGCAAAAGAAAATATATCAGAGAATGCTCGACTTCCAGCTGTCGATGGAGCGGCAGGATTACAGCGAAGTCCGTCAGGCTGAGCGTACCGATCAGTTCCTCCGAAAGGGACCCGACCAGCTTGATGAGACAGCAATCGTCGGCTCCGAATCATATGAGAAACGTATGCAGGAGTTTCTCGACGAAGGATATCCGCCGGAATACGAGTCAATAATCAAGGACTACTTCAAAGCGATCATGGAGGTCAATAAGCAGTGACATCGAAAGGATCGCTCGGAGGAATCAGGAGAATCACGATTGCTCTTGGTCTCTTGCTGGCAGTTCTGTCCGCAACTGCGCTCTCACAGGACATATTTCAGAATCGCCTGAGGATGGCGCTCGACAAAGTCGAGCGGTTAACCATGTCGGGCAAGTATGACGACGCCCTCGAACTCCTTACTGATCTCGATAAGGAGTATCCGCAAGACGCTATGATCTATGAGGCGTTCCGAAAGGCGTATGCGTATTCCGGAGACTACGACAACGCACTTGAGATGCTCAAGAAGATGGAAGGGTTGTTTGGACGCTCCACATCGCTGATGCTGCAATACGGTGATCTATATCTTAAGATGGGTGACAATAATGGAGCTGCCGGTGCATTCGAGCGTGCCCTGGAGATTTCCGGACAGAGCCTCAACACTTTCCACGGCATAGCAAACGTCTATCGATCGAATGGACTATATGACGAGGCTGTTGAGGTCTACCGGGATGCGAGGCGAAAGCTCAATCAACCCTCTCTGCTTTCAAGAGAACTAGGACAGTTATACGAAGTCCAGAGAAATTACACAGCCGCTATACGCGAATATTACATATTTATGATGTCGGACTCTTCCTCCGAAGGTCAGGGGAATCAACTGATAAGGAAAGTGATAGAGTACCTGGATGATCCAAATGACCTCAACTTGTTGAAGAGTACGTTCGCTGATATCGGGAAATCCGAGCCGAACAGTCATGTTCCAAAAAGGTTTCTGGGAGACATCCTGATCAGACAGGATAGCCTCGACCGAGCATACGAGCTGTACAAAGAGGTCGACAAGCTGGAGAACGATCACGGAAAGTTCCTGGTGTACTTCGCCCGGAGATGCCTCGAACAAGATCATGATTATCTTGCTTCCGATGCCTGCCGGTATGTGCTGGATGAGTATCCCAATGAGGCATATTACATACAGGCCAAGTACGTCCTGGCATCGGCTTATGTAAAGCTCGGGCAGGGCGATTCGGCCATCACCGTTGTGCGAGAGATTGCGGAAACGGCGAGGGATCACCGCAGTATCATCGAAAGCATGTACTTCATCGGTACTGTATTCCTGGACATACTGAACCAGCCCGACTCGGCGCTTGCCTATTTCGATGCGGTAACCCGGGATGCTCAGTTTCTTGGATGGCGCAATCGTGCATCTCTGCGCAAAGCGGATTGCTACCTCGTGAAAGGATATTTGGCTGCGGCTGACAGCATCTATAGAGGAGTTGACGAAACGAGCCTCGGCGATGGCGAGAACGAATCGCTTGCATGGCAACTTGCTCAGGTGAAGTTCTTCGAGCATGACTTTGAGGAAGCGAAGAGACTTTATGCAGGTCTTACAATAAAGCACAGAAAAGGGCTTTTCGTCAATGACTGCCTTAAACGGATCCTAATGATCGATGAAAACTCAGGTCTCGACCAGTTCGATCTCGCATCATTTGCTGATGCTGAGTATCTGATCCTGCGAGCTGACCTTGATTCAGCCATCACTCGTCTGGAGTTTCTGTCCGACAAAACCGGATCGAATCTCGCAGATATTGCGACGTTCAGGATGGGTGAGCTTTATCTGAGAACCGGTGAGATTGAACGAGCCCTGTTAACCTACCAGAAGCTGCTCGCACAATTCCCGGAGAGTTTCTGGAGGGGAGAATCCCAGAAGCACATCGCCGACATTCATTGGGATAGAGGAGAAACGCAACTGGCTCAGCAGGCATACCGCAGCCTTCTCACTGAGTATGACAATCTTCTCTTGCAGGAACATGCAAGGCAAAGATTGATGCAACTGGAAAACATGTGATAACGGGTTGGGCAGATCCTCGGAGATGCCAATGGATGAACAAGGAGCAATATTGCCAATTTAGCCGCCAAATCGCCGCTCGCACCAACCTGCCCTAACTTGTTACCGAACAGTTCATTACAGCAATACACATCAGAAACACCTTGACAACACGGAGTGGTTGCGCTATATATGACGTGTTGACTGCCGGTTTGGGGTCACTAATATGAGTGGGTAGTCTAAAATCCCGCATAGGCGGGGAAACCGGTCATCTTTTCTACATAGGAGGTGGGACTGATGTACGAATTCTTAATCGAAGAACTCGAAGAGAAAATCGCGCCTGCCGGAATCTCCCTGGGTGGACAATAACCATCCTAGTTCCGTAGGTGTTCGATGACCGGAATTTGAGGCTGCCTGCATGGGCAGCCTCATTCCTTTTATGCAAGCCTTGTCTCCAGATGCTTTACAGAATCCAGAAACTCAAGTATTTCAGCCGTACGCATGTAGCCTTTGAGTAGACTCTGATCGCCGATCCCACACGCAATATCCTTAAGGATGCCACCGGCTTTTCTCAGACTGCGAAACGCTTCCTCATATTCGAGTTTGGACAGGTACGCCTTCCCAATGTGGAAATCGATTTTCCAGAGTAGCTCTCTCTGCTCGTACTCCGACGCCATCAGTGATGCCTGGTCGAAGTAACTTTGCGCCTCGTTGTATAGTCTGTCGCATGCGCTCCCGATACCGAGATAGAAATAGAGATAGCTTCGGAAAATTGTGTGTTGGTCCATTTCGATCAATTTATCAAGCGCTTCCAAAGGCTCAGCCGGAATACGCGCGCTCAGCGAATATGCCTGCAGTCGTGTCACAAGCGACTCGCACAGTTCGAAGTTCAGGCTCTGCTTGATGGCATCGCGATCTACTTCGTCGAGTTCACTGATAACTGCACCGGGATCGTCACCTGATCTCAGAGCAAGCTCGGCCGTCAGATGTTTCAGTCTCACAAGATTCGCATCTACCTCCAGGGGCGAGACCATCTTTCGCACTCTTTCGAGCGTCATTCCCGCTTGTTTCAGATCATTCAGGAGAATATAGGTCTGCGCTTTCTGCAGAAGATTCCTGGCCGTGAACGGTTTGTCCGTAATCTTCTCCGTCACGGATTCGGCGGCGTTGAGATATTCCAGTGCCTTGCCATACATCCCGCGACGAGAATTGAGCGTCCCCAGCCAACAGGTAAAAATCCCCTGATGAGGCAAGTCTTCGAGCTTCCGCGCCATGTCGAACCCTTCGACTGAAAGCTCCTCAGCCCGCTGGTTTTCTCCCAGTCCAAGGCAAACGTCTGCCGTATTCTCGAGATTAAACATCAACTCCTTCTGAGACCCGATCTTGCGGTTGATGACCATCGCCTTGTTCAGGAAATTGAGCGCCTTACCTGATTCGCCGATTTGATAGTAAGCCAATGCGACGTTGTTGTATGTACGTGCCAGCTCGGGCTGGTCATCTATCTGTTTCTTGATTTCGACCGATCGCGTATAATAATCGATTGCTGTTATAAAATCTCTCTTTGCGAAAAAGGTCGACCCTATGTTCGTGAGCGTGGAAGCGACATCTCTGACGGCATCGAGCTGTTCCTGGATCTTCAAAGCGCTCTCGTAACTTTCGAGTGCAAGATCGTACTCCGAATTGACCCAGTGCATGTTGCCCATGTTGTTGAGCGTATGCGAAACCTCGAGTTGGTTGTCCAGGTCCTGATATATCTGGAGAGCTTTGCCAAGCGATTCGATACCTGCTGAGAATTCCATGCGAAACTTATAAATATCGCCGAGGTCCTTGTAAGTCTCAGCCAGAAGTAAGGGCTCGACATCTGGCATATTAACGATTCTTTGATATATTTCCAGAGCCGCATCGGCTCTTCCCTGCTGCTTGTAGAGGTCTCCAAATGCCATCAGAAGGCGGCTTTCAACTTTCTCGTTCTTCAAACCCGATTCATTCAGAAGCTGCTCGCCCAATAGCAAGAGCACTTCCGGCTTCAGGAACTCACCTCTCTCGACCTGGAGCTTCTGGTATTTCACCGCCTCGGCGATCCCTCGTTCGATCTCTCCGGAAAGCAGAAGGTGCTTGCTCAGCATCCCCGTCTGATCAAGTTTATCGAACTGTTCGCTCTCGGAAAGGAGCTTTGCCGCAATTCGGTGGAGTCTTTCTCGCGTCGGTTGATCGAGCTGGCCGTATAGAACTTCCTGTATAGACGAATGGCGAAACTGGAATGATCCGCCTGCATTGTCAATGATCCTCATCCTCTCCAGCTTGTCAACCCGATTATCAGACTCAGTTTCTCCATCGGATAACAGACTCAAAGCCATCTGTCCGGTGAACGCATGATCGAAAACCGCCAGAGTCTTGAGAACTTCAATATCTTCGCTATCGAGGAAGCTGACCTGACCTGATATCTCCCCACGAATCTCATCATCGTCAGAAATCCGTTCGAATAATTCGATCTGAGCATTGAAATGACCGTCACTATAAGTGATAGCCTTCCTCTCGAACAGCCGCGAGATGCACAGTTCGGCCAATCCGGTGTCACCACAGCTCATGTGCAGGAGAGCATTGGCAATATCTGCAGCGCTATCACCCGCCCCAAAGAGACTCTCGGTAGCAGCGGGAATAATTGAATCGCCGGATATCAGAGGAAAAGTGACGAACTGGCTGCAGATCTCGCCGTAGTTTCCCACATTCACTATTCGAGTCTCGGCCTGGGATCCCGATTCAGCGGTTTGCATATCTACCACTCTGACAGAAATAGCATCGGGAGCATGCACCGATGTCTTGCTCAATTCATCTGCAGAGATGAGAACGTTGATGAACTTCGTCTGATAAGTCTTCTTCACAAAATCAGCTACCGTTCGCGCCAGATTCTCGTCAGTGCAACCGACCGCAGCACCTGATTTGCCACTGTCCGCAATCTTCTGAAAATCGGGACTCTTCTGTATCTGGTGAAGCAGGGCCGATTCGAAATACGGGACGATCAAGTCGCGTGGAAGATCGCCAGCGTTATATCCCAGCGCCTCCACAAAGCTGTCGTAGACTTCTGTCACAGACCGCGGGCGATCTGAAGGATTCTTTTCGAGCATTCTGGAAATCAAGGAAACCGCGGCTGATTTCATGAAAGGCACTCTTGATTCAAGCGGTGGCAAGTCCTTCTCGACATGCCCCGATATTACTGCCAGCGGATCCTGATCGGAGTAGGGCAATCGTCCTGATACCATCTCGTACAGGATTACTCCGAGGCCGTAAATATCGCTCAGCTTAGATGGCGGCTTGGAAGCGAACAGCTCAGGAGCCATGTATTCGACAGTTCCGGAGAGCTCCTGGGCGCGTGCTGGGTCATACTCTCTGGCCAATCCAAAATCGAGAACCTTGGTGATCGGCTGGCCGTCTTTCCAGTCAACCCGGACATTGGCCGGCTTGAGATCGTTGTGACTGTAGCCGAAATGATGCAGCAGCTTCATCGCGGAGCAAATCTGTCCGAGCACCAGCAGGAAATGCCTCTCACTCTTAAGGACTTCAGTGGAGTCAGCCTCCGTTCCGCCTGCAAGCTCCATTGTGAAGAAGGGCTGATTATCAGCATCATACCCGAAATCAAACACCTTCGTCAGATTAGGATGGGAGAGTGAAGCGCAGAGAAGGAACTCCGCGCGGAAAGAATCCTCATCTGCCGCGCGACCCGAGCTTTCCGGGGCATACCGCTTCAAAGCGAGTTCGGTGCCAAGATGCTTGTCACGGACTCTGTAGACGTTCCCACCGCCCCCCCCTCCGAGGGCGTTGACAACTTCGTAACGGTTCGGAAGCGACGTAACGTGCTGACTCATTCTAACCTGTGAGGAAGCTGCTTCACTGGCAAAGTGATTCTGAATGTCGAACCGTCGATCCCGTCGGAGATGGCTGTTATCGTGCCGGAATGGCTTTCCATGATCCGTCTGCAGTTTGATAATCCCAGACCGTGACCCTTCTCCTTGGTCGTGAATCTCGGTTCGAAAATCTTCTCAAGATCGCCCGCTTTGATTCCGGAACCATTGTCGGTAACCTCTATCGAAATGATATCGAGAGACTTATCATGACTGGCTGTGATCTGAATCTTGCCGTGATTCTCCAAATCGGGGCCAATAGCGTCCACGGCATTGTTAACAAGATTCAATAGCACTTGATGCATCTGCCCTACGTCCAACTCGACGTTAGGGATATCCGGTGGGATTTCGATGTCGACGTTGATTCTTCTCAGGCTTCTCTGCGGTCTAAGCGAGAACAGAAGCTCCTCAATCAGGTTCTTCAGATCATAACTCACAATGTCGGCTTCGAGATTTGAGTAATCCATCAGCCCATCGGTGAATCTCTTGATCTTGTTTATATTATCGAGGATGGAATCAACGTTTTTGTCGAGCTTATCGTGCATATTCCGCCTGACATTGAGCTTCATCAATTCAGCGTTATTGGATATTATTGTTAGGTAGTTGTTGAGTTCATGACCGATAGAGGCGGCCATCTCCCCTTTCGCCACCAGCCGTTCGGACATCAGGACGTAGTTCTCGAGAATCGCCTTATCGGTGGTATCTTCCATCACCAAGATGAGCCCGCTTTCGTCCCCGACGCCTTCATCCAGAAGGCTTACATTAACTGCGAGGACTTTCTGTTCCTCCCCTACCTGATGATAGTACTTGCGATCCTGATATGGCTTCCCTGTGCGAAGAACTTCCATGGCGATGTTCTTCCACTGTTTCCGGGTCTTCTCCGGCCAGAGCGATACGAATGACATGGACGCTGTTCGTGGATCATACTTCACGGTCGTCACGCCGCTTCCGCTTAGAATAGAAGCTGCTGCGGAGTTCAGGGTCGTCACCTTGAGTTCGCTGTCTATAGCGATAATCCCGACCGGTGTTGCATCGACGACATTCTCGTTGTAGAGCTTCAGACTCAGGACATTCTGATACAATTTGGCATTTTCGATCGCGATTGACGACTGTTCTGCAAATAGCTCAAACAGGTAGAGATCTGACTGGAGGAAAATCTTCGCGTCAGAACTGTTGTCAAGGTAGATAACACCGATGATCCTGTCTTTTATCTTAAGCGGCACGCACATGATTGATCGGAGATGCAGATCCAAAATGCTCTGCTGTTTGGCGAAACGCTCATCCGCCTGTGCATCAGAGGCAAATACCGCCTTGCCGGTTCTCGCCACCTCGTCCGCAATCGAATTTGATATCTTGAAGTCTTCTTCTTCGAGCATTTCCTTCTGGATATTGTGCACGGTTTTGAACTGAAGAACGTCGTTGTCATCGAGCAGCATCAGGAACCCGCGTTCAGCTTGCAAAAGCTCAATTGCTCGCTTCATGACCTTTCGCAGGATATCATCGAGAACAAGACTCGAGTTTATCGCCTTGGAAATCTCGAGAATTGCCTTAAGGTCAACGCTCCTTGCCTCCGATTTTCCGTCGCCGCCCATTAGTCGCGGGTTTTTCCTGGTAATCTTCTCGAAACTTGATTCGAGATCCAGGAGAGCATCTGTTCCATCCGCCCCAATCATATCTGTCTTTACATCAAGACCGGTATTGCCCACTGGATATGATCCCATTTCCTTGTTGTCTCTCTCTGTGCCCTGCTCATTACGATTCATTGGATTACCTCAATCTGATGAGTCCGCCATAACCTTCGGATCCATTCGTTACTTATATCGGAAGAACTGAACAAAGATTAACGTGCTGCAGCACGCAACCGTCTGTGCGATTTGGGATTAATCGAGGATCCCTGTTTTTGGCTATAATGTTGAAAAAGAGAATCGGTTTACGGAAGAGACTATTTGCCGCGCCGGAGATCTGAGAGGCGGAATCTGTCACCCGAAATGCGCTCGTTTTCAGCCTTCAGACCTGCTATATCCCAAAGAAAGCCAAGAACTTCCTCGCCGACCGACTTCTCATCGTTACGGCTGGAGTCACCCACGGAACCGCCCCCGTCACTGAGCCACCGATCGGCAGCCTTCACGTCTTCAAATGTGAGATTTCGATACTCCACATTTACGACCAGATAGAATTCCTTCGAATCATCAAGGTCAGAAATTCGCACCAGAGTTGTAAATAGGCGGTCTTCGAGCTCCTGTATCACATCATCCATCGATTCGAGAATCTGCGAAGTGACGGTATGACAGAAATCACTCAACTCAAACTCTAACATTCCGTCCCAATTCCTGAGCACAATCCGAAATCTCGAGTTTACCTTTGCCACCAGAATATCAGACCAAATTCTCTGATGCTCAAGCAGCGACACCGACAGCACGAATGAAAGAGGATATCCGTTCTCCAGCATATCGATTCTCTTTGGAGTAATTAGCTCAGCGCAGTCGACTGTGACAGCGAGACTATCGAGATAGACGAACGCCGCCACACGAGGAGCGCCTGCCCTGGCCTCTGAGGAAATAAGCAGCAGGCAGCACCCGGAGACGACGGCCGCAAGCAGTATGGATCTCAGAACGACTTTTGGAACAATACCCACAGTTTCACTGACTCATCCATGTCATCCAGAGACTTTGCAACCTCGACTCGAAGCCCCTCGTCAAAGCCGAGCCGTATGCCCATGGATGAGTGAAAATCTCCATCAGAGAAGATGCTCTCTTCCCTGCTAACAACCTTGCCCACATCCAGCAGCAGCGCTGTTTGAAACGTGAGCCACGGGAAATCTATCACATATTCTACATTTCCGAGTATCATCTGTTCACCTCGAAGGCTTTTGTGATCGAGGCCTCGAAGCGTTCGCATGCCACCAAGATAGAACTCCCGGAAGAGAGGCAGATCTCTCCCCGAGGTTCCGTATTTCAGACGAGCATTTAGCCTTTGCCTGTACATCACAGGCTGGTAACGCCTCACTTCGGCAGTGAATCTATCGAAATCGAGATCACCCTTCAGCCTCCCCCCGGCAGATTGATATTCGATGTGCCCCCACCAGCCGGAATAAGTGTCATCCA
>Ga0180009_10007505_pt1 | contig 11103 bp, 5 predicted proteins | sample OS_PC_MetaG_FD_123537 | JGI IMG/M metagenome (GOLD analysis project Ga0180009, IMG submission 123537) | Groundwater microbial communities from the Aspo Hard Rock Laboratory (HRL) deep subsurface site, Sweden - OS_PC_MetaG | ecosystem: Environmental > Aquatic > Deep subsurface > Groundwater...
AGCGTCCTTGATCTTGGGGCACTGTCTTGCGTACACCTGGCGCAGGCATTGCACCGTGAGATTCCGCGCCTTGAGGGGTGCCAATCTGTGCCACACAACGCGTGATTTGGGACCCGCAACGAAAGAGACTGCAATGCTTAGCATTTCGCGCCGTGCTCGCCGTCTGTCCGCCTTTGCGCTGATGACCTGCGCTGCGTGCGGAACATCGTCCAGTGACCCAAGCCCGGCCCGCAATGACGCGGATGTCTTCGATGCGTCGAATGGATGTGAAACGGACGACTGCGGCGATGCTGACGCCGACACGAAGCAAGATATTCCCCAAGAAATTCCCTCCAGCCACACCGTCACGTTCGCTGTGACCAACACTGGATCGTCCGACCTGTATCTGCTGACCTATGGGGCGGGCTGCACCGACCTCCTCATCGAAAGGCAGAGTCAGACTGGATGGGACAAGCTCCCCACCGACTGGGGCATCCCGATACCCGGCGAGGGATGCTGCGTCGTTGCCTGCGACAGCTCCTCAGGTCCCGGTCGTTTCGAGGCGATAGGCCCCGGAGGGACCAGAGAAGTGGTGTGGGATGGTCGTGCACTCGTCTTGAGTGATCAAACTGGAGACTGTCACGGCAGGCAGGTGTATCAGGCCGCACGCCAACCTGTGGAAGCCGGCACCTACCGCGTGACCGTGGTTGCGGTGAGCACGCTTCCTGCCTGTTGCGACAAGGCAGACGGTGCGGTCTACGTAAGCTGCTATTGTGGCGATTCTACGGACTCCACGGACCAGAGCTTGGACTTGGAATTGTGTATCGCCAGCCCGACGTTCTCCGTGGAGTTCACGCTGGATGACACAGACGCGATCTCCGTGCCCGTGTCGGTGCAATAGGGAAGTCGTGGGACTTTCCCCCGGATGCCCCTCATCTTTCTGGACCCGCCCGGCGAGGACGCTGGTCCGCCCGCCCGCTTTCGTGCCTCCGGCTCTGGGTTCACCCCAACCAATTGCGGAGGTCGGACGGCCGGACTACGTTCACCAAGTCTATGTCCGACTTGCCCCGCGTCGACCTCGTTCACCCGCCCCCCTACGGCGAGGTCCCCTTCAAACATCTCGGTCTGTGCTACGTCGCCGCCGGCCTCCGCGCCGAGGGGTTTGAGACGCGGTACCACGACATCTCCGAGCGGCACCATCGAGCGGGTGCGGACTTCTACGATGATCTGATTCTTCGGCTATCGCTTCGAGCCGGGGACATGAGCGACTTGCCGTTCCTGGAGTTGCTCGGTGAGGTGCTCTTTCCGGAGGAAGGAGACAGCCCCCTGGCGCAGATCATCCGCGGTCAGGTCGAGGAGGCGTTGGCCGAGCTCGAGGATGCTCGCGCCGTTTGTGTGTCGTTCAACACCCTCACGACCTACTTCACGGCAGCGCTCGGCAAGGGGCTGCGTGCTCGGGGCGTCGTGGTCCTTCTCGGGGGGCCGCTGTCGGGATTCCAGCCCGTTGCCGAAGTCATGCTCCGGTTGGGTTGCGCCGACGCGCTGATCGCAGGTGACGGGGATCTGCACACCGGAGCGGCCATCCGGGCGCTTTCGGGAGGACAGCCCCCGAGGGAAGTGCCCGGGGCCGTGTGGTTGGAGGATGACGTGCTGCGGGCCAACCCGTCTGCGTCCCCGCCTGATCTCGATGCGCTCCCGTGGCCGGTCTTCGAAGGAAACGTGCTCGATCAGTTCATCCCACTCCAGGCGAGTCGCGGTTGCGGTCGCTCCTGCGCCTACTGTTCCGAGAGCGGGATCTGGGGTGCGCGCGGATACCGTCGACGCACCCCTGCCCGCGTCATCGAGGAGATGACTGCGCGCGCCGAAGAGCACGGTCTGACCGACTTCCACTTCCACGACGACTTGCTCAACTGCAATCGACGCTGGATGAACGAGTTGGTACGTGAGCTCGCGGACCGTCGATTCACGTGGGAGAGCTTCTTCGAGCCCTACGGGTTGGATGCGGATCTGCTCGCGCGAATGCGGGACGCGGGGTGCCGATTGGTGAAGTACGGCATTCAAAGCTTCTCCCCGGCGCTGCTGCGTCGCATGAAACGCCCGCCCGGGGTGAGCGGCGTGGTGGACGTGGTGGTGGAGACCTACCGGCTTGGGATCTCGACGCACTACGACATGTTGATCGGGCATCCCGGGGAGACGGAGGAGGACCACACGCAGAACATGGTCTTGGTGGAAGAGCTGTTCGGATTGACCGGCGAGCGCCTCCACTTTTCGCTCAACCCCTTCTATCTGTCGGCGGGCTCGGAGATCCAGCTGCACCCCGAGCGGTTCGACGTGACCATCAAGCACGCCGAGCCCGAGCACCATCCTCCCGCGCTGGCCGCGGCACTGCGGGCGGCCCCGCCCTATCCGATCGGATATCGCACCGACGTTCCACGCGAGACCACGATGCGGCGCATGGAGGAGCTAGCGACGATCTTGCGTCGTCACGGCAAGGATTACCTGTACCTGGGACAGCGGGAAGTTCCGAAGGTTGCCGATCAGCCGCGTCGCATGCTTCCGGACATCCGGGACGACGAGCACGGGTCGAACGCGGACAAGACGACGCGTGATGCGCGAGCCTTGGGCGACGCGGATCTGGCGCTGCCGGCGCTCGTGCTTCGGGATGCCAGCAATCTGAGGTTGTTTCCGGAGCCGGGGCGCATTCGGGTCGTGGGCGGACCTGGGGCCGAGACCAAGGCGTACTTCGAGGCGCTCGAGCGAGTCGCGGTCGGCGGGCGAATTCGGATCGTGGGCGGCGAGGCGACGTTGAGCCGGAAGCTGGCGCGGGTGTTGGCTGCAAGTCGCAAGATGGTCCGGACCTGCGTGCTCGAGACGAACGGCCTGCGATTCAGTCAGCGGGCGTACACGCAGACGATGGTGCGTTACGGGTTGTCCCATGCGGTCGTACTGCTTCTGGGATTGGATGCTGCAACGGCCGATGCGCTCGGTGGCGTGGAAGGAGGCTTCGCGTTGGCGCTCGAAGGGGCGCGAGAGCTGGTGGAAGCGCGGGTTCAAACCGAGGTCGGATTGGTGGTGAGCGAGCCGACGTTGGACGCACTGCCGCAGCTCTCGGAGCTGGTGGCCGAGCAGGTGCCTGGCGTGCGCAACCTTCGGGTGGTCGTCACCAGGCTTCACGGCTCGGGCGCCCCTGCCGCAGCGGACCCGGCGCGGATCGAGGAAGCCGTCGCGTCACTGTTGCAGAAGGCAGGACCGCGCGGACAGCGAGTCGTGCTCGAAGATCGGGGTTGAGGGTGTTCAGCGAGGATTCCAGACGATTCCGCCCGAGCAAGTGAGCGTCCCGTCTCCGCTTCGGATGCCACAGACAGCATACGACCTTTCCGTCGACGCTCCGGACGCAAAGGATCTCTGCGCCAAGGACCCGAGAAATCAGCGCAGATGCTATGCTCTCGCATGCGCTGGCATCTCTCATCGATCCTGACCGTGTGCATGGCGTCCTTCCCGGCGACGGCGCTCGCCGCGCCACACCACGATATTTGCAGCGATCTTGACGGCGCCGTGCGATTCGGCGTGTCGAGCTACGGATCGCTACGCGACTGGGCGCCGGAAGCCAAGGCGCAACATGGTGCGGACTTTCGCCTTCTCTACGTTTACATCCTCGCCGGCGGCATGGATGACCCTGACAACTTCAAGCAGTGGTACGTAGAGCCCTTCCTCCAAACCGCCGTGGACATGGATGCCATTCCGGTCCTCACGTTCTACCAGCTCCTCGACCTCGGCAAGGCCGCGGGCTTCCAGGGCGGCCACGAAGCGGACATCGTGGCGCAGAGTCTGGCGAATCCGAGCATCATGCACACGTACTTCGACAACTACGTATGGCTGCTCGAGATCGCAGCGACGTTTCCCCCGCCCGTGGTCGTTCACGTGGAGCCCGATTCCTGGGGGTTCATGATGTGGGCCATGGGCGTGGAGGGCAACGACGATCCCACGTCCATCCCCGTGCGTGTCGACGCTTCGGGTCATCCCGACGCAGCCGGCTTCGCGGACAATGCAGCAGGCTTGGGGCAGGCACTGGTCGCTATGCGCGATAAGCACGCTCCCGAAGTCCGCCTCGGGTGGCACGCGTCGAACTTCCGGGTCGGCACGCGACCTGAGGTCGTCGTTTCGTTCTTCTCGCAGATGGGCGATTGGGATCTTCTCGTGGGCGAGTATCCCCACGTGGATCCGAATCCTGCTTCGTGGTGGGACTCATGGGAGCCAGCCGCCGTGGAGACCAACGTTACGTGGCTATCCACCGTGACCACCGGAACGGGGCTACCGTTGCTCCTGTGGCAGACGCCGATTGGTGCGACGGATTGGCACTTGCTCGGTGCGCCGGAAGCCCCTGACAATCTGCTGCAATTCGCAGGAGCAGGCGTGGCGGGCGTGCTGTTCGAGCACATTGCGTTTCATAACGAGACCGACCCGGATTCCATCCGGGCTGACGGGGACTTCGGTACGCCGCCTCCCACTGGCTCACCCGCGGGAGGCACGGCAGCGGACATGCGCGCCCGCGTGACAGGCTATTCTCCGCTGACATTCCCGCTCGGGTCGGTGTGTGGAAGCAGTGGTGCGGGCGGAGGGGGCAGCGGCGCCGGTGGCACGGCAGGCAGCAGTGGTGGAGCGTCGGGAGCGGGCGGCACCGGTGGAAGCGCGGGAACTCCGCCAAGTTCCCCGGCGGCGTCAGGAGACGACGCGGGCGGCTGCGCGTGCTCGATGCGGGATCGATCGACATCTCCTGCCTGGCTGCTCGCGCTGCTGGCCGCGTGCGCCCTTCGGCGCCGCCGTGGCTTCCGTGCCTCCGTGCCGCACCGAATCCGTGGAGCCCATCAGTTTGGGGACTGCCCCCAGTGGATAGGTCCTTGCTCCTCGGCGCACTCGGTGCCATGTCCTCCGGGCAGAACTTCGAGGTGAGGATGGCGGAGCAAGCGCGACAAGTGGCGGTCAGGCTGCCGGAAACGACGCATCACAAGCTCGGCGGCAAGGTCGTTGCCGCGGGACAACAGGCGCGCGAGGCGCTGGCGGAAGTATTTGGTTTCGCCGGTAATCCCAGCGTGGCGGTAACGGCCGCGGCTTGGACGGACCACTCGGTCGAGATCGCGGTTGCCGAAGGAGACCAGGTCCACGTGTTCCACGTGGAGCGTCGCGGCCCCGAGTCTCGGGGGTTGGTCCTGACGAAGCACTTGAGTGTGTATTCGCGGGGCAAGGACTTGCCGCTGTCGCTCGCTGAGCTTGTTCAGAAAGCGGCCGTGACCAACTTGCCGGATTGGACGATGGACCACCTCGCGGTGCTCATCACCTCGGATCCTCGTTCGGGCAAGCCTGGGCTGCCGACGCCGCCAGCGCGGGACGAAGCAAACCGCCCGCGATCCCTGCTCGACACGTGGGGAGCCAACGACAGCTACGCAGACTTCTTTGCGGGTGGTGAGATCGCCCGCAGCCAGCTCGATTCCATCGACCCTTCGAAGCTGTTTCACTTCGTGCAGCACTGCGACGCGGAATGCCTGTACGTGAACCCCCACTCTGTTGGCGGGATCGTGGCGCTCGTGAACTATCCTTGGGACGACCGCGTCCGGGAGCCAGGGCGCCCGTTCGATCAGAACATGGCCAACCTGACGGACCGCGAGTTCATCGAGGAGGGGATGATCACGACCGACTTGGTGGAGGACGACGTCATCCTCGGCAATCCGAAGAAGTTCGAGGCGCTGTTGGACTACGCGGTGTCGCGGCCGAGTGCGGAAGACAAGTTGCTGTTCGTGAGCAACACCTGCGTTCCGACGGTGATCGGTGAGGACGTGGAGTCCGTGGTCAAGCGGCTGCGCAAGAAGACCGGCAAGGAGATCCTCTACTTGACGGTCACGCCCCGTTCGATGACCAACGTATTTCAGGGCATGTTGGTCGACCGTCGGCTGGAGGCGGAGGCGAAGGCCCAGGAGGCGCCCGCGGACACGGTGAACCTGATTGGCTTCGCGGGCGGCAAGGGTGCGACCGAGCTGGACGAGGCGCTGGCGACCTACGGGGCGCGGGTGAACGTGCACCTGTTGCCCGACCTGAACGCGCAGCTCATCGAGTCGCTGCCGAACGCGCGGCTGAACATCCTGTACCCGAACCAGCTCTGGCAGCACATGTTCGAACAGCTCCTGGATCGCAGTCGTATCGCCGCCATCGATCCCGCGGCGCCCTACGGCTTCGAAGGTACGCGAACGTGGCTCGAGGCGGTGGCGGCATCGCTGGACCGCGAGCACGAGCAGGGCGAGCTGGAAAACCTGTGGCGGCAAGTCGCCGAGCCTTGGCAGGCGCGGTGGGACTCGCTGCGACGACAGGCCGTCTCACACCGCCTGGGATTCGTCGTGCGCGACGAGGAGTCCTACTTCCTGACCAATCCCGGAGCATCCTGGGGCGTTCCGCTGATCGCGTTGGCCGAGGAGATGGGGTTCGGCATCGACATCCTGGTTCGCGTGAGCGATCCGAAAGTCGCCAAGGAAGCGGCGCTGTCCATACGCAAGCAGTTCAAGTACCCCGAGCGACACTCGGTGCGAGCGTTCGACAGCTTCGCGTTCCTGCGAAAGCGTCTCGAGGACTGCCCGGCCCAAGCATTCTTGTCCTATCACTTCTATGACTGGCGGCTGTCCGAGGCGGGCAAGGCGTCGTTCTCGATCCAGCACTTCGAGATGGGCACGGCCGGGGCCGTTCGCACGCTCGAGCGGCTCTTACGCGTGTGTCGAACGAGCTTCTATCGCCGGTACCACAAGCACCTCAAGCGAACCCCGCAAGGGCTGCATCCCGACGTAGGACCCCGGCGGGGCGGGTCACCAAACCCACCCGCCGCAGCGGACGCCGGAAAACGTAGGGGCGGGTCACCAAACCCGCCCGCCGCAGCGGACGCTGGAAAACGTAGGGGCGGGTTACCAAACCCGCCCGCAGAAACGGACGTCCCCGGAAAGGAGGGGCGCCGTGGCTGACGTCAAGAAGTACCTCGAACGCCTCGCGCGTGAAGAGACGGGGCCGGACTTCACGCAGCGCGTGACGTTCACCTACATGATCGGCGTTTACCTTGCGGTCAACGCGATCTCGGACCTCTTCCTGCTCGTGGAGGGCCCGGACTGCAGCTACATGAAGACCCAGTACGTTCAGGGCAACCACGACTGGCTGTCCACCCTCACGAGCGTGTCGGGCTTCCACCGCGTGGCGAACACGGCCCTGCACCCGGCGCACATGAGCGGGTCGCGCGAAGAGGGGGTGCAGGATGCGTTGCTTCGCATCGCGCAAAACCCCGAGGTTCCCGCCGTCGCGCTCACCTCCATGCCGATGGCGTTCATCACGGGCGCCGACTACGAGCGACTCACGCGCTTCGTTCACGACGAGACCGGAAAGACCGCAATTCACATTCCCGGAAAGTCCCTGTCGGGCGACTGGCTCGACGGCTATGCGGAGACGCTGTTGTCCTTGGCGATGCAGCTCGATATTTCGGGCGGTCGACGGGACGATCGCAAGGTGGGAATCGTCGGCTACCTCTTCGATCGCAACGAGGAGGACCACATCGGAAACTTGCGGGAGCTGCGACGGATCTTCGAGGCGATGGACCTGGAGCTCGTGTCGGTCTGGCTCAGCGGCTCTTCGTTTGAACAACTATCTGCGATCCGCGACGTCGGGACGATCGTATCGCTTCCCTATGGGAGAAAAGCGGCGAAGAAGTTGGCGAAACGCACGGGCGCGCGCCTGGTGGAGATGCCTCTTCCTTTCGGATTGGGGGCCTCCGAGGAGTTCGTGCGCAAGATCGGTGCGTTGTCGGGTCGCGAGCGCCAAGCCGAATCGTTCATCGATGGAGAGCTCTCCCGCGTCGTTCCCAAGCTCGAGTGGTTGATCCCCTTCCTGTTCCAGAATCGGAACGTCGCCTTCATCGGCGAGCCCCATGTGTTGCCCGGGCTTTCGGAGATGGTGTCGATGCTCGGCGCCGACCTCAGCTACGGAATCGTGACCAATCGGGCGATGCACACGCGCGGGTTGGCCGAGGCGGTCCCGGAAACCACCCTGCTGGTGTACCCGAAGATGAAGGAGATGATGCGTTTCGTGACGCGTCAGGCCCTGGAGCGGGAGCTGCACCTTCTGATCACGAACAACGTGGGGATCATGGGTGCGCAGGGAGCGATCTTCGAATTCGGATTTCCATCCGCCTTTCGCCACGCGCTCTACGATCGACCCTTCCTGAGCTTCGCCGGTGCGCTGTCATTCATCGACTCGATGGCGAACGCACTGCGCATGTACGAGGTCGAGCTGGCGCGGAGAAACATGCTGATGGGCATGCCGCAGGGGCCGATGTCAGGACACTGATGGCGATTTCGATCCCGCTGCATCCATGAGATCGTGGGTCCCGCGGAGCACGTATCAGCAAGAGTACGAGAGTAACCACAGAGGACACAGAAAGCACAGAAGGCTGTCGAAGCGGACAGCAACTCATTCTGCGATCTCTGTGTCTTCTGTGGTTCTCTGCTCCTCGCTCTTCTGCCGTCGGAACGGGCAGTGGACACGATCGCCGACTTGAGTCCCATTCGTGTGACCACCGGGGTCCCACTGAGCCTCCGCGAGTCCCGATCCAATCTCCGTCAAACCTGGAAGAGGGTGGCAACGGCCCACGCGAGGCCGAAGGGCAAACGACCTGGAGGCTGGCATATCACCTGCACCCACGTTGGGAATACGCGGAACGAACCTACACCCATGTTGCCGCGAACCAGATTACCTCGACCGGAGGAGACAAATGCTTCGTTGGACCTTGCTTTTGGCTGCTTGCACGCTCGCCTTGGTGGCCTGCGGAAGCGACGACGACCCGGCCGGTGGTTCGGGTGGTTCCGGGGGCGCTACCGACGCTTCCACCGATACCGACGCCAACGTAAACGACAGCTCGACCCCTCCGGATTCAGGGTCTGATGCTTTGCCCGATGCCGCCGTCGATGTGCAAGACGAACCGCAGCCCCAGGATGCGTCCTCGGATGCGGTCGAAGCGGGGCAGGACGCAACACCGGACGTCGAGCAAGACGCCGCCGCGGACCGCCCGTGCACGCTGGACGGGGATGAGTGTGAGCCGGGCGAGAAGTGCGCGCCGGCCGGCCCGAACGAGGCGCTCGTCTGCCGGCCCGACGGCGACAAGCAGGTTGGCGAAGCCTGTGGCGAGAGTGGCGTAGACGACTGCGTATCGGGCGCCGCCTGCGTGCCCTACGACAATACCATCTCCACGTGCCTGCCTCTCTGCAGCGACACGGTACCGTGCTCAGAGAGCTACGAGGCCTGCTTTGACTGGTTTGGTCCGAATGGTTCCGTGGCGGGCCTCTGCTTCGGCAACGATTGTCTTCCCCCGGCTTCGGGCTGCGAGACCGGGGAGCGTTGCACCGTTCTGAGCGCTGGTGAAGATTCGGTGGCTGCGTGTGTTCCCGCGGGACCGGTCGCCGTCGGCGGCGATTGCAGCGTGGACGAGTGCGAGCCCGGCGCGATGTGCGTCCTGGCCGGCAGCAGCTACATCTGCCGCGCCTACTGCGACGGTGGAAGCGATTGTGATGCGGAGGACCAACACTGCGCCTGGCCGTGGCCGCCGCTGCCGGACATTGGGCTGTGCAGCGAGGGGTGTGACCCAGTCGGACAGACCGGCTGTGGAGCGGACGACGCTTGCTACTATCTCGACCCGACAGATGGCTCGACCGACTGCTTCCCCGCCGGGACCCTCGTGGAGGGAGCCGATTGCAGCTCGCTTGCGGACTTCTGTCTACCGGGCCTGGACTGTGTACTCGAGCCGGGAACGACGCCCTTCGAGTACTACTGCCGTGCTTTCTGCGATGCCGACCACCCTTGCTCTTCTGGCAGCTGCACGACGACCGGGGCGACCGAAGCGTTGAAGTTCTGCATGCCGTAGACAGCGCTCGGCGCCTCACCGCGGGAGGAGCACGACTCGGCGACAGTCGGGCCCACATCTACTGCCACTTAATCACCAGGCACCATTCGACCAATGAGCCGTTGAACTCCGCTGCGAGATCCGCGACGCGCAAGGTCCACGCCCCGCTCATCTCCTGCCCATCGAACGCCGAGAGGCTCTCGTTCGGCTTCAACGCTCCCGATATCGACGGCGCCGCCTCGTAACACATTTGCTCGATGGGACCCATGCCCTCGTCGTCCAGGGTTGCGTCGATGTCCTGGTAGGGGCAGCCGTATGGTTCTTCGGGCACACCGGGTTGATCGACGAGCGTCCGCGTTATCGCCCCGTGTGTCAACTTCGCCTGAATGTCACCGACCCATGCGTGCGAGACGTAGAGCACCACATCGACGTCGGCGATCTGTCCGTTGGCGGAGAGCTGAATCGTGTCAGTCACTCCATTCGGGTCTCCGTCGGGAAGGGGGAGGATGGACGAGCTGCAACGAAGGAGCGGGTTGTCCACGAGAACGCATCCGGTTTCGTTCCGTCGACAGTCCGAGGAACAGGACAGGTTCCCGGACGAGTAACCGAGTGACACACACGTCTTTCCATCAAGCGCGTTGCCATCGCACTGCTCGCCGTCGTTGATGACGCCGTCGCCGCAGTAGCGGCAATCGGACAAGTCGAAGACGCAGTAGGTGGGGCTCATGCAGCGAAGCGTGCCGCCGGAGTACGGTGTCCCGGTTGGCCCCAAAAAGTCGGTGCATCGCTGGCCGTCGAGCTGCGCGGAGGTGCAGGAGGCGCCCGCGCCCCCGCAATCGCAGGCATCGCCGCCGTTGACGACGCCGTCGCCGCACGCGTTGTTCGCGCATCCGAGTGTGTTGAAGGTGCAATTGGTGGAGCAGGACAAAGCTCCGCCGCCTAACCCCAGGGACGCACAGGTGGCGCCATTGAGGTTGGCACCGTCGCACTGCTCGTTGTTCTCGACGTCGCCATTGCCGCATAGTGTGCAGCGCGAGGTGTTGTACCCCCTGCAGTCGACCGCGCAGTCCAGCACGCCGTTCGAAAAGCCCAGGGTTTGGCAAGTCTCTCCGCCCAGCACGCCAACGTCGCACACCTCATTGCCGGTGGCGACCCCGTCTCCACATCGCATGCAGTTGGACGTGTCAATCCTGCAATCGCTCGTGCAA
>Ga0180009_10007506_pt1 | contig 11102 bp, 11 predicted proteins | sample OS_PC_MetaG_FD_123537 | JGI IMG/M metagenome (GOLD analysis project Ga0180009, IMG submission 123537) | Groundwater microbial communities from the Aspo Hard Rock Laboratory (HRL) deep subsurface site, Sweden - OS_PC_MetaG | ecosystem: Environmental > Aquatic > Deep subsurface > Groundwater...
CACCGATTCTGGAAAATCCAGAAAAGTGTTCAGCTTGAAACCAGAATCAGTGTTCAACTTGAATCAGAATGGGTGTTCAGATTGCTCCAGAATGGGTGTTCAGGTTGGGCCAGAATATGCAGTAATCCCATACATCTACATGATAGGTATTTGACATCAAATATCCAGCGAGAAAGCCAAGAGCAACAGGTGGTGTGCCACCATAGGCTATGGTGGCATCGTAATTTCCAATTTCTGCCGCTTTTAATCTTAATGTTTCCTCAATGCCATATTTGGTTAGGTCTAAAGCTTTTTTTGGATTTGAAACCTTATCATTTTCATAACAGTCAGTTAAGTCGATAGGAATTGTGAATGCATTATTAATGGATGATGAAAGTGAAGTTGCAATCCGTTTTCTTAAACCGATGTGTTCAACACCGATAACCTTAGTTTTAGATCTTCCAATAGAAATATAAATCACCTCAGCAATCAATATGAGAGCACCTAAAGCACCAATTCCCCAAAGCAAGTTTTGAATGTAATAAGGAATTTGGTCAGTACCAAAACTAATTTCAGTATTATCACCATTCGCCGTAGAATGCTTGATATTGAAATTGTTAAACAATAAGCCGCCGCTCAGCCCAACGGTAAAAAATAATCGTCCTACAGTCAAAATTGCATTTTTAGGGTGAAACACCCAGGTCAATATTTTCCAAAACAATGATTTAATATACTCAATGTTATTAGGCATTATTTGTACTCCTTGAGTTTAGTAAATGCCTGACTGTTTCTCGTACCTTCCCAGCAAGCGATTTCAATCGTGCCAACAATGATAAAATACAGGTGATTTCCTTCATAGGTATCGTTTCGCAACACATTCGTCCAGTCATTTTTGTCTGTTATCGATGGAGTTGGATATGGCTCTGGATGAGTATGCCAATTACCAAGGTAGGTACAGGTGCCATTATGATCATCCCAAAATTGATGGGCGATTTTTTGATGACCCTTACCCCTGAAAAATCCAAAGCGTGATCGTTTGTCGCCATGTTGCGGTTCTGACAGATAATCAACAGCCAGATGCGATCCATCTTTCAAATGTCTACCCAACAACAGACCGCCAGCTTCTTTATCATTGATCCCATGTTGTTGGTAAGCGATAAATTTGTTTACGACGGAACCATCAATTATTAATCGGTATCCATCGGATTTTTCAAATCTGATGGTATTTTCCGCAGACAGAACAGTTTGATGAGATATAGTTACTGTTGTCTTGGATGAAATATTCAGGGCTTTTCTCATACCAGATAGATGATAAATGACCTTCTGCTTTAAGTTGTTCATCGGATCCTTTCCAACTTCTGATTTCATTAACCACTTTCCCTTGTAATGCATCTAACGTCATTCTGGTTGCCAACAAGGCTGTTTGCGATGCATCTAAGAATGAATAAGGCGTAAATACACCAGAACATCCACCCAAGTGTTTGCTAATGGTTTGCCCATATTTGATAAAACTCGTTTTTGGATGTGGTTTAAAACCATCTACATCGGTGTACAAGCATTCCAAACACCCAGATACTTTATTATTTGATACACAAATTGAATGGCCACCGATACCGAATCCGTCTTGCCATGCATAAATAACCGGAACTATTTTTGAACTATTATTAAGGGTTTTATGTAAACGATTAAAAATAAGCTCACAAGTAAAGTCTCCAGTTGTAACAACAATGGCGTCAAAATATTCAAAAATTCCTTTTTGTGCAGCGATATTCAGTAAATGATCGTTAAAATTGACTATTTTTGTATATGGTATATCAGCTACAATTTTAAATGACAATGCATCAGTTTTATAAAAGCCGTCTGATTCATTATTCAGCGCAGTTGCACCTAAGGTATGCCGATAAATATTTTCAACTTCCATTTTATCGAAATCAATTAAATGAAGTTCGCCTATGCCAGCTTTTGAAAGTTGAATAGCGATGCCGCTACCTACTGAACCGCAGCCCACAATAGCGACCCTTTTTTTATCTAAATTGGCAGTATTAGCTGATCTTTCAAGTAAATGCTCTTTATTATGAAGACTAAGAAGAAGTGGGGATACGTCCCAATCTGATTTTGGATCAACTAGAGGGTGTGGAGCGGTATCTTTTCTATGAAATTGCACACCCCAAAAAACATGACCACTATCGGATCTAGGGTGGGAGAAAATGATTGTAAAATAATTAGACCATTTCTGTTTTTTAGCTAGATTTAAAGCAATTTCTTTAACCTTAGTAGTTGCTGATGCTTCAAAAACGTTGGCAATATCAGCCGCAGTCCAAAGTTGTTTTGGTGAAGGAGGAGTTGCCGGCGTATCCAATGGGATATAGATTGATTTTTCAGCTTTTTTACCTTTCAGCGTATTGATAAGATAATAATAATTGACAATACCGTGATCATCTTCAACCACTGCAAAGCAAGTAGTTTTTTTGGTTTTCCGCTCATTTCGACTATCGCGATAAGCGGTGAGTTCTTTTACATCACCATCATAGGATACAAAACAGGTTGTTTTAAACCCGAGGGACGGAAGGCTTTCCCAATAGGACTTAAAATCATTCTGTAGCTCAACTTTATGTGGATCGTTGAAATTTTCATCTAGTGTTTCTAGTGCTTCATCAACGCAATCCAATATTAAATCCTGAGTTCTATTGTAATCGATAACTAATCCCTGCTTATCGATATAGCAAACGTCTCCATGCCAATCGATATGCCCCATTGCTTGATAATCGGCAGCATTCTCGATTGAAATTTTAGGTAGGTCAAATGGAAAGGTATCGCTTACATGAATAATCAACTTCCATTCATGCCCATTTTTATGGGCATGAATGTGAAATGATTGTCCAGCACCACCCGCGTCCTTAGTTGATGGATCAACCAAGGAAACACAAGGATGGCCTTGCAATATTGTAAAAATATCAATGGACACTAAGAAGAAGATCCTGTGTTATTCATGCTTCTCACAGTAGCTCTTGCGGTTTGCTGTACCGGTGGTATTGGAAAGCCGTCAAATTGTCTGGATAAGATTTCACAGGCTTTTTCACACCGTTCTTCAGCGATAGCTTTGTCTAACTCATTTTGAAGACTTTCAAACTTTGTCTTTAATTGAGTCATTTGATTGTCAGTCATTTTTTCAAAGACATCGCCATACGGAACTACTGGCAGACCAACTTTCCATCGATAGAGATGATTATTGTTTTCATCAAGACCGACCCACGAAAAACGATTTATCATCTTCGTAAGAGTATGGCGTAGAGCAACTAGATCATTCGGTTTGTCGTCGTAAATCCCAAGACTGGGTACAAAATCATTCCTGACACCAAGCGTAAGACCTATGCTGGGCACATTGAAACTCGTGAATTTCTTGCTTTTCCAAAACTTAAGATATTTAACAATTCGACGATATTGCGCACGAACTGCGGCATCTGTTGATACATCATTAATGTGCTCAATAAGGCCATCAGGATCTGAATGCTTCCAGCACTCTGTAGATGCGCTTTTGCCCCATGCTAAATCATAGCCAATGCCATCTGTCCGCTTTACATATACGGGCATGTCGACATGGTAAGCATCGTCGCCATTTTTCCTATAGTGAACCGTAACGCATGGGTTTTTGATGACTGGATCGCGACTTGAGTGGTCTAAGGCATCTCGAACCATCTCTTTTAGCTTTAACGGTTTGTAGTCATCACGAGTACAATTGAAAACAACACCTACATCTATATCATAATCGTGATTCGGTGGGTTGATACCGGTATAAATGGCGTAACTACCTTGTAAAAGGTATCGGTCTATAGCGGGCGCATCGTCAGAAATCTTTTCTTCAAGATTTTCTTTTAACTTATCTCTTTTCTCCCTGAGAATTTCATTTTCGTCCGACAGCTTAATTTTATCGTGGAATTCGGTGAGTTGCTTATGTACGTCAGCCATGCGATATTTCCAAAGTTTACCTGAAAATAATAACTTAGGGACGATTGTGAAAATTTCAATACCTACCGTGAATTGGTGGCAGCTCTGAACCTGAATACGCTACCAAGTAACAGTTTTAGCCTGAATGACCGCTTAGCAACCAATTCCTGCCACACCAATTTCAAAAAATAAGTCAGCAAAGGGTCGCTATGTTGAGCTCAACATAGCGGCCACTATGTGTAGTTGCAAACTATGTGCATTTGTAAATTTACCTTGTGACTCAGCCCTTGGTATCCGTTGCATAAGGTCGACTGCATCTACACATAATTTCGACGCTTGAAGATGTTGCATAAACTTGCCATCGGCTGGATATTATCGGTAGATTATTGATTCCGGTAATTTGGTGCATACCAATGTTCATGAAATCTCTCGGAGAGCGCCAATTGGTTTTCAAATAGCCAACTGATTGAGTTGGCGCCAGACGTGATTCATTTGCATTCATGATGTCACTGAGTTTTTGCTTCAGGACAAAACTATGTAAAGCTAAGGGGAACTCATATTGGCCATAACCCAGATGAACTCTATTTGTCGTCCAAGTGGTTTTAACAGTCTGCACATAGTTTGCAACTACACATAGGGGTCGATGACGGTCTTTCGGTATCCGATTTGATTGCGATTAAATTGTATCAGTGTCAAATTGAGTTTAAGTCAGTACAGTTTATAGCGTCTTCCCGTCCGGCGTCCTTGACCATTGAGCTCCTCACCGTCCTTCAAGCGAATATAGCCTTTCTCATAAAGAACTCTGCCCTGACGATCCAAACGATAAGCATTTCCCTGTCTGATAACGAGATCCCGCTCCGGATCCCTTCGGCCTTTTGCATCGAAGGCCTCAATCCTTTTATCTCTTGCAACAGCATCGTTGACGGGTAACAATGCGCTCATCAGTAAAGCGGCAATAACAGTCTTTAAAAACTGCATACTCCATCTCCCGTGAATAGTCTATTGTTGTTGATTCGCGACCTAGCAATGTATGAATAATCTACACCTAGTTGCTCCTGTGGTGAATTTACTCATTTCTTCCTACAGAACGACAGCATTCCCGAAACCTTAAGCCGGGCGGCACTTTCTGTGTGGAGGGCCTTTCGAGGCCGCAATTATTCGTTTTTCTTTAGGCCCGTAGATTTGCTTTTCACCCAGATTGCCCCCACCGCTGTGTCACAAGCACATAGACCAACCATGGCTTTTACGTCCACGTTGGTTTATTTGAACGCCGATAATTCAGTGGTAATATGCAGGCGCATTGAAATTAGTTTACCGTGATGTGCTCACCACTAAAATTTTGGAGAAATCAATGATTGTGAGAGGCGTTAACTTAGAAACTGGCCAAGAATTTGAAAAAGTTGCCGATCAATTGGATGCTAACTTCCTCAAGTCGATGACAATCTTCGATCTTGCAGAGCATGAAATTCAGAGTGTCATCAACAATCTGACTGTGTCCGCCGATGTCAAAGCGTTACTATTCAAAATGTCTAAAGTAACGATAAAGGTTGGAGATTTTGTATTGAAAATCGGTCTGAAAATCTTGGAGTTTGTTTGTACCATTTATAAGCAGTACCCAAATGCGACTTTTGGATTGATATTTGGCGCTATTGCAGGCCTTTTGATAAGCAGCATACCCATTATCGGTTTTATTCTCGGGGCTATAGTGACACCGATCGCTATGGCCTTGGGATTATTATTGGGTGCCAATGAAGATTTGCGTGATAGAGAATTGGAAAGAAAAATCGCACTGGTAAACGCAAAGTTTGTTCCGTTGAAAACTGTAAGTGTTTAAGTAAGGAAATTTATTATGGAAGGTAATGATGAGCTAAATACTATCAGGCAAGTTATTTCGAATGAAATGAAATTTAAAGCCAAACTAGCGATCGGAGAAGATGCTTACACTTCGTTGAAAACCCTCAGAATCACGAAAGAAGTTTGGGATGTGTTAGGTGCAGCCTCAACAGGCGCTGCTGTCGCAAGTTCTTCCGCTGTGGCAACCACTTTTTTTGCCTCTAATTCGCTTTTCGCAGCATTAGGATTGGCGACGACGCCAATAGGCTGGGTTGTTGCGGCCGGGATTGCTTCTGGAGCTCTTTGGTATGGTGGTGTCAAGTTCTTCGAGAAAGAAGGGACTGATCGGGTGGATGTGGTTCCAAAGTTTTTGAATTCAGGTATTGATCTACTGGCGAATTCTCTTTTTTGCCTCATCACGCCGCTAGCAGTGAAAGTTGCAGATGCTGATGGGAGCGTTGATCAATGTGAGATTGATGTGATTGAGCGATACTTCATCGACCAATGGGGATTTGATAGTGAGTATGTAAAACACCAACTTCCTAATTTCATTGCCGACAAATCAAAAGATAAGGTAAAGACATTAGCAGCGGCTTTGGCCGACTATAAACGAAAAAATCCGGATTGCAACTACGATAAAATGTCGGTAGATATAAAAAGATTTCTTTTAGATATTGCGCAAGCAGATGGTGAATATCATAAACGTGAGAAAAATGTTTTAGAAATAGTTGACAAGGTTTTTGGGAGTTATTCAAAGCCAGGTTTTTCCACCAGGAATTTGTATGCTAAAGATAAATAACAAGCCCGCGTAGCCCTAAATTGATCTCTGGTTTTACATTTCACATATATAGCGGTTGTAAAATACAATGCCTGAACCTAATCTTTCCTTAATTATAAACCTGACGGCTTTTTTGTAGCGGGAAACGGCCAAAAGCCGCAGGAAAGCCGCAGGCCGGAGTAACTATCCAATTCCATAAGTTAAGGCATCCAGTAACCCAATCGGATGACAGGTATTCGGCAAGCAAATTGACATTATGACCGCATCACTAGGGCCATTTTGAGACATTCAAAGATTTTTGCGTATGACGGCAATAATTCCGAAAGCAGTCGCTTAACGCCTCTATCAGACACGCGTCAGCGGTCGACTGGATAACTTGTTAGGGTTCCTCGATTAGTAAGTCTGCTTTATATTTTGCATACCCTTCTACCGTACCGCCTGGATTGTCTTTTTTCCACTCATCATATTCATCATATTCATCTTTGCCTGTCCAAAAAAGCATAGCTGTGCCAATAATTGGTATTGAAGCAAACCATCGCTTACTATGTTCCTTCATTTTAGTTTTTGCTAAATCTTTTTTATGTTTGGCTTTTAAACGAGCCATATCTTTTTCATGTTTAATTGTATTTGCAACAATTGAGGCTTGTGCTGTTTTTTCAATTTTATTAATAATACCATCAACTACTACCAATGATATAATGAAGGCACTAATGAGTATAAGTATTAACATTTTACCTGTTTGTTTCTTAAACAACTCGCTCATCATTATCATACCCTAACAAGTGATTAAATAGTTTCTGTATATCATCTCTGATCCGTGCCTACTAAGTAATAAACTAATCGGACATCCTCGAAACTCTAACTGTATATATTCCCATACCGGATGATATAGGCTTCTTTTTATCTAACGAACGTCTGTTACCTGCCACTAACCAGCCTATCAGACAGCTTCTGTCAAAGGCGGCTTTGGGTCCAGTGACGGCTGACCGCTTTCCGGCAATGAATCTAAAGAGAAGCCGGTCCCTTGGCAATCTACGCCAGACATTCGGATATGAATTGAATCTTCCCAATACCCGCCATTCGCGAAGTTTGACAAACGGCAATAAACAGGGAGCCAAAACATTAGACAGTCCGTATTGTTTAGCTATTGATCCAATCGGGTGCGGCTGTTCCAGCGGCAACATTTAGTTCTAGAATAAGACTTTTAATAGTATCAATAGCCTTTTTTGTGAATAATTATCAATCTCTTCTATAGAAGGCTTAGTGTTATTAGAATGCCCATCTGTTTGGGGTAAACTAGCGTTAGCATGAATTAGTCCGTCACGATAATTCACAAGATCTCTGAAATCCTACCAAGTCCTACTGGTATAATCTGGGGAACTCTTGATCCTTTTTCTTTCGCCAACTTTTTTGTGACATCCTTCCACCTACATTTTAATCCTAATTTTATCAAAGTATGTACTAAGTGCATTGTAGTTACGCTTTAAATCCTCATCGCGGACCTACTCAAGCAGATAACTTTCAGCGCAAGTAACCGCAAATATTATTTCTTATCTACGCCGAGCATCACGGCCGCTCAGATTTGCCTCTTTTACAGCGTCCTTATACCAACAGGGAGCGTAATTTGCGCACATCCACGGGGTTAAATTGCCTTGGGCTATATTCATTATTGGTTGTCCGGTGAGTTGTGTTGAAACTTCAATAACCCCACCACATTTTGGACATGGTCCGACCAGTTTATCTAACGTTGCACTACATTCAAGACATCTGATTATTAATGACATAAAGAAGAAACTTAGCGGAACCTAATTGGTAAACGTTTAATTTTCGCATAAGTAACATAACTGACCACAAAAGGGCGCGAAATTTACCATGAAAACATTAGACAAATGAATCCAAATGTCTAATATTTAAAACAGAGTCCTTTGATTTTAGTGACTTTCAAGGGTGTCAAAACGCCAAAACAGGCATTTCAGTAAAAAAAGAGCCTAAATTCGCTTATAAGCCCTTGCTTTATTTGGCTTCCCCCGGGCGGGATATACGACCGATCGAGTATCTATCTTTGACTGTTTAAACCGGCACATGCCCAAAATTGGAGGTTTCGCCAAGTCCAATAGTCGCAGAGATGATTGCTTTCGCCATCTTAGCGCCGTTTGCAGGCTTGCTCAGAAAATGACTCAACTCATTATCATCAATCCGGTCAATTATCCGTTTGACCTGCTCCGCTTGGAAGATTTCTTTGCTGAGTAAAACGGTTCCACCTGTTTGAATCCAAAAGCCATCAAAATCGATCAGATGCCCAGCCAGAATCATTCCCTGACGAGCGGTTTTAGCCAATTGATGATCGACCAGCCGGTAAATCACCTTACTGAATACATCCACAACTTGCAAAGAATCGGTGCCGTTCGTTTCTTCAACCTGATAAATCGCATAATGCGCTTGGCTCATACGGCGCAGCAATTCCAATTCATATGCATCGGCCTCTTTACTGAATAGACGCAAGAATTTCTCCGCCATATTGAAGCCGTGTGGGCGATAAGCGAACATTGCATAATCGGTAAACAAGTCCATTTCGGTTTCGTTTTGGACCATCAATGTCTTTTGATGCCAAATCCCCAAATGCTTACCGCAGGTTTTAATGTCGTCCTTCGTGAGCTTTCTGAAAATCTTGCCGTTCAAATCCATCCCTCGATGACGTATCTCAGGATAATCGGCTGGAGTAAAGGTAAAATCGGCCATGAGCTATATTGAATGATGATGCGAAGTTTGTTCTTAACAGGTCGTGCAGTTTTTTCCGACCCGATACCGCCCCCACCGGGAGACTATAGGAATTTTGGTCAAAAAAAAGGGCCTACGCGTAACGTAAGCCCTTGATTTATTTGCCCCCCCGGACGGGCTCGAACCGCCGACCTAGTGATTAACAGTCGATAAAATGCCCAATTCAACTGTTTTCAAGCCATGCTACGTTAGCTCATTTTAGTTCGATCTTATTGATATAAACAAGAAAAATATTTTTCTTGTTGTTTTCAAGGTTCCATTTTTCTCATTTCATTGCACTACCAAAGGCACTAAAAAAGCACTATGGAATTTGCCATATTCGCCAAAGACAATTTGCTATCAATCGGGCGAATCACTTTTGATGCCGGTGCGATCTTGTTGGAAGATACGGCTGATGACTTTGCACGAACGTTGAGATTTCGAATTATTTGAAAAACAAACCATGGTTAATGTGGTAGAACCATTTTCAAGCAGCAAAAACCCTTCGAAATTGATGAACGGTTTTTTGCTGTTTTTATTGGCGATCTCTGAAATGATAATGTCAATTTGATACAAACCATTCTTTGTTTCAATCGTTTGCGTAAAATTTCGTTTTGTTGAAATTGTAAAACACAACGGCATGGCATCATGAAATTTACAGACAACCTCATCAAAGGGTTGAAGCCCAAAAACAAACCTTATCGGCTTTACGAGAAAGGGGCCGATAAAGGCTTTGGTATCCAAGTAACGCCTTCCGGTTCGAAGTCATTTTTTCTTCAATATGCCCTCAATGGCAAAAGAAAATTCTTGAACCTTGGGCGCTATCCGTCAATTGGACTTTCCGAGGCTCGCGACAATGCCAGAATAAATCGTGAACAGTTATTACAGGGCTCGCATACCAGTCTAACTCCCGAAGTGCTTCATGGCAGCCTTGAGAATCTGATCAGCAATTATATTGAACAGATGCGTCAGCAAGGTAAACGCTCGTGGGAAAAAGTCCAAGCCGACATCGAATACAACGTCTTTACGATGATCGATAAAAATACGCCGGCCAAAGACATTGAACCGCCTCATATCCGAAAAGTATTACACGCGATCATTCAACGCGGAGCTACCGTTCAAGCAAATCGGGTGCGCTCTTATCTTCATCGGGCTTTCGAACTTGGAATTTTTCACGACAACGATCCCAAAAGCTTGAGCGACGACTATGTTTTTAATATTGCCGCCAATCCGGTGTCAGCCGTCCCTAAAAATGCGGCCGCAGAAAAAGTTGGGGAACGCACGCTTTCCTTTGAGGAAATTGCCGTTGTTTGGCACCCTGAAAACATTAACATCCCTACCCCAACGCTATTGGCGATAAAACTTCTCCTGATTTATGGTCTTCGTCCCATTGAATTAACGGGAGCCAAAAAATCAGAATTCGATTTCAAAAGCCAAGTCTGGTCTATTCCACCCGAACGGATTAAAAACAAGCGCTGGCATTTGCTACCGATCGTCCCATTGGCTCAAAAGCTATTAGAAGAGCTTATGTTATTTTCCGGCAACTCCAATTTTTTAATGCCGGGACGATACAATCCGGAAGTTTCAATCAACAAAACGTCACTTGGTCATACCCTGACACAAATACAAAAAAACTCTCCACACTTTCCTGTTTTTACCCCGCGTGATTTAAGGCGAACCGTTAAGACCGGTAAATGTCAACGTAGTTGTCGCATGAGTTGAAAATTAATGAACGCTAATGTCGGTATTTTTTACCGCATTATCGATCGGTTTATCGGGATTTAAACAGACTTCTGCCTGCCAATCCCAG
>Ga0180009_10007507_pt1 | contig 11102 bp, 9 predicted proteins | sample OS_PC_MetaG_FD_123537 | JGI IMG/M metagenome (GOLD analysis project Ga0180009, IMG submission 123537) | Groundwater microbial communities from the Aspo Hard Rock Laboratory (HRL) deep subsurface site, Sweden - OS_PC_MetaG | ecosystem: Environmental > Aquatic > Deep subsurface > Groundwater...
AAGCGGTTGCCATTCTTTATAGTCTGCTCAAGCTTGGCATCAAGGACATCCATTTGGGACCATCCTTGCCAGCCTTTGTTACGCCAAACATATTGAATGTACTGGTTAAAAATTATAATTTAATTAGTGATTTGATTTACACACAGAATATGGAAGGATGTTTTACTTCAGTAAATCCAGCTATGCGCAAACTCTTTCCTTTGTAATCAGATATCTGACAAAAGTTTGCTTTTTTTTTTAATAAGGGATAAATAAAATAATTGTGTGGGAAAATTGAATCGTATACTTGTTTTAATTTTTCAAAGGAACAGAGTGAAACTTTAGTATAGGAATCATGACATGCCGGCAAGAACAATCCCTGATCCAATAACCCTTCGAAGGGAAATCAAAGCTTCCCATGAACGGTGCAGGCGATACGGTGTTGACCCCGAGGACAAAGGCAGTCAGAATCACAAATGTCTCGATCCTGAGGAACTGTCCCGGCGCCTGGCAGATAACCGAGATTTTCTGGATATTGCAGTCGCTCAGATTGAGGAACTTTATCAGTTTGTTGCTGGGGCCGGGTTTGTAGTCAATATTGCAGACAGGGACGGTTATATCCTTCACATTTTAGGTGATCCCTCTCTACTGAAAAAAATGGCAGCCGGGAATTGTTCTCCTGGCTACCGCTGGACTGAAAAAGATGTGGGGACCAGTGTCATTAGCCTATCCCTTGCACGGGGCATTCCAGTCCAGATCAATGATGACGAGCATTTTTGCCGACGTGGCCACGGATCTACCTGCTCGGCATCCCCCGTGTTTGATTCCAATGGTCAGATCCTGGGCATTATTGCATTGTCAGGGGATGCTAAAAAGGTTCATCCCCATACTCTCGGCATGGTAATCACTGCAGCAAGTGCTATCGAGAATCAGTTAAGGATTCAAAAGACGTCAAACGAACTACAACTCAAAAATAATTATATGGAAGCCATCATTGACTCCATTGACAGCGGGGTTATGGCTGTTAACAGGAACGGTATTGTCAACCAGGTCAACAGCCATGGCCGTCAAATCTTTCATTGGGAGCCCACTTTGGAAGGAAAACCCCACGAGACTTTCTTTGGCAAGCAGATTGTCCTGGAGGATCTGATGCAGCCAGGGTTTGAGTTTGTGGATCGAGAAGTGGCCACCCGAAGCCCTTTAAAAGCGATTCAGCTCATCTGCACGGCAAGACCTATTTTTGACACAAAAAAAGAGATGCAGGGAACGATCATTATCTTTAATGAGATTAACCGAATCCGAAAGCTGGTCAATGACATGGCCGGTTCACCTGCTCCTTTTACATTTAAAAGCATTATCGGGAATGGCCCCGCCATCCGAGAGACACGAAAAATGGCCATGATAGCAGCTCCTCAGCATTCCACAGTTCTACTCCAGGGTGAAACCGGAACGGGTAAGGAACTTTTTGCTCAAGCCATTCACAATTATAGTGAGCGCCGTAACCACCCCTTTATTGCCATCAATTGTGGGGCCATTCCCAGAGAACTTTTGGAAAGCGAGTTGTTCGGATATGCCGGGGGGACTTTTACTGGGGCATCAAAAAAAGGGAGGCCGGGAAAATTCGAGCTGGCAGACGGCGGCACCATTTTCCTGGACGAGATCGGGGACATGCCCATGGACATGCAGGTAAAAATTCTAAGGGTCCTCCAAACCAGCGAGGTGGTGAGGATCGGAGAGCACAAGCCCATCCTGGTGGATGTAAGAATAATAGCAGCGACCCATGCGAATTTGAAAAAAGCGGTCGTATGGAGAAATTTCAGGGAGGATCTTTTTTACCGACTTAATGTGTTTCCCATCTCCATTCCCCCCCTGCGGGACCGGCCCGAAGATATTCAACTCCTTTCCAACCATTTTTTGAACCGCTATTCTCTATTAATGACAAAGCAGGGGGTCAGATTTTCCAAGGAGGCTGAAGCTGTTATGAAAAGCTACCCATGGCCCGGGAATGTTCGGGAGCTTGAAAATGTTATTGAGCGGGCTGTTAACCTGGCGGAGAATAACATAATTCTGCCGGAAAATCTGGGACTGGAGAACGTGGGACTTTCAAAGAAAAGACTGACCGGGTCTCGTCTTGCTGAACTTGAAAAAAAGGTAATCCTGGAGACTCTTGAAGACTATGATTTTAATTTTTCCAAATCATCAGGGGTTTTGGGTATCTCCCGGGCGACGCTCTATAACAAGATAAAAAAATACCGCTTACCGACTGGTCGACAAATAGTCTAATTTTTATACATGTATAAAAATTAGACTGCAGTAATAACATATTGAAATATTATTATAAATTACAGAGTAACCTTTCAAACTGTCAAATATTTAGACAATGAGCCATGTTTTATTACACCGCCTCCTTTCCCTTGGCAAGAGCTGAATAAACAGGAATATACAGTGGTTTGAATTTTTTTAGCCCTTCTCCTGCCAATTATTTCAGGCTGGCATGTATCTTGAAAATTCAATCTTGAAAATCAGTAAATCAAACCCATAACCCATTTTGGGGATGGGGGAATTTGTGCGGCAGGAATTGGAGCCGTCAACTATCGTTTATGAAAGGAGATCACTGACATGTTCAACAATCAAATTGGTAGACGTGAATTTTTAAAAATTACCGGCGGTACCATCGGAGCATCCATGCTTGCAGGTCCGGGAGCGCTTTTTGCCGCCCCAGCACCCGGAGCCTTGGTTGATCCCATGAAAATCATGACGGCCACAGCCACCATGGACCCGGTCCGGCCTGAGGTGGCAAGGGTGTGCTCCGAAGCATTCAAGAATATCGGATGGGATGTGGCTGCAAACCCAATAGATTATAATCAGAATGTTCAGAAAGTTATCATGGAACACGATTACGACATGTGGTTTGTCATGCTTTCCGGAGCCTCTCTCAGGATTGACCCTAATGTATTTCTCTACCAGGTGCACCATTCTTCCCAGTTCAGGAAAGGCGGATACAACTGGGAAGGTTTCTCCGATTCCAAAATAGACCAGCTTGTGGTAGCCCAGCAAAAGGAAATGGACGTTGAAAAGAGACGTCAGATTGTAAATGAAGCCCAGGTGCTCTGCCATGAAGCCCAGAGCCTTAACGTCATTGCCTATATGCAGATGACCACAGCTTACCGATCCGACAGAATCAAGAACGTTGTCCCCATGCTTGGGGAGGGGACAGGCAGCTTCTGGACCGATATTAACATGGAAGTAGTTAAAGGTGACGGCTATGTCAGAACGGCAAGGCCCTCTCCCCTAAAAAAGTTGAATCCCGTTGCTGCAAAGGATACCACTGAGTTTATGGAACTTCGGATGATCTATGATACGCTTTTCAGGATCGGTCCGGATGGTTCTCCCAAACCATGGGCAGCTGAATCTTACAAAATGGTGGATCCCACAACGATTGACCTGACCATACGCAAAAATATGACATGGCATGATGGCGAACCCCTTACAGCCGAAGACGTAAAATTCACATTTGATTACAGTGCCAAATGGAAAGCACCGTTCTTTAACTCGATCCTTCAAAAAATTGATAATGTCGAAGTTACAGGCAAATATGGGGTGCGTATCAAATTAAAAGAATCCTATGCCCCGCTCATTTCCAACCTTTTGGGCGGATTGTTCCTGATCCCCCAACATATCTGGAAGGATATTCCTGAGAAAGCTGGTGTGGAAGATCCTTTGAATTTTCCAAACGAAACCCCCATTGGCAGTGGTCCTTTTAAATTTGATTATTGGGATCGGGGCCGTGAAATCAAGGTGTCTGCCTTTACGCATCACTTTAATCCGCCCAAATGTGCCGGAATAATCGGTACAGTCTATGGTTCCCATGATGCAGTGGCTGCCGCCATTGAGAAAGGAGAATGCGATCGGAACCGCTATATCCTTAAACCTAGCCTGCTCCTGGATCTGGCCAAGGTCAAAGGGGTTGTTGCCAAGGGATATCCCAATCATGGATTTTATACACTTACCTATAATTGCCTGAGAGCCCCGCTCAATGATCCTGAATTTAGGAAAGCTCTTGCCCATGTGATCCCCAAAGAATTGATTATTGAAGCCATTCTTTCAGGTCTTGCCGATGTGGGCGGTTCTGTTATTGCACCGGCCAACAAATTCTGGCACAATTCTGCGGTCAAGTCGTATCCCAATGACATAGGCAAAGCCAAGGATATCCTGGCAAAATCAGGGTATACCTGGGATAAAAAAGGCAAGCTGCATTATCCCGGATAAAATTATCCAAAAAACCGTGGACGGCCTGATTGGCCGTCCATTCCTTTTGCCTTTAGAGGAATAAGGAGTACACCGTGCAAGAATTCATCATTCGAAGAACCATTTACACTCTTTTTACTATTTTTGCCGTGGCCACCATCCTGTTTTTTATATTTCGTATCATGCCAGGCGATCCCACTGCCCAGGTGATCAGCCCGGCTCTGGATGAGGCGTCCCAGGCAAGGCTGAAAGAGGCGTTCGGCCTGGACAAACCTCTTTACATCCAGTATGCCCTCTATCTCAAGGGGCTGGTTACCCTGGAATGGGGGCGTTCTTTTACCACGTCCAAGCCCGTATTCGACATTCTTAAATACCGTTTCTGGAACACGGTTTTCCTCATGGGCGCTGCCATGAGTTTTACCCTGATTCTGGGAACAGCCCTGGGCATGATCATGGCCTGGAAGAGGGGAGGGCCCCTGGATGTGAGCGCAACAGTGAGCGCCCTGGTCCTCCAGTCAGCCCCACCCTTTGTCACAGGCATTTTATTCCTCATGGTCTTGAGCTATAAATTGGATCTTTTCCCAACGGGCGGTATGAACACGCCCGGGGAGCGTCTGCCCACTGGTATTGCCATGTTGTTCAATAAAGATTTTCTTCACCATCTTGTATTGCCCGCAATCACCACTGCATTTTACTATCTGGCTACGCCCATGCTGATCATGCGGGATTCAATGTTGGAGGTGACTGGCAGCGATTATATTGAATTGGCCCAGGCCAAGGGGCTCTCCCCGGCAACAGTGATGATCAAACATGCGGCAAGAAACGCTCTTCTTCCCGTTTTTACGGTTTCTTCGGTCCTTATCGGGTTTGCTTTGGGCGGCCAGGTGATCGTTGAACAAGTCTTTTCATGGCCCGGTATGGGGCAGCTTATGGTAGAAGCGGCCTCGTCCCATGACTACCCCGTGGCTCAGGCAACCTTTTTGCTTCTGGCAGTTCTGATTGTTGTTTTGAACCTGCTGGCTGATATCTCCTATTGTTACCTTGATCCTCGTATTTCTGTTCCAGGAGGCAAAAAATGACAAAAAATCCTGAACAACAGCATAAAACGATTTACACGAAAGATTTCCAACATATCACAAGGGAGCAGCAGGCATGAAATTTTCAATTATAAAAGATTTTTTGGTTGCACAGTATAAAATTATCAGAGGGAACCGCTTTGGTATGTTCGGGGCTGTAATACTGCTTTTTTTCGGAACAATCGCATTGCTGGCCCCTTATATTGCCCCCCATGAGCTCTGGGAATCACTCAGGGATTCCGGCGGCAAACTGGCTATCCTCCGGCAGCCGAGCCTGGAATTCCCCTTAGGTACCACTGCCATGGGCCGGGATATTTTAAGCCAGTTGATTCTTGCCACACGGACCACTGTCCTTATAGGGCTTACTTCCGGCCTGGTTTCCATCCTGATTGGGGCCAATATCGGCCTTTTAGCAGGTTATTATGGTGGTAAGCTGGATGAGGTTTTCATGCGTTTTACAGATATTATCTACGGCATGCCTTTCCTACCATTTCTCATCGTGCTCATCTCCCTTTTCGGGCGGAACATCTGGTTTGTCATCATTGCCATCTGCTGCATTATCTGGCGGACATCGGCCCGGGTAATCCGGGCCCAGGTCATGTCCATCCGGCAGCGCCAGTATATCCAGGCAGCCAAGGCCAGGGGATGCAGTAATTTCAGGATCATTTACGGGCACATCATGCCCAATATCCTTCCCCTTTTACTGCTCTACACCGCGTTCAACATTGCCTGGTCCGTCCTGGCCGAGGCCGGGGCAAGTTTCTTAGGGTTTTCAGATCCCAACAATATCACCTGGGGTGGTATGCTTTATAATCTATGGATTTCAGGAAAAATCAGAACTGCCTGGTGGTGGTTTGCAACCCCGTCTATCTGCATCATTCTCCTGGTAAGTGCCTTGGTTTTTATCTCCCGGGCTTACGAAGAAGTGGCTAACCCGCGCCTGAAACAAAGATAAGGAAGATATCATGGATAATATACTGAACATAAAAAATCTGAAGACCCATTATTCTTCCGAAGAGGGAATTGTGAAGGCCGTAGACGGGGTATCGTTCTGTGTGGGTGAAAATCAGGTATTTGGCCTGGCCGGAGAATCCGGTTGTGGCAAATCCACCCTGATCAGGACCATTATGCGCCTGGTTCCCAAAAGCGCTAAAGTGACTGCCGACCGGCTGCAGTTCAAGGAGTATAACCTTCTAACCGTTTCAGATCAATTTTTCAGGGAAAAGATTCTGTGGCAGGGAATTTCCCTGGTGCCCCAAAGTGCCATGAATGCGCTTAATCCGGTTTACCGGGTGGGGGACCAGTGTACAGAAGCCATCCTCGCCCACACGGATTTCAGCAAAGCCGAGGCAGAAAAAACAGTGGTGAAGATGTTTGATGCAGTGGGACTCCAGGCGGGTCTGATGAAGGCTTATCCCCATGAGTTCAGCGGTGGGATGCGGCAACGCGCCATGCTTGCAATGTCACTGGTTCTAACCCCTGAGTTGGTGGTGATGGATGAGCCCACTACAGGTCTTGATGTCCTGGTCCAGGAACGGATTTTAAGAAATCTCAAGGAGATCAGGGAAAAAACCAAAACATCGGCTGCCATCCTTCTTATCACCCATGATATCTCTGTAATTGCAGGAATGAGTGATCGCATCGGAATTATGTATGCAGGGAAACTCATGGAAACGGCAGACGCAATGGATCTTTTTAACGACCCCTATCATCCCTATACCCTTGGTCTCAAGAATGCCTTTCCCAGCATCAAGGCATTGGACCGGGAGCTGATTTCCATTCCCGGGTCGCCCCCGAACCTGACCCAAACGATTCCAGGCTGCCTTTTCTATGACCGGTGCCCTTTTTCCATAGATATATGCAGGGATAAAAGGCCTGAAGAGATCGAAGTCCAGCCCAATCATTTTGTTCAATGCCACAGGACAGAGCATGTAAAGGAATTTCGTAAACTTGCAGGAGAAAAGAAAACATGGCAATTCTCGAAATAAATAACCTTAAGCAGTATTTTTACATCAATCCGCCCCTGCTTTCCCGTCTGGTCAGCAAAAAAAAACCAGGGATTATCAAGGCGGTCGATGACGTGTCCTTTTCTCTGGCCAAAGGTGAGATACTGGGTGTAGCCGGTGAGTCCGGCTGCGGGAAATCAACCACCTGCCTTTCCATTGCTAAACTCAGGGAGCCCACTGCCGGTACCATTCACTACAAGGGCAAAAATATTGCGGGTATGGTTAAATCGGAAATCCGTGATTACCGCAAGGAAGTCCAGCTGATCTTCCAGGATCCCTATGAATCCCTGAATCCCCGTTTCAGGGTTTTTGATCTGGTGGCGGAACCGCTGCGGGCGCTTTCCGTGTGCAACTCAAAAGAAGAACTTACCCAAAGGGTGACAGCCACCATTGCCATGGCCGGATTGAATCCAAAAGACTATATTAAAAAGCATCCCCACCAGATGAGCGGTGGGGAACGACAGCGGGTGGGGATTGCCCAGGCACTTGTGCTTGAGCCGGAACTGGTTATTGCAGATGAGCCCCTTTCCATGCTGGATGTTTCCATCCGTGCCGGAATACTGGATCTGATCCGGGATCTTTCTCATCGTATGAATTTTTCCTGTATATATGTGTCCCATGATCTTTCCATCCTATCCAATATTTCTGAGCGCCTCATGATCATGTACCTGGGGAAAGTAGTCGAGATCGGCCGCACCCGGGATGTCATCACAAATCCCATGCATCCCTATGCCCAGGCCCTTATTGCAGCAGTCCCCATTCCTGATCCGGCATATAAAAGACCCATCCCGGATATTCGGGGGGAAGTTTCCCAGCCAATTGATCCGCCGCCGGGATGCCGATTTCAGACCCGGTGCCTGAAAGTAATGGATATCTGCAGAACCCAGGAACCTTCCATGATGGAATTGGAGCCGGGACACTCTGTGGCGTGTCATTTTTACAGGTGATCCGGAAAATAGTTTGCAAAAAAATAATAAATCGCCTGCTCTGCATATTTCAATAAAAAAGAAATTTGCTGATAATCACCAATAAAGGATTGAGAATATGATAATAAATTGCGTTGAATTGTTTCACATTGCCATCCCATTTACCGTGCCATACAAGCTTTCAAAAAAATATGGCACATTGACCCATGCCCATGCAGTTGTGTTCAAGGTTCACACGGATTCAGGCATTGTGGGGTTGGGTGAAGCTGATCCCATGAACCCCTTTACCGAAGAGACGCCGGCATCTGTAATGATGGTTGCAAAAGATCACATTGCTCCTCTCCTTATTGGGAAAGATCCTGAAAAAAATGCCCGGATTGAGATGGAACTGGATCAAATGGTCAACGGAAACCTGACCGCCCGGGGCGCGATCAATATGGCGCTTTTTGATATCAATGGCAAGGCATGTGGGGTTCCGGTATACTCCCTTTTGGGGGGCCAGTGCCACACAGAGTTGCCCCTCTTGGGCGCCATTGGCAGCGGCACTCCTGAGGAGGATGAGGCTGCCATCGGCACATTGGTGAAGACGGGGCATAAGACCGTAATGATCAAAATGGGGACACTCCCCATTGATAGGGAAATCAAACGGATGATTTCAGCCAGAAAACGGTTTGGAAAGGAAATCTTCTTTGTCGTGGATGCCAACCAGGCCTGGAGTGTATTTGAAACCCTGGCGTTTATCGAAGGCTGCAGGGAACATATGCCGGATTTAATTGAACAGCCAGTGGTATGTCATGATATTCACGGCCTTAAACGGATTCGGGAACATTCGCCGGTTCCCGTATCTGCAGATGAGAGCCTGATGACGACCCATGATGCTGAAACCCTTATCCGGGAGCGTGCAGTGGATGTATTGAGCATCAAGGTCTCCAAGAACGGCGGTATCAGTAAGGCAAAATTAATTGCTGATTCAGCCGGTCTTTTTGGGTATCAATGCCTCATGAACAGTATGCTCGAGTTCGGGATCACTCAGGCAGCATCCCTGCACATCGGATGTACCCTGGACAACCTGATACGGGCAGGCCATGCCTATGGTTCCGTGCTCAGAATGTCTGATGATATTACTGATTTCAGGAAAAACATTTCCCATGGCAAGGTGATTGTTCCAAAGGAGAGCGGCCTTGGGGTTACCCTGGATGATGAGAAACTTAAAAAATATACCAAAGCATATTTAAAGATTCAATAACCATGGATTCAGGTGATTGGGATTTTCTTAACAGGATGTCTGGAATTTGTATGATATTGAAAGCGGTTATTTGAAATAAGGGTCGGGCCGCTTGTGAAAAATTAAGGAGTATTTCATGAAAAATGCGGATATTATTGTCATCGGCGGTGGTGCTACTGGTGCTGCTACAGGTTTGGGGCTGGTCCGCAACAATACAGGAAAAGTTCTGCTGTTTGATGAAAAACCCGGAATACACCGTGTTTCCAGGGCAAATTTTGGATTGACCACATACATGTGCAAGGGGCTCAATGATACTGCATATGCGGACTGGTCTTTGCGGGCCACCCATGAATGGGCCGGTTTTGCAAAACAGCTGGAAGAAGAGAGTGGTATCTGCGTTGATCTTTCCCTTAACGGGGGGGGCGAAGCATTCCTCGGGGAAGAGGAGATGGAGATCAGAATACAGCAGACCAGGGCCTTAAAGGAAATGGCCAAGGCAAGGGGGTCTGAATATCCAGTCAGCATTTTGGATAAATACGAGTTTTCCCAGCTCATGCCCAAAATGAAGATAGGAGAACAGGTTGTTGGGGGAATGTTTGTCCAGGGAGCAGGCCACGTCAATCCATTGTTTTTGCTGAGGGCCATGAGAAAAGCATTTATTGACCGGGGTGGCGAATTTATTCCGGGTGAATCCGTAATGGAGATCTGTCCCCGGCAATTCGGTATTGTCATCAAAACAAATAAAAGGGAATATAGCTGTAAAAAACTGGTTGTGGCTGCCGGTCACGGGAGCACCAGGTTAATGGGTGCTTTGGGGGTCAATCTGCACTTATATCCCCAGCGGGGTCAGCTCCTGGTTACCAACCGCATGCCGCCATTGTTGCCCATACCCCTGCTCACTGTCCGCCAGACTGCTGAAGGGACGTTTATGATCGGCGTGTCCAATGAAAGCGCCGGCCATGATGTGCGGGTCACAGTGGCAGTGCTTAAGGACCAGGCAAAAAAGGGTATTGCAGTCTTTCCCATGCTTGCCCGTTTAAAGTGGGTCCGTTCCTGGGCTGCAGTCAGGGTGATGACCCCGGATGGTTCCCCGCTTTATGATACAATTCCGGGGCATGATAATATTTTTGTGCTGGCAGGCCACAGTGCCATTTCCCTTGCCCCCATGCATGCATTATATATCGCCCCCTGGATTATCAGCGGCATAAAACCTAAGGAGATAAAAGGCTTTGGGCTTGGGAGGTTTAATGTTTAGTTCCTATGAAAAGAAAGAAAAAACCGTCACAATAATCCTGGACGGCAGGTCTGAAAATGTACCGGAAGGAGTGAGTGTGGCAGCAGCTGTACTGAGTACAGGGGAGAAGCACATCCGCGTGTCTCCTGTCACGGGTGAGCCCCGATCCCCATTTTGCATGATGGGGGTTTGTTATGAATGCCTCATGAAAATTGACGGTGAAAAAGATCGACAATCCTGCCAGGTGGAAGTAAAGGAAGGGATGAAAATTGACCGGCAGATGGAGGTGAATGGAGACGGCAAATGAAAAAATATTTTGACGCAATTGTTATTGGTGCCGGACCTGCCGGAATTTCCTGCGCCTCAATCCTAACTGAATTTGGCTTTGCAGTATTGATGCTGGATGAG